>Ga0123353_10002061_pt1 | contig 24829 bp, 17 predicted proteins | sample TergutLab28metaG_3_FD_92763 | JGI IMG/M metagenome (GOLD analysis project Ga0123353, IMG submission 92763) | Labiotermes labralis P3 segment gut microbial communities from Petit-Saut dam, French Guiana - Lab288 P3 | ecosystem: Host-associated > Arthropoda: Insects > Digestive system > Gut ...
GACGAGTTGAGCATGCATGCCATCCCAACGCCGGCTTCCACCCGTCCACTTCCCGTCCTCATCTTGGTTGTCCCAGTGGGTTGTCCTGGCCGAACGCCCTGTGCTGCTGACCTGCCAGCCCATGTCGTGCGGCAAGGGTTCCCAAACGCGCCCCGTGCGCTTGTCCGTAACCGAGAGCCTTCCGGTCTCGCCGTCAAACGCAATCCCCAGCATCTCGTTCTCAACGTTCTGGGATGACATGACCCCAATAAAACCGTCCTCTGTCTTAAAGAGGTTTGCCTTCCGCTCCACGGTCATCCCCCTGACCGAAACCGTCTGCGCCAGCCACCCCGTCACGCGCGGCTCGACGCTCGCGCCGTTTTTCGGGACAGCGAACCGCGCTTTCACGGGTGTCCACTCCGTTGAGGCCGGGCAACGCACCGCACCCCACGTCCACGCCAGCTCCTTACCGTCCGCACCACGCAAGACCGCACTCACCTCCGCAAACGCATTCGGCGCATCCTTCTCCAGCTTCATCTCGCACGTGATTTCAAAGACATCACCATGCGCCGCCGTAATTCTCGGAAAACCGTTGAGGCTGAAATCCTGCTTGCCCGTGTGACGCACACGGCACACGCCGCCTTCCTGCTCCAACACCGCCGCCCCTGCGTCACGCGCCCAGATGCGCGGGTTCTCCAGCACCCACCGCTCCTGCGCCATGCACACACTCGCCAGCATGACACCCATTATCAGCATCGTTTTCATCATAACGTTGCGTCCTTTGCGGTAAAAAATCAGCAACACAATCCTGTTCGTCCTGTCTAAAAAAACGTCCGGCAGGGGGTAGCCTGACGGACGTTTTTTTTATATCAGCCAATCCCGGCTAGTTGAAGACTTCGTCAAGCTGGGTTTGGGTGTCGGCTTGGAGCGCTTTCATCTCTTCCTCGCTGATCGGTTCGGTCATCGGGATGATCTTGACGTGGCGGTGCAGGGGGAACCCTGTGCCGCCAGGTATCAGATGCCCAAGGATGACGTTCTCCTTGAAGCCGCGGAGCTCGTCCACGCGCCCGATCGTGGCCGCATCGGTCAGGACACGGGTGGTGTCCTGGAACGATGCCGCCGAGATGAAGCTGTCGGTCTCGAGCGAGGCCTTGGTGATGCCGAGCAGCGCGGGTTGCGCTTCTGCGGGCCGCTTGCCTTCGGCAACAATCTCCTCGTTGACTTCAAGGAAGCGTTGGCGCGTAACTTGCTCGCCCCAGAGGAAATCGGTGTCGCCCGGGTTGGTGATGCGCACCTTGCGCAACATCTGGCGGACGATGATTTCGATGTGCTTGTCGTTAATCTCCACGCCTTGCAGACGATAGACCTGCTGCACCTCGTTGACGAGGTATCGCTGGAGTTCCTGCGGCCCGCACACGTCGAGGATTTCCTGCGGCACGATCGGGCCTTCCGTCAGCTGCTGGCCTTTCTTGACGCGGTCGCCCTTGAACACGACAACCTGCTTGCCCATCGAGACCAGATGCTCTTCGTCGTACCCGGTGATTTCGTCGCGGATGATCAGGCAGCGTTTGCCGCGCAGGTGTTCGCCGAAGTCCACGGTGCCCTCGATTCGGGAAATCTCGGCGGCATCTTTCGGCTGGCGGGCCTCGAAGAGTTCCGCGACGCGCGGCAGGCCGCCGGTGATGTCGCGGGTCTTGGCCTCTTTACGCGGGGTCTTCGCGAGCATCATGCCCGGGGAGACTTTCGCGCCTTCCTTCACCATAACGACCGCACCGGACGGGATGTGGTTGAAGCCCAGCACCTCGCCCGTCTTCTGGTCGCGGAGGATAATCTGCGGGTGCAGCTCCTCCTTGGTCTCCAGCACGAGCAGGGTGGTTGTGCCTGTGGTCTGGTCCTGGTCCTTGCGGACGGACACGTCGTCAACGAAATCCTGGAACGACACGATACCGTTATGCTCCGCGAGAATCGGCAGCGAGTGCGGGTCCCATTCCGCCACGCGCTGGCCGGCCTTGACGGCTGTCCCGTTCTCGGCAAGCAGCACGGTGCCGATCTGCAGGGTATAGGTGTCTATCTCGTTGCCGTTGGCATCCGTGATTTCAATCACGCCGTTCTTGTTCAAGACGACGAGGTGCCCCTCGTTGTTGCGGACGGTGCGCACGTCAACGTACCTGATGAGCCCCGTGTTCTTCAACACGATCTCCGGCGTCTTCGAGACGGTTGACGCCGTGCCGCCGATATGGAAGGTCCGCATCGTCAGCTGCGTTCCCGGTTCACCGATGGACTGCGCGGCGATGATGCCGACCGCCACGCCGATCTCGACGGGCTTGCCCGTCGAGAGGTCGCGGCCATAGCACTTCGCGCACATGCCGTGCGGCGCATCGCAGGTGAGGCCCGAGCGGATCCACACGCGCTCGACGCCCGCATCCTCAATCACCTTGCAATAGGCCTCGTCAATCTCCACGTTGGGCGGGACAACCGTCTCGCCCGTGGACGGGTGGCGGACCTCATACAGCGCGGTGCGCCCCAAGATACGGGCGCGCAGCGGGATGAGGGTCTCATCGCCTTCCTCGACGGACTCGACCTCGATGCCGTTCACGGTGTTGCAGTCCTGAATCGTGATGATGACATCCTGCGACACGTCCACCAGCTTACGCGTGAGGTAACCCGCGTCAGCGGTCTTGAGCGCGGTGTCGGCCAAGCCCTTGCGCGCGCCGTGGGTCGAGATGAAGTATTCCAACACGCTCAGGCCCTCGCGGAACGACGCGAGAATCGGACGCTCGATAATCTCGCCGGACGGGTTCGCCATCAGGCCGCGCATCCCCGCAAGCTGGCGGATCTGGAGTTTCGAGCCGCGGGCCTTGGAGTCCACCATCATGAACACGGGGTTGGTCTCCGTCGGTGCGGGCACCGCCTCGGTTACGTTGCGGTCAATGGTCTTGTACAACTCGTCCGAGACTTTCTCGGTCGCGGCCGTCCAGATGTCAATAATCTTGTTGTGGCGCTCGCCGTCGGTGATGACGCCCGTCTGGAACTGGTCGGCCACCTTGTTGACCTCCGTGTAGGCGCGGGTGATGATCTCGTCCTTGACGTTCGGGCGGATCATGTCTTTGAGCCCCATCGAGACGCCGGCCAGGCACGCGTGCTTGAAGCCAAGCCCCTTGAGCTCGTCCAGCGCCTTCACGGTGCGGACATGGCCCGCCACCTGATGGCAATGGAGGATGAGGTCGCCCAGCTTGCCCTTGTCAATCTTGTCGTTCACGAAGCCGAGCTCATCGGGCCACAGCTCGTTGAAGATCACGCGCCCGGCGGTCGTCTCAATCACGCGCAGGTCCGGCACGCCGAAGCGGCGGCCCTCTATGCCGAAGTCCGGGTTGCGCAGACGGATGCGGGTGTGATACGTAATCGCCCCCTCGGCCAACGCGAAGTCAACCTCATCCACACTGTTGAAGAGCGGCAGGTGCTCCTTGCCGGCCGGCACCTTGCCGGCCAGCTTGTTGGCCAGCTTGTCCGGCTGGCTGGGGATGGTCAGGTAATAGATGCCCAGCGCGATGTCCTGCGTCGGCGTCATGATGGACTTGCCGGAGGCCGGCGAGAAGATGGAGTTCGTCGCCAACATCAGCAGGCGGCTCTCCAGCTGCGCCTCGACGGACAGCGGGACGTGGACAGCCATCTGGTCGCCGTCGAAGTCCGCGTTGAACGCCGTGCACACCATCGGGTGGATGCGGATGGCCTCGCCCTCAATCAAGACCGGCTCGAAGCTCTGGATAGACAGCCTGTGCAGCGTCGGCGCGCGGTTGAGCATCACCGTCTTGCCCTTGGTAACCTCCTCGAGGATGTCCCAGACCTGATCGTCGTAGCGCTCAATCATCTTGCGCGCCGTGCGGACGGTATGGCAGATGCCCTTCTCTTTCAGGCGGCGGATGATGAACGGCTCGAACAGCGTGAGCGCCATCTTCTTCGGCAGGCCACACTGCGTGAGCTTCAGCTCCGGGCCGACCACAATCACGGAGCGCCCCGAATAGTCCACGCGCTTGCCGAGCAGGTTCTGGCGGAAGCGGCCCGTCTTGCCTTTCAGCATATCGCTCAGCGACTTCAACGGGCGGTTGCCCGCGCCTGCGACCGCGCGGCCGTGGCGGCCATTGTCGAACACCGCGTCCACCGCCTCCTGCAGCATACGCTTCTCGTTGCGGATGATGACATCCGGCGTCTTGAGCGCCAGCAGGTTCTTCAAGCGGTTATTGCGGTTGATGACGCGGCGGTAGAGGTCGTTCAGGTCCGACGTCGCGAAACGCCCGCCCTCGAGCGGCACGAGCGGCCGCAACTCCGGCGGGATCACCGGGAGGCAGTCGAGGATCATCCACTCCGGCTTCGCCTTGCTCACGCGGAAACCGTCGGCAATCTTCATGCGCTTGGTGATCTTCTTGCGCGTCTGCTTGCTGCGGGTGTTCTCGATCTGCTCCTCCAAGTCCTGCATGAGCTGTTCAAGGTGCACCTTCGACAGACAGCGGCGCACGGCCTCCGCGCCCATCATGGCCTCGAAGTTCTCGCCGTACTTGTCAATCGCCTCGTGATACTCGATTTCCGACATCAGCTGCAACGGCCGCAGCGGCGTCTCGCCCGGGTCAATGACCATGTAATCCTCGTAATAGAGGACGCGCTCGAGCTCGTTCGCCGTCTTGTCCAGAATCAGGCCGATGCGGCTCGGGCTGCACTTGAAGAACCAGATGTGCGACACCGGCACCGCCAGCTCGATGTGCCCCATGCGCTGGCGGCGCACCCGCGACACCGTAACCTCCACGCCGCAGCGGTCGCAGATCACGCCCTTGTGCTTGATGCGCTTGTACTTGCCGCACGAGCACTCCCAGTCGCGGGTCGGCCCGAAGATTTTCTCGCAGAACAGGCCGTCGCGCTCCGGGCGGTACGTCCGGTAATTGATGGTCTCCGGGTTGCGGACCTCGCCGTGGCTCCACGAGCGGATGGTCTCCGGCGACGCAAGCGTGATGCTCACCGCATCATAGTGCGCACTCGCGTCAAACATCCCGCCAAACATTTCTTTCACTGCATAAGGATTCATTTATCGTTCCCCACTTGTTGCCTTAGATTCTTGTCGTTAACTCCGCAAAGGTCTGAGCCGAGTCGCCGCCCAGCAGACGCATATCGAGGCACAGGCCGCGCAACTCGTTCATCAACACCGAGAACGACTCCGGCATCCCGGCGTCGAGGGTGTTCTGGCCTTTCACGATCGCCTCGTAAATGCGCGTGCGCCCGCCGACATCGTCGGACTTGACCGTCAGCAACTCCTGCAACGCATAGGCCACGCCATACGCCTCAAGCGCCCACACCTCCATCTCGCCCATGCGCTGGCCGCCGTACTGCGCCTTGCCGCCCAGCGGCTGCTGCGTAACGAGCGAATACGGGCCCGTGGCGCGCGCATGAATCTTGTCGGTTACCAAGTGGTGCAGCTTCAGCATGTAAATCTGCCCCACCACGACGCGCTGGTCGAACGGCTCGCCCGAGCGCCCGTCATACAGCACCGACTTGCCATCCTCGCTGATCCACGCGTTACCGCCGATTTCCTTTTCCTGCACCTTGCGCGCCTGGCGCAGCAGGTCGTCAATCTCACGCTCCTTCGCGCCGTCGAACACGGGCGTCGCCGCATAGATGCCCAGCACCTTGCAGGCCAGCCCGAGGTAGGTCTCGAACAGCTGCCCCAGGTTCATGCGCGACGGCACGCCCAGCGGGTTCAGCACGATGTCAACCGGGTTGCCGTCCGGCAGGAACGGCATATCGCAGTCCGGCACGATGCGCGCCACGACACCCTTGTTGCCATGACGGCCCGCGAGCTTGTCGCCCACCGAGAGGTTCTTCTTCTCGGCGATATAGACGCGCACCTGCTTGATGACGCCGCCCTCGTCCACCAGCCCGTCAAGGTCCGAGCCGAAATCATCATCCGACATCTCATTGACTTCCGCGAACTTGGGGCGGTAGAGGTTGATGATCCCGTCAATCTCCTGCTGCATCGGGCTGTTCTCAATCTGGACGCGGTCATGCGCCTTCGCCAGCTTGACCAGCAGGGTCTTGGTGATCTTGCGGTTGGCCGGGATGATGATTTCGCCGATCTCGGCATCCAGCACATCCAGCGGCCGTTTCTCGCCCAGCAGCTTATTGCACAACGCCGTGGTCAAGTCCTCCTCCAGCGCGAGCTTCTTCTTCTTGCGCTCCTCCTCAATGTCCCGCGGCTCCTTGGCTTTCTGAGCGCCATCCTCCGGCTCCGAGAGCGACAGGAACGGGCGGCGCACATCCTGCTGCGACGTTACCTTCACGTCCATCACGATGCCATAGACACCGCTCGGGACCGTCAGCGACGTGTCGCGCACATCCGCGGCCTTTTCGCCGAAAATCGCCCGCAGCAGGCGCTCCTCCGGCGCCAGCTCGCTCTCGCTCTTCGGTGTGATCTTGCCCACGAGGATGTCGCCCGGGCGCACCTCCGCGCCGACGCGCACCACGCCGTCCAGCCCGAGGTTCTTCAACGCCTCCTCACCGACATTCGGGATGTCGCGGGTGATTTCCTCAGGCCCGAGCTTCGTGTCGCGCGCGCCGACCTCAAAGTCCTGGATGTGGACCGAGGTGAACACATCGTTGCGGACCACGCTCTCGCTCACGAGGATCGCATCCTCAAAGTTATAGCCCGTCCACGGCATGAACGCGACCAGCATGTTCTTGCCCAGCGCCAACTCGCCCTGGCTCGTCGCCGGGCCATCCGCGAGGACATCGCCCTTCTTCACCTGCTGCCCGACCTTCACCATCGGCTTCTGGTTGAAGCACGTCCCGGCATTGCAGCGGCGGAACTTCTGGAGCGCATAGCGCTGCACGTGCTCGAGCGCTTTCTTCGACTTCGGGATCTTGCCGTCTTCCGAGACAACGACCTCCGTCGCCGACACATACGCCACGATGCCCGCCTTCTGCGCCAGCACCGTTACGCAAGAGTCCGACGCCGCACGGCGCTCCAGCCCCGTGGCCACGAACGGCCGCTCCGCCTGCAGCAGCGGCACCGCCTGGCGCATCATGTTCGCGCCCATCAGCGCGCGGTTCGCATCGTCATGCTCCAGGAACGGAATCAGCCCCGCCGCGATGGACACCACCTGCATCGGCGAGACATCCATATACTGCACGCGCTTGCGGTCCACGTCCTCGAACTCCGCCTTGTAACGCACCGTCACGCGGTCCGACGCAAAACTGCCGTCCGCCTTCAGCTCCGAGTTCGCCTGCGCGATGACGAAGTTCTCCTCGACATCCGCCGACAGATACTGAACCTCGTTCGTTACCTTGCCGTTACGCACCACGCGGTAGGGCGTCTCGACGAACCCATACTCATTGACGCGCGCATAGATGCCCAGCGACGAAATCAAACCGATGTTCGGCCCTTCCGGCGTCTCAATCGGGCAGATGCGGCCGTAGTGCGAGGGGTGGACGTCGCGCACCTCGAAGCCCGCGCGCTCACGGCTCAGGCCGCCCGGCCCCAGCGCCGAGAGGCGCCGTTTGTGCGCCAGGCCGCTCAGCGGGTTCGTCTGGTCCATGAACTGCGACAACTGACTGCGCCCGAAGAAATCCTGAACCACCGCCGACAGCGACTTACTGTTCACCAGCCGCGCGGGCGACAGCACCCCGCTGGCCGGGTCGAACAGCGTCATGCGCTCGCGGATCAAACGCTCCGTGCGGACCAGCCCGATGCGGCACTGGTTCTCCAGCAGCTCGCCCGCCGTGCGGATGCGGCGGCTGCCCAGATGGTCAATGTCATCCACCTGCTCCTTGCCGACGTAAATGCGGAGCAACAGGCGCAACGCCTCAACCACGTCAATGCCGCTCTCGTCCAAGGTGCGCAGGTCCTCCGAGACCTTGCCCGCCAGGCCGAGGCGCTGGTTGATCTTGTGCCGCCCGACCTTGCCCAGGTCGTAACGGCGCGGGTCAAAGAACAAGCGGCGGAGCAGCATCTTCGAGTTCGAGGTCGTCGCGGGGTCGCCCGGGCGCAGACGCTTGTAGATGTCCCGCAGCGCCTCCTCCTCGGTGTGGATGCCGGCGCGCGCGTCCTCGCGCAGGGTCTTGATCAGCACGCCCTCATCCGCAGACACGTCAACGACCTTCACCTTCGCGAACCCGGCCGCGGCGATCTTTTTCAGCGCGGCGAGGGTAACCGGGTCCAGCCGCTTGGCCAGCACCGTCTTCGACTCCATGTCCAGCACGTCCTCCTTGAAGAGCAGCATCTCGACATCATCCGCCGTGTAGGTCTTCTTCGACGAAAGCTCCTTGAACGTGTACATCAGCTTCATGATATCCTCGTCCGAGCCGTAGCCCAGCGCGCGCAGGAACGTGGTTACATAAAACTTGCGGCGGCGGCGGCGGCGGTCCATATAGACCCACATGATGTCGCTGGAATCGAACTGGATCTCGATCCACGACCCGCGGTCCGGGATCAGGCGCACGGAATAGAGGATCTGCCCGTTCGGGTGGATGGTCCGCTCCGAGCAGATGCCCGGCGAGCGGTGCAGCTGCGAGACAATCACGCGCTCCGCGCCGTTGATGACGAACGAGCCGTCGCGCGTCATCAGCGGGATCTCGCCCATATAGACATCCTCCTCGCGGATCTCATCGCCGTCCTTCAGGCGGAACGTGGACTGCAACGGCGCGGAGTAGGTGTTGCCGTCCATCAGGGCAGACAGGACACTGTGCTTCGGCGGGCCGATCTCATACTTCACGAAATTGAGGGTGTAGCGCCCGTCATAGCTGTCAATCGGGAAAACCTCACGGAAAACGGCTTGCAGGCCCTTGTCCTCGCGCTTGAGGGGAGCGGTGTCAATTTGCAGGAAATCCTTGTACGACCTCGTCTGGATCTCAATCAGGTCCGGGGGCTGGATAACAGCCTTCAGCTTGCCGAATACTTTACGGTCAACCATTGCCTACCTCAGGGTTGGTGTGTTCAAAAAATGTTACCGGCAAAGACCGCGCGCGCAGGCTCCCGCCTGCTTGCCCGTCGGGGCCCGGTCCCGCAATCCCGCCAGCCGGTTGTGAATGGAAGTGTGGTAAGCTGCCACTTTTTTAACTGATTCACACTTCGGCCGCCATCTGCGAAACCCGGCGCCCGTGCGCGCCCTGTCTCTCTTTGGGTAACGTGTCCATCGGCGACCCGTGGGCTTCCCCGCCTCGGGAAAAACCGTCGGCGGGAAGTGGTGGCTGCCCCGGATCGCCGCAAGGGCAGCCCCACTCGCAAATCAAAGGGAATTACTTCACCTCGACCTTGGCGCCGGCCTTCTCCAGCGTCTCCTTCAGCTTGGCGGCCTCGTCCTTGGTTACGCCCTGCTTGACAGGCTTCGGCGCGCCCTCGACCAGGTCCTTGGCTTCCTTCAAGCCCAGGCCCGTGATGGTGCGCACTTCCTTGATCACGGCGATCTTCGCCGTCGCGGCGACTTCCGCGAGGATCACGTCAAACTCCGTCTTCTCTTCGACAGGCGCGGCAGCGGCGGCCGGCGCGGCGGCCATCGCCATAGGCGCGGCGGCGGTAACGCCCCACTTCTCTTCCAGAGCCTTGACCAGCTTCGAGATCTCCAGCACCGACAGGTTGCTCAGGAAATCAATCACTTCTTCGTTCGTCATGTCCTTCTTCTTCCTTCCTTGTTGTGCAACCGCTTAGTTTCATTGGCGCCGCAGGCACGGATGCCTGCCGCGCCCTTCTCTAAGCGGGGGCGCCGCCCGCCTCAGCCCGGCACCCGCCGGGCCCCGTCAGGCGGCTTTTACGACACACACTATGCCGCAGATCCGTCCTTCTTCTCCTCGTACGCCTTGAGGGCATACAACACATTCAGCAGCGGCGCGTTCAGCACGCGCACGAAGCTCGTCGCCGGCGCCAGCAGCGTGCCCAGCAGCATCCCGCGCATCGCGTCCTTCGACGGCAGCTTCGAGAGCGCCTCGACGTCCGCCGCGTCCAGCAGCGCCTGCTCGACATTCGCGCCCTTGACCGACGCCTTGTCGTTCTTCTTCACAAACTCCATCAGCGCCTTCGCCACCTCGGCCACGTCGCCGCTGCCGGTAATGACCGCCGTCGGCCCCGCCAGCATCGCGGAGATGTCCGCCCAGCCGAGGTCCGCCGCCGCTTTCGCCAGATAGGTGTTCTTCACGATCATCGCGCGCGACTGGCTCTTCGCCAGCTCCTGCCGCAACGCCGTCAACTGCGTTACCTTCAGGCCGCCGTAGTTCAGCACGAAGCAGAAGTCCGCCGTCTTCACGCGGTCAATGACCTCACTCAAAATGGATACTTTCTCGGTTCTCATCGCTCTCTCCCGTTATTCCTTAATCAGGACGCGCACCCCGGCGCCCATCGTCGAGCTCAGCGTCATCGAGCGCAGGAACGTGCCCTTCGCCGCCGGCGGCCGCTCCGCCCGCACCGCATCCACGATGGCGCTGACGTTGCCCACCAGTTTATCCGCGTCGAAGCTCGCCTTGCCGCACAGCACCGCCACGTTGCCGCCGCGGTCCATGCGGAAGTCCACCTTGCCGCCCTTGGCGGCCTTGACCGCCGCGGCCGTGTCGTCCGTTACCGTCCCCGTCTTCGGGTTCGGCATCAGGCCGCGCGGCCCCAGCACGCGGGCGATCTTGCGGACCTCCTTCATCGCGTCCGTGGTCGAGACGGCCACATCGAAATCCATCCAGCCGTTCTTGACCCGCTCGATCAGATCCTCGTAGCCGACCTCATCCGCCCCGGCGGCCCGCGCGTCGTCGGCGTGCTGCCCGGCCGCGAACACGACCACGCGGATGTTCTTGCCCGTGCCGTGCGGCAGGTTCACCGTGCCGCGCACCGTCTGGTCCGTCTTCTTCGCGTCCACCCCGAGGCGGAACGCGACCTCGACCGTCTCGTCGAACTTCGCCTTGGCGTTCTCCTTCACGAACGCGACCGCCTCCTCGAGGCTGACCGCCTCGGCCGGAAGCTTCTTCACAATATCAACATAACGCTTACCATGCTTAGCCATAATCCAAAGCCTCCCTTAGTCCACGACCTCAATGCCCATGTTGCGCGCCGTGCCCTCGATCATCCGCATGGCCGCGGCCTCGTCCGTCGCGTTGAGGTCCGCCTTCTTGATCCTCACGATGCCCCTGACCTGCTCGCGCGTAACCTTCCCGACCTTGTCGCGGTTCGGCACGCCCGACCCCTTGGCCAGCCCCGCCTCCTTCTTCAGCAGCGCCGACGCCGGCGGGCTCTTGAACACGAGCGAGAAGCTGCGGTCCGCGTACACCGTAATCACGACGGGGATGATCAGCCCCGCCTTGTCCTGGGTCTTGGCGTTGAACTCCTTGCAGAACGCCATGATGTTCACGCCTTGCGAGCCCAGCGCGGGCCCGACTGGCGGCGCAGGATTCGCCGCGCCTGCGGGAATCTGCAACTTCACGGTAGCCGTGATTTTCTTTGCCATCTTCTACCTACCTCTTGGTCTGTCATGGCCCTCCCGGTATCCCTGCCGGTCCAAACGAGCCACAGTTGACGAGCTGGCGGCGGTCGCCCGCCACCGGCCGCGGGTTACGCCTGCTCCGGGCTGACGCGCTCCACTTGCCAGTATTCCAGCTCCACCGGGGCCGAGCGTCCGAATATCGCGACGGACACCTTCAGCTTGCCCCGGTTGGGATCCACCTCATCAACGATGCCGTTGAAACTCGTGAACGGCCCGTCCGTGATCTTCACTGTCTCGCCCGGCTCGAACTCGACCTTGGGCTTGACGACATCCTTCTTGTCTGCCACCTGGTTGACGACCGCCTCAACCTCCTCCGCCGCAAGCGGCACCGGGTGCTCGCCCCCGATGAAGCCGATGACGCCTGACGTCTCCTTGAGAAACCGCCACGTCGGCTCCAGCACATTGCGCTCCGCGTCGTAGAGCGCCAGGTTGATCAGCACATACCCCGGGAAGAACTTGCGCATCACCGTCGTCTTCACGCCGTTCTTCACCTCCGACACCTTCTCCATCGGGACCGTTACCTCGCCGATGTACTCCCCCATCTCCTCCAGGCGCGTGCGGGCCTCGATTGACCGCTTGACCTTCATCTCCTGCCCCGTCAACGTCTGCAGGACGAACCACTGTTTCGTCATTTGCGTCTTCTCCGCTTAGGCATGGACGACCGCCAGCACCCATTCGATGACCTTGTCACAACAGAGCACCACCACGGCCAGGATCACGATGAACGTGATGACCACATACGTTGATTCCGTCAGCTCCTTCCGGTCCGGCCAGGAAATCTTCTTGAACTCGACCCCCACCCCGTTCAGGTAGGCCCCCACCTTTCGGACAATCTCTTTCATAAAAACCAATGCTCCCTGCTACGCCAGCCCCGAGCCACTAACCACCTAACCACTAAATTGGCAGGCCTGGAGGGAGTCGAACCCCCGTCTACGGTTTTGGAGACCGCTGCTCTGCCATTGAACTACAGGCCTACAAAGTCGCACTCACTTCGTCTCGCGGTGCAGCGTGCGCTTGCGCTCCGTCGGGCAATACTTCTTCATCTCCAGACGGTTCGGTTGCGTGCGCTTGTTGCGCGTCGTCGTGTAGTTGCGCCGCTTGCACTCCTGGCAAGCCAATACTGCTAAATCCCTCGGCATATTCCGCCTCGCTTGAACGTGGCCGCGTGCCCTCCCGGCGGTTCGCACACCGGGAAGGCACGCTCACAGGAAAACCTTACTTGACGACCTTCTCGACCGTCCCGGCGCCGACCGTGCGGCCGCCCTCGCGGATCGCGAAGCGCATCTTGTCCTCCAGCGCGACAGGCTGGATCAGCTTCACGCTGATCGCGATGTTGTCGCCCGGCATCACCATCTCCACGCCCTCCGGCAGCGTGATGTCACCCGTCACGTCCGTCGTGCGGATGTAGAACTGCGGGCGGTAGCCCTTGAAGAACGGCGTGTGGCGCCCGCCCTCTTCCTTCGAGAGGACATAGACGTTGCCCGTGAACTCCGTGTGCGGCATGATGGACCCCGGCTTCGCCAGCACCTGGCCGCGCTCCACATCCTCTTTCTTCGTGCCGCGCAGCAGGCAGCCCACGTTGTCGCCCGCCTGCCCCTGGTCCAGCAGCTTGCGGAACATCTCCACGCCCGTGCAGGTCGTCTTCGCCGTCGGCCGCAGGCCGATGATCTCGATCTCGTCGCCGACCTTCACCAGGCCGCGCTCGATACGCCCCGTTACCACCGTGCCGCGCCCCTCGATCGAGAACACGTCCTCGATCGGCATCAGGAACGCCTGGTCAAGGATGCGCACCGGCTCCTGGATGTAGGTGTCCAGCGCCTCCATCAGGTCCGCGATGCACTGCGCCGCCGGGTCGTCCGGGCTCGTCACGCGCGACGCCGGGAGCGCCGAGCCGCGCACGATCGGGATGTCGTCGCCCGGGTACTCATACTTCGACAGCAGCTCGCGGATCTCCATGTCAATCAGCTCCAGCAGGTCCGCGTCCGCAAGGTCAACCTTATTCAGAAACACCACGATGCGCGGCACGCCCACCTGGCGCGCCAGCAGGATGTGCTCGCGCGTCTGCGGCATCGGCCCGTCCGCCGCGCTCACCACGAGGATCGCGCCATCCATCTGCGCCGCGCCCGTGATCATGTTCTTGATGTAGTCCGCGTGCCCCGGGCAATCCACATGCGCATAGTGGCGGTTCGGCGTACCGTACTCCACGTGCGAGGTCGCGATGGTCAAAATCTTAGTGGGGTCGCGCCGGCCCGCCGACTCGGAGGCCTTCGCAACCTGATCATAACTGATCGCCGAGTTAAAGCCCTTCAAGGCCTGAACGTGCGTAATCGCGGCGGTCAGAGTCGTCTTGCCATGGTCCACGTGACCGATGGTGCCGACGTTAACGTGCGGTTTCTCGCGAACAAATTGTTCCTTCGCCATTTTGGTTCTCTCCTGTGAGTTGACAACTAAACAACCTCAGACCGGCAAAACTGGAGCCAACGAGCAGAATCGAACTGCCGACCTCTTCCTTACCAAGGAAGTGCTCTACCAACTGAGCTACGTTGGCATTGTCCCTTTTTACAGGGGCAAAGAAACCCTTACCCTATCCCCGGCAGTAAGCAGCCGCCAGAAAACGGTCTAAGGAATTCATCTTCATCATGCCAATGCTGCGTCCCCTTCCCCCGCGGCCCTAGCCGTGAGAAAAGAAAACCGGAAAAAATTAACAAAAAACGCGCCTCATGTCAACAACAGATAAAATAAAAATAAATCTTTTTTGCCTGCGCCCCCTCCTACCCGCGCGTCAGCGCCCCCAGCAGCGGCACAAAGTCCGGGAAGGACTCGGAGAGGATCTCGGCGTTCTGGACCGTAACCTTGTGCGGCGCGGCAAGGCCCGCGAGCGCAAGGCACATCGCCAGTCGGTGGTCGCCCGAGGCGTTGCAGGTGCCGCCGTTGAGCGTGCCGCCCTGGATGGAAAAACCGTCGTCATGCTCATCCAGCTTCACGCCGAGCTTGCGGAGCTCCCGGCACAGCACCGAGATGCGATCCGTCTCCTTGTAGCGCAGCTCGGCGGCATCGCGCACCTCGGTAACGCCGTCGGCGAAACAGGCGGCGACCGCGAACGCAGGGAACTCGTCAATCATCCGCACCACCGTGTCGCCCCCGACCCTCACCGCCGCCAGCCCCGACGACACCAGCCGGATGTCCGCCACAGGCTCGCCAGCCACGGTGCGCACGTCCCCGACCGTTACATCCGCGCCCATCCTGCACAACGCCTCCAAGAGGCCCACGCGCGTCGGGTTCACCCCCACGTCACGCACGAGGATGTCCGACCCCGGGATGATGGCCGCCGCAACCAGCAGGAACGCGGCGGACGAGATGTCGCCGGGCAGCGCGACACTCAGCGGGGCCAGCGGCCGGGTCAGGGGGCCAACCCTGACGCCCTCCCCCGGCCCCCCGGCTGAGACAGGCCCCCCCATCGCCGCCAGCATCCGCTCGGTGTGGTCGCGCGAGGGCCCCGGCTCGCGGAGCGTCGAGACCCCGTCCGCCCCCAGCGCCGCGAGGATCAGGCACGACTTCACCTGCGCGCTCGCCACGGGCGAGGTGTAGTCAAGCGCCGCCAGCGGGGCATCCGCCGCACGGGCGGAAAGCGTGAGCGGCGCACACGCGTGGGCCGCGGTAATCGGGACGCGCATCGCGGCGAGCGGCTGCGTGATGCGGTCCATCGGGCGGCGGCGCAGGCCCGCCGAGCCATCCAGCACGCACGGCGTGCCGCTCGCCGCCAGCGCCCCGGCCAGCAGGCGGAGCGTCGTGGCCGAGTTGCCGCAGTTGACTGGCGCGGCGGGCGGCAGGAACCCCCTCAGCCCGCGGCCCGTAACCACAAGCCGCTCCCCCTCCAGGCGCCACGGCACCTGAAACGCCGTCAGCGCGTTCAGCATGGCGCGGGTAACCCCCGACACCAGGAAACAATCAATGACGCTCTCGCCCTCCGCCAACGCCGCGAACAGCGACGCACGGTGCGACAGCGACTTGTCCCCCGGCAAGCGCAGCTCGCCGGACAGCGGTTTGGAGCGGGAGAGGGACAGGTCAGACATGCGGCCTCCTCATCGGCAGGGTCCCGTTACAGCAAGACGGGGCATCGCCGTCCCGTAATCCTCTCGCCCGCGTATCCTGTCGTCCCGCCATTCGCCGTTCCTCATGTTGCGTTTCTTGTTGTTAACGCCGAACGCCCAGTCCCTCATTCTGCGCTTGCGCGGCACGGTCTGCCAGCATCCCGAACGCCTTCTCGGGCCCGGCATCCAGCAGGGCCTCTGCGGCCCCCTCCGTCAGGGCCGGGGAGGCCCCGACCGCGGCGAAGAACGCGTTACGCTCCGCCGCGCCGGCAAACGCCGCGGCCACGCGCTCGCTGAGGTAAGGCGCATCGGCGTAACGCCCCAGGAGGGTCTGCCCCACCATCACATGCATCCCTTGCGTGAACGCGGCCGCATACCTGCCCAGCACAGGCCCGGTGATGTCGTCCACGAACGGCAGGCCCCCCTTGTTCATCTCCGTGCCGATGTTGATGGGCAGGTCGCGCCTGACGCAGCACTTGACGATCGCGTCGAGGTTCGCCTGTTTGCGCGCGGCCTCGCCGGGGTTTTTCAGGTTCCAGTTGCGGTCGGGGATGATGTTCAGCGCGGCGCCCCCCTTGGACACCATGAGGTCAACCACCCGGTCGGGGTCGGCCTCGCCCGCGCTCGTGCCGTCGAGCCAGGTGAGCGTCGGGATGGCCCCGCAGGATTTGACCCACGGCAGGAAATCGTCCGCCAGCGGGAACGTCCGCTCATCCGGCTGGGTGTAGCCGATGCCCCCGCGCTTGGCCAGCGCGGCGCGGGCAGCCTCCTCCCACCTCGGCACATCCGCCTCGATGGCCGGATAGGCGGCGGCCTCGCATTTCAGCAGGGGCGACCAGAATGCGGCGCGGCGGCCCGCGTCCGTGAACACGGCCGTTGAGCGGTTGCAGTACGCGCGGACGATATGGCGCTCCGTGGCCACGCCCTTCGGCGTGAGCGGCACGACATCCTGCGCGTAGTCGAGCGCGATGTCAGGGAGCGCGGCGTTGATGCGCTCAATCAGCGCGAGGTTGCGGTCCTGTGCCCCCTGCCGCAGACGCGCGAGGAAGGCCCCCTGCGGCGAGTCCGCCCGGGGAATCGCCGTGAACCCGCTCCCCATGATGTACGCCACGCCCGGCTCGCCCGGCGAGCTGATCTCCTCATCCGCCTGTTCGCGCACATAGGCCCGCGTCTCCAGATGTACCGCCGAGCGAAGCCCCAGCAGACGCCCCGCGGCGAGAAACTCGTCGAGGCCGTCCAGCACGTCGAAGTCGCACAGCGCCGCCGCGCGCAGCCCCTGCCGGCGGCATTCGTATGCGATATGCGACGGCGACCAGCCGTCCGCATTGTACGAGAAGAACGAGTGGCAGTGCATATTGAACAGCACGCCGGGCGCGGGGAAGGCCTCCGGGGCGGCGAGCTTCCTGAGGGTGTCGCGCCGTGCAGCGGCACTGAAATCATCCAGTCGGTTGGTATTCATCTGTTCGCTCCGCATTCGCTTGTGCCTGCCGCTGTGCGGAAAGCAAAGGCCAGGCACGCCACCCCGCCCGCAAAAACCGCGACGCTAATCGCCTGGCTAATCGAGAGCGGCCCGACGGCGGCGCGGGGGTCACCGCGCAGGTACTCGATGAAGAACCGCATCACCGCATAGCCCATCAGGTACAGCCCCCCGGTCAGCCCGCGCCGCTGGTGATGCCTGGGGTAGAGCCAGAACAGCGCCGCAAACAACGCCAGCGTCGCCATGCTCTCGACAAGCTGGGTCGGGATGACCGGCAGGGCCTGCGCCGCCGTGCGCGGGATCAGCCCCGCATGGACCTGCTCGCACCACGCCGGCGACCCCTTCGGGAACGAGATGCCGCAGCACGCGTCACTCAGCTTGCCGAAGCAGCACCCCTGCATAAAACACCCGAGACGCCCGAACGCATGGCCCAGCGGCAGCACCACCGCCGAGATGTCCGTCATCTCAAAAAAGTTCTTGCGGTAGCGTAGCGCATAGAGGGTGTAAGGGATCATCGCGCCGATGAGGCCCCCGTAGAACACCAGCCCGCCGAGGTCGAGGCGCACGATGGCCATCGGGTTATGCGCGAACTCCAATGACCAATGCTCGATGACATACGCCGTCCGCGCGCCGATGACGGCCGCGATCATCACCCACGACAGCAGCATCGGCACCTGCTCGAAATCCTGGCCGGTCCGCTTGCAGAGGTGCACCAGCACCCGCCACGCCGCCAGAAACCCCAGCGCCATGCACAACCCGTACATACGCAGCGTCAGCGGCCCAATCGTAAAAAGTTCAGAATGCATAAGGTCGGAATCGGATCAGCCGCTCCCCCGTCACGGCGTTGCGTTTTTCCATTCGTCGAGCTGTTCTTGCGTGGGGGCGGCGATGAGCTCGAAGAGGTGCCAGGTGCCGAACGCGCCGCAGAAGGTCAGGCGGTCGGTGCCGAGGGCGTAGATCTCGGGGTAGCGCCAGAACACGCTCTCGGCGCGGTTGACGCCCTTGGACTCTGGCACCAGCACGTAGAGGTTCTGGCCTTTGTAGTTCTGCCGCAGGGAGGTAAGCTGGAGGTCGAGGTTGGGCAGGATTTTCTCGCCCGTGTAGCCGCGCAGCAGGTCCATGCCCGCATACCCCATCGCGAAGACGCGGCCGTAGGGTGTGCGCGCGTTGACGTACGCCTCAACGCGGTGGCAGATGTCGGTGCGGTCCTGAAAGAGGGTCTCGGTCTGGGGCTTGATCTTGACACTGCCGAAAGCGGCGAGCAGGGCGAGCAGCGGCAGCAGCAGCCCGAGCCGGCTGATCCGCCCGAGGGTTACGAAGAGGATGGCGATCGCGGTGGCGGTCAGGAGCGTGATGGGCCAGCCGATGGCTAAGGCCGTGAAGACACGGGCGTAGATCAGCACGGCGAGCGCGAGGGAGATCAGCATGGCGACCGCGGCAAACAGGCCGGTGCCGGGCTGCTTGGCGCGCGCGTCTTTCCACCAGGCGAGGATGAGCATGGGCAAGAGCGTCAATGCGGGCAGGGCGAACAGCATGATGTAGAAGCCGCGGGCACGCGAGAGGGGGGCCATGGAGGCCGGCTCCAGATGCACCACGTATTTGAGCGAGCGGAGGAAGAAGAGGCTGTCGCCGAGCATGAGGCGGTTCATCAGCATCCACACGGCGGAGGTATAGACGAGGGGCAACGCGCCGAGGAGGAGCCAGGCGAAGAAGCGTTTGCGCGTGTCGCGGTGCCCGAGGGCGGCGAGGGGCAGGCACAGCACCACGAGGCAGGCCGGGGCGAACACGGGGAACCCGCACACGACGAGCCCTGCGCTGGCGGTGGCGGCGGTGATGATGTCGCGGGTCTTCCTGCGCTCGATCCATCCTGCGAGGCCGGCCGCGGCGGTCATCATCAGGCCGATGGTCAGTGCGGCCGGGACTTGGAGCAGTTCGGCGTTCCTGCCCAGCATGAGCCACGCGGCCAGCGCGGTCTGCACGGCCGCGATGCGCCACCCCGTGGGGTCGGATGATTTCAAGGACTCGCGCACGCACCAGAACGCGAACAGCCATGCGACGAAGAATGCGCACCATCCGGCGAGGGGTTCGGGCAGCAGCCACGCGAACGGCAGGTAGGTCAGCACGGGCAGGGGCGCGACCCAGCACGAGCCGAAGAGGGCCTGCCGGCCTTCGGTCGTCCCGGCGATGAGCTCGCGGCAGATGCCCGCGATCTGCTCGCCGGTCTCCCAAGCGGGGTCGCTCCAACGTGCGAAGCCCAGCAGGACGGCCGCGAGGGCAATGGGGATGAGCCCGCCGGTGAGGAAGCGTATGCGCTTGTATTGCGTGAGGTCAGGTTTCATGGGAAGTAATCAATCGGGAATTAGAAACTCATGTTAGGCATAGTGCTGTCTGGCATAAAAAAGGCTGAAAGCCTTTTACATACGAGCGTAGGGCAACGCCCTACGTTAGCGTGACAAAGGATATTCAAGGCTGTAAGCCTTGCACATAGGTAATCTCCGCAATGTGCAAGGCTTACAGCCTTGGTGACATTACATTGCCAAAACGTAGGGCGTTGCCCTACGCTAATATGTTTCAGGGCTTTGCCCTGAAATTTCACAAAAAGTCTAATGGCACAGGTGCGTAACATAAATTAAAAACCCAGTGTTCAGTTTTTCTTGTTCAGGCCGTGCTGGGTCTTCTCCCAGACGAACGGCGCGCGGAAGAATTGGATGAAGGCGCGCCAGCCGCTGTAGCTCATCATCATCCAATAGATCGGGGTCAGGAGCGACCACCACATCAGGCTGTCGCGCTGGCGCTTGCAGCACCCGACGATGTTGACGTAGGTGAACACGATGTTGCCGACGAACAGGCAGAACGCGCCCAGCGCGAAGATCGGCCCGGGGAAGAGTTGCGAGATGCCCTCGGGGCGGAAGATCACCCAGATGAGCGCCAGCGTCCAGAAGATCGGGTTGGCGAGCGCGGAGAAAATCACGCCGCCGATGAGCAGGTGGTAGTGCATGAAGTTGACGAGCCCGAGCTCGCGGAACAGTTTCCACGGGTTGCGCATGTGCACGAACCACGTCTGGATGTAGCCTTTGAGCCAGCGCGTGCGTTGCTTGATCCAGAACGGCAGGCTGCTGCACGCCTCCTCCCACGTCGTGGTCTCCAGCATCCGCGTGGCGTATCCCGCGCGGCCGAGGCGCACCCCGAGGTCGCAGTCCTCGGTTACGTTGTAGGCGTCCCAGCCCATGAGCTGCTGGAGGATGTCCGTCTTGAAATGGTTGGATGTGCCGCCTAGCGGGATGACCGCCTTGAGCGCGGCGAGGCCCGGCAGCTGGAGGTCGAACCATGCGGAGTATTCGGCGGTGAACCAGCGCGTCAGGATATTCTGATAGGGGTTGTAGTAGTTCAGCCGCGACTGGATGCAGACGACGTTTTCCGGCGAGGCCTCGAACGCCAGCACCGCTTTTTTGAGCTGGTCTTTTTCCGGCAAGTCCTCTGCGTCGTAGATGACGAGGTACTTGCCGCGCGCGAGGTGCAGGCCGATGTTGCAGGCCTTCGGCTTCGTGCGCGGGAACGACTCGGGGATTTCGCGGATGTGGAAGCCGGGCGGCATCTCCAGCTTACGCGCCGCCTCGAGCGTGAGCGTGTCGTCCGCCTCCAGCAGGATCTGCACGTCCTTCTTGTCCTCGGGGTAATCCATGGCCTTCAACGCCGCGACCATCTGCTTGACCGTCTCGGGCTCCTTGTACATCGGCACGAGGACGGTGAAGACGGGCCACTCGCGCGGCTCCTGCGCCTTGATTTCCTCGGGCGTGAAACCCAGTATCGCGGACGGCGACACCGAGGCGCGGATGACGATGAACTTATAGATGGTCAGCGCCACATAAAAGAGCGTGCACGCCGCGATCAGCACTTGTGCCGAGCGCAGGGGCGAGAGCCACACCGCCCCGGCCAACGCCAGCACCATGAGTAGCGTCGTGATTTTCTGCATGGCCGTCATCGGCCGCGACGCGCTCCAGTCTGGCCGCTTGTGCGCCAGCTCCAACGGGTCCACCGCGCCGATCGCCTCCGCGTCCTGCGCCTGTTGTTCAACACTGTCCTGTAGCATGAATCCCCATTTCCCCTAACATCATTCACATAACGATAGCACATCACAGGGCATGTGGCAAATGCGTTTTTCAGGCAGGGCGGAGCGTCGCGGCGCGCGAGGGCGTGCGCCCGCCGGCCATCAGCGGGTTGACGCCCCTCACGGCACGATCACGGGGGCGGTGTCTTTTTCCCACCAGGGCTGGGAGAGGAGGACGGTTTCGAGGTCGGCGGAGAGGCTGATGACGGAGCGCATGTTGGGGTTGTTCTTCGAGTCGGGGTAGCCATACCAGTAGCAGCGCACGACCGGGAAGCGGTTCTTCGGGTAGGGGCCGGGCGTGGCCTGCGAGGTGTCGCCGCGCGCCAGCTGCCACAGCTTGGCCTCTTGCCAAGAGACCTCGCCGTCCTTGTTGGTGTCGAGGGCGGAGGTGGAGACCGAGGCGCCTCCGGCAAGGTAGGGTTTCCAATCCCACGTGGCGACCGCGCCGCTGAGCTCATAGAGGAAGCTGCAGCCCAGCTCGTCGGTCTCGGTGGACTGCTGCCATTGCGTGTAGCTGTCGGGGACGCCGCCCTCTTTGCCTTTCGAGGGGTCGGACACGGAGATGAGCGCGGAGGCGGGGAGCAGGCCCTCGGTAACCAGCACGGTGAGGCTGGGGGGCCATTGCTTGTTGTGCCGGGTCCGGTAGGTCAGGATGGCCTTGCCGATGCGCCGGAGCTCGCCGGCGATGACGGCCTGCCGCGCGGAGGGCGTCAGCGTGGCGTAGTCAATGGCGGCGCTCGGGGCAGCGGCTTCCGTTGTCGCCGCAGGCGCTCCGCCTTGCGGGATGACGGTTACTTTCTCTTGCTGGCAGCCTGTGATGGCGGCGAGCGTTGCGAACAGTGCGAGTGATTTTTTCATTGCGTTTTCCTTTCTTTAGTGATCCGGTTACAGTTTCCATCCGTTGTGGTAGGGCTGGCGCAGGAGGGCGTCGGCCTCGGGTGCGTTGGTGATGCGCACGGCCTGGGGGTCGTAGGCGATGCGCTTGCCGGTGCGCAGGGCGATGTCGCCGAGCAGGACGAACTCGGCCAGCACGCCGCCGAGGCCGAAGTGGCACCCGGCCGGCTCGCCGCCCTTGCAGGCCTCGAGCCATTCGCCCCAGATGTCGCCGCGGCGTTTGAGCGTGGCGGGGATGGTCTTGGCCTTGGCCTCCAGGTCGGGGTCGAGGATGCGGTCGCCGAGCATCTTGCCCTTGGTGCCGATGTACAGCACGCTCTCGTCGGGCAGTTCGGAATCGCCGATCTCGGCCGGGCGCGGGGGCTTGAGCCCGCCGTCGTACCACACGATGCGCACGGGGGCGAGGCCCTCGCGCGCGGGGTAGTCGTAGGTTACGATGGAGGCGAGCGGGAAGGACTCCTCGTATTGGCGCGAGGACGTGGCGGACACGGCAATCGGGTAGCCGAGCTTGAGCGCGCGGTAGGGGGTGTTGAGGTAGTGGCAGCCCATGTCGCCGAGGGCGCCGGTGCCGAAGTCCCACCAGCCGCGGTGGTTGAAGGGGTGATAGACCTTGTTGCCGCCCCAGTTCTTCGGCGGGAGGTCGGGGATGGGGCTCCCGGCGAGCCAGGTGTCCTTGAACGGGCGCAGGGGCGCGGGGCCGAGCCAGAGCTTCCAGTCGAGGGTGCCGGGGACGGGGTCCTCGCCGTCGGGGCGCTTGGGCATGCCCTGCGGCCAGCAGGGGCGGTAGGACCAGACGTGGACTTCAGTTACGTCGCCGAGGATGCCGGACTGGACGCGCTCGGTGATGCGGCAGCCCCAGTCGCCGGTGTTGGGCTGCGCGGTAACCTGTGTGGCGGTGCCGGCCTCCTGCGCGGCGGCCATGACGGCGCGGGCCTCCTCGACGGTGCGCGTGAGGGGCTTGACGGTCATGGCGTGCTTCTTGGCGCGGAGCGCGGCGAGGGTAACGACGGCATGGGTGTGGTCGGGCGTGCCGCAATAGACCGCGTCAATCTTGTCCTTCTCGGTGGACATGAGCTCGCGGAAGTCGCGGTAGCGGCGGGCCTGCGGGAAGGCGTCGTAACACTTCTTGGCGTGGAGGTCGTCCACGTCGCAGAGGGCGACGACCTCGAAGCCGGTCTTGGCGAGGGCCTTGATCTGGGAATCCCCGACGCCGCCGATGCCGATGCCCGCGAGCGTGATTTTCCCGCTGGGCGCGTCCTGTCCAAGCACGCGGGCAGGGACGATGTTGAACGCCAGCGCCGCCGTGGCCGAGGTCTTCAAGAATGAACGGCGGTTGAGCGCTGACGCGCGTAACAGTTGTTTCATAAAAACTCCCTTTCCGTTTTTCATTGTTATGCGGGTAGTTTATGCTTACCCGTGTGAGGTGTCAAGGGGAAAAGGGGCCTGGTATTCATCGGGCCTGTTTCCCCTCTCGCGGGCTGTTTCGCATGGCGGTGTTCCGCTTGCAATGGCGGCATGCGGTTAGAGAGGAGCGGGGATGCTGTCGCTCTTGCCATTATTTTTTACTATGTTGCCGATTCTTTGTTTTTTTCAATGGCTTATCCTCCTCGAATGAAGCAATGTTGTCATTGGAATTGCAACTATCTAGTAATTAATACAAACGAAAATAGTTAAAAATATAAATAATTTCATATAAAAAACAAATGAAACTGTCTAAAACGCTATTATTTTAAAATTTTTTAATATTATTGTTGCAACAGAAACTGAATTATTATAATATTGTATTCATTCCAAAGGCGGATAAGTTTTTTTGAAGCCGGGAACGAAAAAGAGAGGAGAAGACGTTGAGAGAGAGCAGGACAGACAAGGATGGAAACGTGATGGAAGCGGGCAAGGGGACTTGCTTGCTGTTTGCAGAGTAACGAATGGCACGAAAGGAGCAACACAATGAAAGCAGTCGGAATGAGAGAGATGATGAAGCAGGCTTGCGTTTTTGGGCGCAGGGTAACCGTTGCGGTGATTGCGCTGGGCGCAACGGTCGCAACAGCAGCGAATTGGAGTGATTATCGCGAGCAGGGTTGGCCGGGCAACGGCAACGTTCAGGGTGATGTCTATACCATTAATAATGCAGCTGAGTTGGCGCAGTTCGCATGGACGGTTAATCAGGGGAACAATTACCAAGGCAAGACCGTAACGCTTGCGGCGGACATCAACCTCAGCGGGAACCTCTGGACGCCGGCAGGGACGATCTTCTGCGGGACGTTCGATGGGGACGGCAGGACAATCTCGTCTATGACCATTAATATGGCGGACACATTCGCGGGGGAACTGAACGCAGGGTTGTTCGGCGTCATCGAGAAGGGTTCGGTCATCAAGAACATCCGCTTTACAGACGTGAACATCTGGTGCGCCAAGAGCGGCATGAACGTTGTCAGGGTCGGGGCCGTGGCGGGCGTCGCGTGGAAGGCGCTGATTGAGAATTGCGTCGTTGACGGCACCATCGGGGACAAGGACTCGTATCTGGGCCAGAATGCGATTGCGGGTGGCATCGTGGGTGACCATTTGCAGGGCGGCGTGATCCGCAACTGCATCAACCATGCGACGATCTGGGTTGAGGCGACGGGCAACGGCCTCGCGCTGGGCGGCGGCATCGCGGGCGTGCTGATGGAAAGCCGGATTGAGAACTGCCTGAACACGGGCCAGGTCTGGGGCCTCGCGGCTGGAACGCTCGAAGTGGGCGGTCTCGTGGGGCGCGTGGACACGCGGAACGGCATCATCGTGGAGA
>Ga0123353_10002062_pt1 | contig 24819 bp, 11 predicted proteins | sample TergutLab28metaG_3_FD_92763 | JGI IMG/M metagenome (GOLD analysis project Ga0123353, IMG submission 92763) | Labiotermes labralis P3 segment gut microbial communities from Petit-Saut dam, French Guiana - Lab288 P3 | ecosystem: Host-associated > Arthropoda: Insects > Digestive system > Gut ...
CAATATAACATAAAAATACATCATATAAGTAACTTTAGTGTGAAAAGTAGCTCCCTGATGATGGTTTAAAGAAAAAACCGAAAACATGTCGGAGCCCTTAATGTAATTTTAATGTTTTAACCACTTGAGGTTTTACATTGAATTTTAGAAAATTGTGCATATGTTGGTAAATAAAGAGCAAAGTTTACTATCACTATTTTTTTAAACCAGTATGTTCGGCTCACCGATCCCAGTGGCCGCTCGCTTGCTGGGATTGCGGGTTCTAACCCCGTCGGGGGCATTGATGTCTGTCTCTTGTGAGTGTTATGTGTTGTCGGGTAGAGGTCTCTGCGTTGGCCAGATCACTCGCCCTGAGGAGTCCTACCGACTGTGGTGCGTGTGTTATTGAGCGTGATCAGGTGCAGTAATAACCCTCTACATCTGTATTGAGTAGGTAGAAATAGGTCGGACTAAATAATAATAATAATAATAATGTTTCGACTCTGGAACCTTATACCGTTTCCCACGTACCTAGTATTTACCGCGCCGCTCGCATTATATACAAGCTGTACTGAAGTATCAAATTCATAAAATCTTGCAACGTAACCCCCGATGATGGGTCTAGATCCGCAACGTGGAGGGTAAAGGTATAATTATTTTATATGTTTCGCAGTTAGGTTTGCTCAAACAGCACTGGGTTTTAATTACGACGATTCAAATATGCTTGTCAAAGCGAGGAGGTGTAGAACTGCTTCAACTTTTGTGCTGTCTTGAACTTGAACAGCGTCGTGTGTTGAAAGTCCTGTATGTGAATATGGCTCCATGCAAGGGCGGGCTTGCGTTATATCGGTGATTTAAGCCTTCAGTTTGTATCGTTATTATTATATCCCATCCTTACTTCACCACTTTTCATCATAACTTTCAGTTGCAGGGCCGGTAAATAGTGACTGAATGGAGAATTTTTACGCATTTCGTTTTAGCACTGCGTGGCCGCTGCAGTCACCTTACCCCACGTGCCAAACACGCGGCGCTGCAAACCCAACGGCACACACACAAAGCTTCAATCCCTACAGCCAACTTCAGTCACAGGTACCATAATTACGGTGCATAATGATCTTGTGTTATTCGTAATTTAAGCAACGACGCTTCCAGTAACGCCGACTGTAGCGCCGAATAACTGGATGGCAGGGAATCATGATTTTGAAAGGATGTGTTAGGAAGTGGTCATGGCCTAATTTAATGTGAAAGTCTGGTATTTGGCTAGGGGGCCTTAAGGCACTGTAGATGATAGCATTAAGGTTCACTTTATCAATGTAGATTGTTTGGTTACTGATATTGAGGTGATGCTTGTGTTGAAGACAGCATATCTCAAGTGCAGTTAAGTTGTGTTAAAACTAAAATCAATTGGTCACTACATTAATTATGTACCCTATTGAAAAGTATGTTACAGAGGAGTACCTTGTTCATCATACTGGCCAGCATTTGGTCAGTATTTTTTGTCTGATTATATTTTTCAGGATTACTTGGTAAATATTACTTGTAATTATGTTTTTCGAGGTCATCCAACATATGCAGTCGATTTATTTATTTATTTATTTATTTTTGGAATAGTACTGTGACTGCATGCTGTGCGAATGCAGTCAATGGTAGTCACCATGAATGGATACACATACAACCACACATTATTTATAATTGTAGTCTTCAAGGTCTCTTAATAAGTTATATATGCCATGGATATTTTTTACTGATGTAGTAGTAGTGGTGGTGCGACTGTTTGTTGTTGCAGCTGCAGCCAGTGCAATCCATGCAGATCTCGGCCACCATGAATGGCTACAGCCAGACGCTCAACGCTGCCGGCCTAGGTGAGAAATAAAACACGACCCTCTAAGTTGTCCTGAACAGAAATAGAGTCGTAATAATTCGGAGCTGAATGAAAGACACGTGGTTCAGCACACTGAGAACAATTGCATGACGGGAGCGAAATGCGTTGCACAGCACGCGCTGGGTCTCTTGGCATGATATTTCATTTTTAAGTAATGACCGATTATGTTGTTCGCACTGAGTGAAAAAATGGCTTAATTTTATGGTACTTTGGCAGTAACGCAAAAATTTGTTGCATGGCAGGAGCCACTACTACCGGCCCTGGTTTCGGATCTGGATTTTCCCCCTGCAGCCGACATGACGCCGCAACCGCTGCCGCCGTCGTCGCTGCCGATGCAATGCGTTATTCTTATTGGCCAGAAGGTAAGTGTTGTACTTTTAAACTCATTTTGTGTGTTGGCAAGTCTGGAGAAATCTGAAACCAGAATGGAAGCCTGTTCAAATGTTCGAGTCATTGAGGTTTACGTCCGATGATAGACGAGCCTGCGTCGACCGAGAACTTCTAGAAGATCGCTTTTCCTCTTTTTCACTAGTTCCATTCGCTGAAATGTCGGGGTTTGCGCGGCAGGCTGCCGATTCCCGAATAGCTGGTCCGTGCTGGTCATGGATAAAGGCTATTCTAAGGTTTGTGACTGCTCTAAATGGGCTGCTGGTCAGGAAATTGTGGACGGTAGAGTGCGCCAGTCCCGCAAGAGTGAAACTCTCAGGTACCAGGAACTGAACCTCCGCCGACCAAGACGTGTCGAAGGCGCTTGTTTTGTTTTGCCTTGTACTGAACATATTGCGGTGCTCGCAATACAGAAACCTTATGATTGGGACTTTGCTAAGGCCAACGTGATCACACTGAGTACATGTGCTGGAAGTGGTAGTATGTCTTGTGAGGGGGGGGGGGGAGTAATTTTGGTTGGGTGGTTTCTGGGGCTTGAATCCCAAATTTTTTTTTCGCTTCCGCCGAAAGCATTTGCAACCTAGGGTACAATCACTTTGTTGAGACCTCCATGACTGGGGCGATGGGAGATACAGGTTGTAACCGGTGTTGGGTTGTACCCCGGCGTTTGCCTTATAAGTGAGGAAAATCACGGACAACCTCATTAAGGGTAGCCGAAAAGTGCTGAGCACAATTCGTTGTATCGACTTGGCCGCTTTTTTACGGGATGCCGAAAATGGCCTTCTGATTTCCATTGGCCCTTAAGCAATGTCTCAGGCGAATTCAGTCGGCAGAAGGCCTTTCTGATTTACCGAAATAAGGGCCTCATCTCACCAGCCAACTAGAGTCGAAACTTTTGGTTAGAGCTCTGATGTGGTCGGCGAAAATTGGAACTCCCAAAATCAGCGTGGATTTGTTTGTTGCAGAGATATCAGAGATGCGTTGTTCGCAATGCGTAGACACTTGGATCTCGTCGCATGCACCTTGCCGACGTAGGTGCGTACAGCAGCCCTGTTGCATAGTTATGCCAGCATGCACTGTATTGCTGTTTGATTTTAATCGTTTTATTGATTTGTATTGCCATATGCTTATTCCTACTCGTGTAACTCTAGAGTTTATGTCAAACAGGTCAAGGGAAGGGTTCTAGAATTCTGTACACCCAGGCCTGCCTCGACCGCAGAGCGGCCTGGGGTGCGAAGGTTAAGCATTCAGACGACTAGCGATCGTGGGACCATTCAGTTGATGGTGAATTATTTGCACTCTTCTTGAAACTTTACGTTGGATTACGCAGTCAGTCTCGATCAAACAGTCTCTGGGACAAGATGTCCCAGCATCATCTGGCAAGTCCGGCGGCAGCAGTGGTGCCTGATTAGTCTCCTTTTCTGGTGTGTAACTTCGAATTATTAGTAAATACTAGCAACTGAAGTCTGTGAAAGTTACACTGCATGGCCATCACCACTCCCTCACTCCTTCTAAGCAACGAAGTCGGATCCACGCCCTGATCGGACAAAATCTGAGATACGTCTGATCAGAGTCGTTTCTTCTATGGATGCAACAACCCTCCCGATACGAGAAGCATAGATCTTCCCAGGATGAATGATGTGGTTTTCAATCAGAACACATTTGTGATGGATAGACCACTTTCACTTCGCGAGGACTTAGCTGCCCCTTCACACGACTGACAGCTTTTGTATTCAAGATTTGAGGTTATCAGAGCGGTGCTAGTTCCCAGCTGTTAGAAAGATAGTAACGCGGACGTATAGAAAGAAGCCTCGCCTCCATTACGATTCTTTGAAACAAAGGGAACTAAACATCTGAAGACACAGCGTAGAATCCGAAAAGAGTTGGCCCTTCTGCCGTTTTATGTTTTTATATTTATTATTTGAAGCTTCGTGAATTTCCTGATATCATATAGCAGCTTCACGCTCTGCTTTGTGTTCACCACTAACACGCCATTGCTAACATGGCCACCCTGTGTTGTGTGTCTGTGTTCAATAGTTCCTAATTTTATGGCCGTCGCCAGAGAACCAGCTGGCTGTTCAAGATCGACTTTGGTTTGCTGAAGACTGTTTTTGGTGTGTCGCAGTTGTTTTAATCAGCCATTGAAATGTATATAATGGTTTTACTCATTGCAGTTAATCTGAAATGCCAGTTGCCTGATCGAGTCTTCATGTTCGACTGTTGCAGTTGTGGTGAACGATGGTGCTAGTGTCGCCACATCAGCTGCTGGGACCTTCACTGGAGTCGACTTTAGCATTACCAGCTCTTCAAGACCAAAATGTTTTATGTGAATAATAACTGAGGGATCGAAGTAGCCAGTGATATAATATGATGCTGATGTTTATAAATGGGTTATAACATTATAACAAATTATTTTACTTAGAAACTTATTTAATTCCATCGTTATTTCCTAATAGGATTTATTTCAATGAAATTCCATCTTTAGTGTTTATAGTGTCACCGACTTTCTAATAGTTGAAATTACTTCTAGTGAGTGGGCGATGTATTACTCTCTGGTTTATTGTCTGCAGTAGTACGTAGCTGGATGCGTTAGCGCAGTGGAGACCTTGTGGAACTGAGGATGAGGCCGTAAATGTTGGTTAATCATACTCGAATTATTTTACAAAATATTGAAGCATTTCACCCTCCCAGATCGGCCCCGGGGCCCACCCAGCCTCCTGTATAATGGGCACCGTTTCTGTTTCCCAGGGTATAACGGCCGTGGCCTGGCGTAGACCTCCCACCCCCATCTACCGCAGAGGTTAATGAAAGGGTACAGCTAAAACCGTACTCCCCCCCAGTGGGACTTCATGGCGTGTTACAGGGTGAAATTTACTTTATATAATGCATTTACAAAGGCGATATTTTGGACATCTCTCCCGTCTAGACTACTGTACCTGCTGAACTGGAATGCCGCGGTACCCTACCGAGTGAGGTAGTGTAGTGTAGTATTGTTCTAAGATCAAGAGTCTAAAACTGGTGTTGTGTGGTTGCGAACTCATATTAATCCTACTTCATAGTCGTAGTTTCGATTTGCGTAGGTAATTCAAAAGAAAGCCCGAACATGCTTTCACCAGCTCCATAACACACACCTACTACCACAACTACCAACGGTAATAATAATAATAATAACAACAACAACAATAAGTCTTGGCCACAGAGAGTTGGAAGTAACCCGGATGTCTATGTGAAAAACGATGCAAAGTGCCGTATGGCATCATTGTTATTCCAGCACATGAAGAGGAAATTTGTATAAAGTGAGAGCGATAGAGATTTTATGGGCATGTTCACTGTACATTATAAGCAAAATAACTTCAGTTCGTAGGGCAGTGGGTATGTACTGATGATTAAGGACATACTACTGCAGTCTGTAAGGTTCTGCCCGCAACCCCTTGACAGATCACTGTGTATGAAAGGTAATGTGGTTGGTGCAGTTGGCATAATGTCAATTGACCTAAATAACCAGTTAATTTAAAGAAATATTTAAATATTTAATCTCATGGACATTAGTGATATTAAAACAAATGAGCTTAATAACCGTTTAATCTAAGAGATAATTAAGTAATTATAAACGTTGCTTTTGTGCATAAGAAGTGATACGGTAAAACGTCATGAGGCTTAAATGACCGATGTAGAGTATAAGTAATTATGCAGTTATAAACATTGGTGCCCAGCTCTCCTTTGAATACTGTTTTCGTTTACTTCGGTGGACAGTTTAGTTTCCAGAACGAACCACGATTTTGCTTGTTTATTTCGCTGTCGCCCGGAGGGTTTCCTCATGGCCGTCTAATTGCTGCAGGTAGGTAGTTCGCGCGTGACCTCTGCCATTGTTCTGCCATCGTGTTTAAACAAATTGCGTCTTACACACACACCCACACACACACACACACACACGCACGCACGCACGCACGCACGCATTGTCACAAGCTGAAGCCAGTCTTTAAGTACTGCTAAACGTTTTTCGTTGGATTGAAAACTTGTGAAAACCGACTGTACGAAATTTGGATTCAAGGGAAGGATCAAATCCAGTGATTTGAAAACCGAGAAAATAGTGATTTGCTTGTTATTGTTTGGAGATTTGAAGTGTGGAATGCTAACAAATTGCGGTAGTTGTGGTACAGCCGGTGAACAAGATGCAGTTGAATTTAATAGACGGGCCGATTAAAAAAGTCGTCCACTACGTACTACTGCAGTATTATCGCTATGATGTGTATTTAATGATCCTCGCTCATGATTTTTTTCCCGTATTAGTGACATTTCACCTTGCAGAATATTTTCCGTTAATTTTGAAAGGGCCTACGAGTTCTTCCATGGCCTATGACAATTAAGAAATGGCTTCGTCTTCGCCTGTTTCGCTGACAGTTTCTGTGCAGTTTAAAGGTCTTAGTTCCTTACAGTCTCTAAATGTAATCATACGTAAGTGTTAAAGGACAGCTACCGCTCTCTCTGCTACAATTTTTCCCATTATTTTAGAATAAATGTTAAAATCTCTGTTTTGTACGCATCGTTCTCAGTTTTTTTGTTTCATGTCGTTAACATGAAAGAATATATAAGGTGTAAGAATTTGTTACCATGTATAGCGCACACGTGTGTGTAGGTAACTGTAAGCAATGTCCACATTTGTGCGCTGTGTATCAAGGCCCTCTTTTGTGACCAGAGGTAGAGGAATGGTTCTTGGCTGTATTTTTGTATTTGTGATGGCAATGTAGACACCATATTAATTAGTATATTCCATCTATTATCAGTATTCCGTCCAGCATATTTTGTTTATGTTTTGTAATTTCTAATCAGAACCATTTGAATTTGCATACATCATGCCCTTGTTTTGCGCCCAAGTTGCGTATCGTGAAAAAGTTGGCGTAAAAATGATTGTCCCGTAAGAAATAACGGAACAGGGCACAGCCAGCAAAAGGGCGTTGAACCGAGATGACAGGATGTAAATTAAAAAGTTGTGTACATTGGCAGGGGGCATTAGAGCAAAAAGACGTAAAACAAATGGGACGTAAAAGAAGGGCTACGTGTACTGTGACAAAAAGTATGTGGTTCTGCTAAGATCCCTTGTCTAATCTCTGTGTTCTGTGAGTCTTTTGAACCTCAAAACGAAACCGAAAAGCAATGGTTGTACCAAGATATCTTGCGTAATATGTAACGTATAGAAGGGGGCCTTGATTGGTCACACTGTGTCATTAAAACAAGGTATATTGTGAGTATTATTGAGATCGATATATCGAACGTGGAACGATTGGTGTTGTGATTGTGATATTACTGTGAAGTAAGAAATACGTATATTTAATGACACTCTAACCATGTTTCTTCGTCGTCATTGGGAATACAAGTACTCCTCGATGTATGTGACTGAGGGGGGGGGGGGTTCTGATGTGGTGGAATTGCATCAATCCAAATCTGTTGCAGTAAGCGTAAGAATTTTTTTCCGCTGTTTTGTTCTGCCTGCCGAATGGAGACGGTTTGTTTATCTCACAGAGTGCCGTAGAAGAGGGTATATGCGGCTGGGCCAGATTTTCCTTTCTCGTTTCCAGTTCACTTCCACCACACACACAATACTCTACTCCCACTGCTCCCACCCTTATCCATATGCCAGCCAGCATTTCGCATTAAAACGAGAGGTATTTATTGAAATCGGTTTAAGTTAGTTGGTAGAATTTACATAAAATTGCAGTTTTCGGGCTCGCATATAGCGAGGAGTACTTGCACATAACCAGAACACAGAATTCCCAACCAGTAAACCCTTTACCTGACCAAGAATGAACCTATACTACGTCCAACCAGATTTGTAGGGGGACTGTAGTCGCATTATGCGAAAATGTCTTTGCTTTTTCTGTTCTAGTATCATTTCATTGACACTATAATAATAATATAAACAGGAGGCTAGATACAACAATGATAATTTTATTAAAAATTTCAATCAGCTCAACATGTTTCGGGCAGCAGCATCGTCGGTGATTTATACGAAAAGCTGTGAAAACAGTCTAGTGCTCCGGAGTATGGGCGAAATTATCGTCCGAAACATGTTGAGCTGATTGAAATTGTTAATAAAATTATCATTGTTGCATCTAGTCGGCTGTTTATATTATTATATCAATGATGCACGGTCACACAAACATAAAATTCATTGACACTGTTTACTGATATCAGTGGCCTAATGTGTTAGAGAATTACATTATTATTTTCGCTGCCATGCCATGCTGCTCTCTCGTTTCATCTAAACTTCAACAACGGTGTCGAGACAATTGCAGAAATGTACGTTGCCATCAGAGTAATCCTGTCAGAAATTAAGATTTTACTTTGAGGTCTAGCAGGACTACTATTTTCAGATCGTAGTAACTTCAGTTCACGATAATACTGAAATATTATTGTCAATTCCAGGGCTGCCGAGAACGGATTTTGGCCCCGGGGAAACAGATTTCGCCCTTCCTCCGCCCGATAAAAAAAGGCGTACCGGCTAAGAAACAAAACGTATGCAACACACTCGGGGCCCGGACCCCCTTGGGGGGCGCCGAGCCCCGGTAATTTACACCGGCCCCCCCCCCCCCCCCCTTTCGGCGACACTGGTTAATTCAAGTTAAGTGAGTTAAATTCAGTGAACCTATTTACTGCAACATATAAATGAATTTGGACAGATATTCCGTTTGAAATACCGAATGTGCAGTTATTCTGTAAGTAACATTTCTCATACTTTGAATCACGTCCTTCGTTTACTAGTGCGTAATTAAGTTTGGTAGAAAGGATATTCAGATATAAACTAACGCGTATTAACTCAGTGGACAGTTCGCACCTAGTCTTGAATTTCCCCGTATTTTATGGAACCTGAAGGGTCTTTATGCTGGTCATAAGAGCCCGTCGTTTGTCTCTGGCGTGAACCACATGGAGCTTGGCCCTGAAGATAAAGGCCCTACGCACCTTCAAAACGTTGGTAAGTGCTTATCAGTCAACACGGCCTAACATCTCAGAAGGCTCGAATAATCAATTTCCGTTATATATCACTGCGTGACTGGATGTGAACTAATGCGCCCGATTTATGTCGCGAAGTCCGAAAATGGTTCTAATGTTTGCTGAAGGTAAAGTTTGTTTGTTGACGAAGATGAGTGAAGATGCAAGCAATATGCGGATTTATAGCACAAACTTATTTTGCTTTTCGCTTGCTTTGTGGACAACGTAATACTTCACACTGCACAAGACCGGAATTTGTGTTAACATTGTAGCCCATTTTTACACAAACGTAATTTGCTTTGACGATTGATACTTGCGTTCTAATTTTGAAATTAAATTCCGAACACTTTTTGTTTTGAAATTGTAAGTTGTCAAAAAGTCTGCAGATGGAAGCACCTCTAGGACGTTTAAATTGCAGTTCGCTTGTTTATTGTTTCGTGACGTCGAGGACTGGAGGCGCCATCTTCTGCAAAGTACAGTAATGAAAGTCATGCTCGGTTAAACGTGCGTTTCTGTTGTGTCGAATCGTGTTGATTGGAATGGACAGCAACTTTGCCCAGTTTCGAAACCTATCTCATTGATCTTCGAATTTTGTGAGACTGCTAGGGGCTGATGGTGTCTGCTGTTTCCTGCACAGTATCGTGGGATTCACTACAATGGTGAGCTGACATTCATATCAAGTCTGAGGAAATGTAATTCATTCAACAATCTGAGTGAACTTTGTCCATGTATATGCGTAATTAACCGTCTTATTTGTCACTTATTTAAGTTGGCATGTCCCGTCTTGCCTGTGTAACCAACCCAACGTTTGTCTGGCTTTGTGTTGAATGGAAAGTTACTAACCTTAACGTAAACCATTTTGACTGCACCTAGTCACTGCATGGTGGGCTGGGTACTTCATTTGTATCGAATTTAAGCCACTGCCGTTTTCGAGGAAAAGATGTATGTTTAGGGGAACATCTACCATAAACATGTACTGTAATTGAATAATTTGTTTCTGACTTTTTGCCCGGTTGGGATCCAGACCAGAACACAGACTATTCTGAACAAGGATTTCCGTTGTGTTTCCCAGGTGAACATAGACGTACTACACTGAAACCGCTGTCTTCACAGTCCTGTAGGTATATACAAGGTAGGCTATATATTGAAGGTGGGCGTGGCATGTGGCACATGGAGGAGAGGAACGGAGCGTACAGGGTTTAATGGGTAAACCTGACGGAGACTACTTGGAAGACATAGGTATAGTTGGGGGATAATATTAAAATGGGTATTCCAAAATATGGGAGCGCGTGTACCGGATTGATCGGGCCTAGGATAGGGATAAGTGGTGAGTCGTTGCGGATATGGTAGTGAATTTTCAGTGGGGAATTTCTAGGCCAGCTGAGAAACTATTATTGGCTTCTCAAGAAGGACTCTGCTCTGTGGAGTTTCGTTGGTTGGTTGCGTTCAGAGTAACCGAACCCGAGAAACCCCTTGTATAAATGTAAGGTAAATTTATCCTCGTGAACGTCATGAAGGCATGTGATAGGAGTGGAAGTATAGACCCAGTCATTTTTAATCTTTGCATTAAATGAGTTTGAGCGGTCAGTTTTACGGCCTGGTTGCCTTAGCAGGGGAAAGCACAAACGGTACCCATTTAAACAGGATATGTGGTGAGCCTGAGAGCCGGTCAGAACAGTTCGGAGAAGAGAGAAACTTCTTGTCCCTACTGGAAATCACAGTGGGCCGGGATAGCTCAGTCGGTATAGCGATTCGCTACGGGCTGGAAGGTCTGGGGATCGAATCTCGGTGGGAGGCGAGATTTTCCGCACCCGTCCAAACTGGCCCTGGGGCCCACCCAACCTCCTATACAATGGGTACCGGGTCGCTTTCCCGGGGGTAAAGCGGCAGGTTCGTGACGTTGACACCCACCCCATCTGGCGCCAAGGTTAAAGAAAGAGTAGAGCTATACCTCTACTCCACCCCTGGGCCTTAGTGGCCTGCTGTGGGGTGAAATTCTATCTTTACGTTTACTTTTTGCTGGAAATCAAACTGCGATTCATCTGACGCCGTGCCCGGAGCCCAGTCGCTACAGTGACTTACGCTATCCGTGTTAAACAAACTCCCGTATTTGACACCAAGTTGGCTGCTGCTGTCGACGTGCGGTTTTCAGAAAGGTCTGCAAATTGAGATGTGGAAATTCGTTATCAAGATTACCTTAGAACATGCCTGATGGTCCCAGAAAATAGTGTTGGAATTGATGGACGCATCAGTTTCTGGTCTGTGCTGACGACGTTAATTTGTTATACAGCAACATAAACACAGTTAAGAAAAACTCAGTCTTAAGAAGGTTTAGCGATGAAGTTAATGCGGAGTTAACCAGTTACTGGTCCCGCGTTTACATTTCGTCTCCAGTAGGAACATATTAGGACGAAGTGAGATACATACTGGTAAATCAAAATTACATTTACGAGTATGATTGTGGTCTAACTTGTGGCCATGAGGAATATTCAATTGCTCGGAGCTTTAACATTTTGTTTTGATCATGTAACCCATTCTATGAAGGATAAAAAACCCGTGAGACTTTATCCGAATGAGCAAAGTGCGGTGGCCATGTTTATTTGAAGACAACGAGTATTTGACTGAACAGCCAGTGAAAAATAAAGCGAGTTTCCATAAGGCAAATTGTACAAGATACCGCGTGTTGTTATTCATGCTGTATACAGTGCTTTAAGATTTGAACTCCGGCAAGGTGTCCTTGCGGGCCACAAGTTGAATACCACTTCTTATTGAAAGCCGTGGACATATGTCAATGTCTGTTTCTCCTACTCCGCGTAATCCGTGCCCATACCGGCTTAACTTATGTAGTTCACAAGTTACAACTTTGCTTAAAGCAGCAGTGCCATAATGAAGAGAATGATGACATTCTAATGCGAGAGGCGAGCAAAGTGGCTGAATGAAGAACGTGATATTTGCTTACTCAGTAGGAAAAATTTCAAAATAAACCAAGGGCAGTGTTTAGTCAGCACTTGCGATCGTATTTTCTCAACATGCACACTATTACCTGTCCCCAAAACATGGTGTGATGAAACGTAGTTTACACAACATCGCTGCTTGTTTGACTCTCCCTTGCCAAGTGGCTAGCAACACTCATCACTCACAGTGACGACAGGTGGTCGGTCAGACGCTCTTGTGTCAGCCTGTTTCTTAGTACTCTGCTGTGAAAGATCTACCAAATCTCATTCTGAAATTATATTTTTGCCCACTGTTAGTGAAAACTCAAATGAACCGCTTGTTGCACAAGCTATTTCAGTTTCAATGTCATTAAGTAACGTATGAAAATATTTATCCGTGTTGCTGTGGTAATCGACGTAGGCCTATTCATACGGCGTACTTACTGTGTTATTAAAATATGTTGTGGCAATTGTAATGTTATAAAGCGTCGCGTGTAGTGTGAGTTGGCTGTACATGGTAGGCAGGTAAAGATTTGGATGGAGGTAGCCGTCGCCTGTTGCCCAAAATTCCTGATATTTGCCTAGCGATGAGTAGGCATTTAAAAGATTGACGGCAGTTTGACTGAGATTCGAGCCCAATACTATCCGAATGAAATGCGGCCATCTCTCCGTTAGTCGCGGTTTGTCCCACGTCTCTACATGCAAATACCGTGTCCGGCTGCTGCTCTGTGCGGATTCACTCCAGGCGTTCGTGCATTCTCCTAAAACGGCTTTGAGTTCAATTCTGGCTGCATACTGTACGAACGACCGTGCAAAATTTTAATAAAACAGGTCGGAAGTTAGGCAAATGGGGTTATTTGAAAAATGTAGCAATTTACCATCATGTGAAACGTACAAATAAACGGCATTCCTTCCCCATGCATGACTCGCCATTGGGTAGGCATAAAATGGAACAGACCAATACCGGCCAAGTTTCCGGAACGGTTCTGTACTAAGTACACTTCTGATGATAACGTAATGTTCGCAGAAACAATGTGCTTCGGAAGACGCGTTTGGAATTTTGGCTGTCTTTTGCCCTAGCAGCCTTCAACTCACGACGACAGCGTTGGTGTGCCGCCTATCCCCGAGAATCGTAAGAGTGCATTCGTAACAAATATGATTTATCTCACTGATCGCACTTTCGAATTTGGATTTCGCAGTTCAGCCATGTAAGTTCTACTTTCTTCAGTGAGAAATGTTTTTAAATTTTACGTACTAAATGTCGGAAAAGGGGTTGTACAGTTAGAATTTTAGCAAAAGTCCTGCTGATAGAATGTAATGAAAAACTGTGGATGATGAGGAAACAATCGTTTTTAAAGGCCCCGTTTTCATGCTTAAGCTGCCATTCGAAGAAATGGAAGCGGTTACTTTTCATATAGAATTTGTAATTTTTGTTTGTGTGACTTCACCCCAACGTTTCTGGAGACAAATTTCCTAGCTCCGGTCTTTAAATTCCTCTTGTAATTTGACGTTCTCATGGCAGTGTCTTCTTGAACGTGACGCCGTGCAGCCTGGTATATTCAAATAGTGTCCTTTATTGCCGGACTGCGCGAAAGTGAGTGGATGGTATCGCTGCTGCTTAGCGATCGATAACGCCGCTGCTGAGCAGTGCTTGGTCCGGCGGTAAAAGGAACTCTTTGTTTGTACCACCAAAGTATCGCAGGGACATGCTGCCTACACCCACTTCACTGAAAATGAAGGCAGTAGCTCCTCTGAAAGGTTTGTTGGTACTTAAATAACCAACCTTAAGACCTCACGTCCCAGAGGATGGCAATATTTTAAATGGTTTATTATTTCCATTATGTGTTCCTAACAACAACATAGCTAGTATTTGAACTGAACTTTATGGGCCATGTAATCATATTTATTTCTTTTCCGTCTTCCTCTTTCTTTCTTTCCTCGGTTCCTTCTCTGTTGATGCTATTACCATTTTTTTCTTCGTGTGTTCGTTTCTACAGCTCTCGATATGCGGTGTGCTGATTTCCCGTTCGTGGCGGGGCACTGTGTAGAGTAATTAAAACAGGCCGCGGGTTCGAATCCCTCTCGAGGATGTGTCCTGCTGTGTGTTAGGTGTAGTGGTTCATTAATCATCAGAACGCTTCGATGGAAGTGCTGTCAAATTCAGATCTATTATGTGGAAATGTTTGGTTGCCGTGGATATCCTAAAAACTTAGCGCTCAGAAGACTGAAATGTTTGTTTCCATACACACATATTGCTCACTGAATGCAACAGTGGCACAACAAAAAATTACCCATTCGGAAGTAATACTACGATTGAGCTAAAAAATATAGCAACTGCATCCGACACTAACGGCATCTAGTGGATGGTGTATGTTTCAACTAACGGTTGTGCCGGTATTGTCAGATGTAGTTGTCATTTTTGAACTCAGTCATAGTATTAACTCCGAACAGCAGTAGTTGGGTTGTGCCACTGTTGCATTCAGTGAGCGATATGTATTTCCTTCTGGCGGGCTGTTAAGAGTTATCACATGCAACTGATGCCGGTTGAGGTCTTGCCCCCCCCCCCCTCCTCCTTTCGGTATATCGAGTGTGCATATGCTAGTCTGTGAGAGTAGAATGGCCTTTCCTCTCATGACCCTATCCGGCCAAATTTCTCCAAGCCATGTCGAGGTTTGAACCGGGTTTCCACAAGACACACAAATAGGGACTGATGGCGACATAGATTCCCAATCTTTTGGTTGACCTTACAACGGAATGCACAGCCGTGCAGCCATCGACAGTCGTCAACCCATTCGTAATCGGTAATAAATTTTAAAGCTCAAACCAGGCGTAGAACACGTATTTTGTAACAAAACAAAACCCACACTGAGCAAGTTGGCTTTAGCACTGAAGTGTGTGATTTAATTCCAGAGGTGCCAGGTTGGAAACTCTGCTAACTCCGCACATGAGTTGTGCCCGATCAAACGGCCTGTGAAGTTGAACTTCAGACCGCCAACAGCGTAGTGCCGCCTGTCATGAGACACCATTACCACCACCACCACCACCACCATCGCTGCCGCTGCTGCTGCTGCATGACAGCTCAGTTTTTCTTCCTCGGATTTTAAGATTCAAAGCCATTTCTTCCGTGCTGTGGTCCCTAGTAGTTTTCTCCCATATCCGGTCGCTCGGCTTATCCACCTTTCCTTTGGCCTTAATATTGGTTTTTTACCATATATTTTACCACCTAAGATTTTCCCTGGCGGTCTTCATCCATCCATCCTGCAGATGTTTGCAGTCCATTCTAGCCTTTTGATTTTAATATGTTACTTTATGTAAACCATAGTTTTCATTATTGTAGCGGATTCTCCACTGTGCCGTTTCCTGTATTGGCCCGTATAGTCTTCTAAAATTTTCGCCACAAGAGGCACACCAGACGCAGTTCATCAACCGGTGCGGCATCAATGATCCTGAAATTCACGATCATACCTTGCAACGGGAATGACTGCTTCTTTCCTACCCTCCAACTCCGGTTCCAACAGCGACGACGAGGACGACGAAGACGACGACGATGATGATGATGATAATAATAATAATAATAATTTCCCCTTGAGGTGTCTTATCATGAACCCCCGGGTCATTAAGGTTGTACAAGTTGATGAATTGTGTCAAGTGTGGGCCTTGTGGTAATAAACGACACTCAGCTGCTGACGGCGGTCGGAAGTCGGCACTTGTCAGGCCGTCTGACTGGGCAGACAACTCATGTGCGGTGTGGGTTGCTTCAATGGCACGCCACAGCAACATAGTTCCCTCCCCTACATTACTTACCCCATTTGAACACGTATATATCATACTGTTAATACACAGTGAACTAACTTTGAAGAAAAACAAGTCTCAAAAAGCGCATAATAATAATAATAACAATAATCACAATGCCCACGCCGTGTGAGTGTCAGGTACTGGCAGCCCTTGTCATCTGATCGTAATTTCCACCTTTCTGCCACGCCACAAGGACCTGACACCCGTACAAAGGGTGGAAGCCTTTGTCTCGAAGGTATTTAGGAGTCGTAAGTTCCTTTGGATCTTCTTGTTAGGGTTATGAATTTGATGGCATTAGTGCATCTAGCATATATATCAGGGGTGATACAAAGCGGCTCGCCTGTGGTAGGGTTTAATGCCCAAAGGATATACCTATAAAACTTACATGTTAGAAATTTCACGTATAATTAAAATTATTGTTATGGAAATTAGATATCACTGTTCTTAAAATCATTATTGTAGGTAAAATACAGTATAAAATTATTTTACTTTTGATATAATAATTGTATCCAAACATCTGTGTTTCAGATTTTCTTCAAATATAGTAAGTTCTGGAATCAGGAAACCGGTGTTTGGGTTCACGTTATGGATGCATTGTGAAGAGTTAAGGCCGAAACATGTCGGAGCATTAACTAACAAATAAAAGTGTTGTGCAATAAGTATGTGTCACATTTTACTCGTACATATGTGAACCACACTTCATTTCACGAGTTCTCTTCCTTGATTTTGACTGCCGCGTGGTATTGCAGAGATCATGCTGGCACGGAAGAACGACAATAAAAAAGTCTGTGGATGTCTGACGTTAAGAATCAGAACCATTTGATAAACTGAAACTACAAATTCAAACCACTTCTGGCGCTGTTCCTCTTGATGTCCTAAGGAAAAGTGTTGAGGCTGTGTATTGCAGGTTGCAGTAGAAGTGTGTGCAAAATGCTGGGACCTACGTTGAAAACTTGCACTAATAGAAGTGTATTGACTACGGGGAAATAATTGTAGCAATATAGCATAGCTATATAGCTATAACAGTTGAACATTATGTATTTAGTAGTTGGCAATCATCCTGTAGGCCTGTGCGTAGACTGTTTATTCGACATGTATACCGACACTAAAAAATGTTATTACCAGTTTTAAGTAAAAAAATTTCACAAAGCCGCACATTTAAGGACCTCATACTTTACATGTATGGCCTGTCGACTTCTCACCTCTAAAAAATGCGTGGTTTATCCTAAACAATCGCACTATGTTGTGGGTCTGCATCATACACCGGTTTAGCGTTCAAAACGAATTATACCTTGTTTCGTCGAAGTGACGTGTAACTTTTGAGGTAGGACTAAAGAAAAGGAACTACTTATTCACAACGATATTCTGTCGGACTTCATGCGATGACCATTCCTCATGTTTCTGTTGTGATGTGCTGAAAAGTTTTATTGGCCTTTGGAGAAGAGTGACTGCGTAGCCGCCCAAGTTATCTCCACCTCATTACACTATTATCACTGCTGTTACGCGGTGTATTAAGGGTCCTAAAGACGAAACTTCAGACGGCGCTCTATAGCCCCTACACATTCTGATCGCACTTGGCATGTTTTCAAATGTAGGGATTTGTGGAACAGGAGTGTATACAGGATGTAATTTAGTATGGGTGAGAACACAGTAAGTTAGAAAAAATGGATTTAGGACACGTTTGATAAGTTACTGAACTAACCACATTTTCAAATGTTAATTTATTTTCCTTCCTTTCAAATTGTCATCGAGATTTAGTTTGTGTGTTTTTATTTTATTTTATCCGAGTTACTGTGTTTCACTTGTCTGTGCTTAAAACGAATTATCAATCAGTTTAACTTCCTTTGCTGAATAGGGTTGGTACAAAAAAATTCTATGTCTCGAACTTTTCAGAGACGGGGGGGGATTGGGCAGACAGCTGCCCTCTAAGCCTTGTGTTTGTGCTGTTCGTGATTAATTCAAACAATCGTGTACACTATGGAAAGACTACAAACAAAACTTTCTTTCAACACAGCGGTGTCTGGTTTCTACAGAAATGCCCACATATAACTCAGTTGAGAATATATTGCCTATTCAAATCCGGAGTTTTGTACAAGGGTAACAAGAAATTTGTTTTGTTGTGTGTTCGTATATGTATTTTGACCGCACGATCACTAGAATATTGCAGTGGTATCCGCGCTGTAACTCTGATTCGTGAGATTTTACTTTACTGCATTAACGGGTGAAGTGTTGTTAACATCGACCGAACAAGGTGGTGCATAACTTCGAACACGTGAAACAATGAACCAGAGTTTTGAATTAAATGCAGCAGTTACCATCGGAGTATTGCATTCGGTAGGTCACCGAGATGGCTGTTCAGCTTGGTCTGTCAGAGGCTTCGTCGGTTTTGCTGGCCAGATATATACTGATATGACTGAAATATATCACCGATTCCTTTCCATATCTTCCTAATTCCGCATTAGCACTAAGCCAGCAAACTGACTGTACGATATTGCAGTGAGCACGCCATCACTTAACAATTCAGGTTCAAAGAATAGCCAAATAACCTATTGCTCACTGAATACAATAGTGGCACAATTCAAAGATGGTTAATTTTGAGTTAATACTACGTTTGAGCTTAAAAATTTAACAAATATATCCAAAAACAATGGCATCTAGCGAGTATGTTTCGACTAACAAGTGTGCCGGTACTGTCGGATGAGCTGTTACATTTTTCAGCTCAATCGTACTATTAACATCGGGTGGCAGTTTTTGGACTGTGCCACTTTTATAGCAGTGAGCGATATGCTACTCACATTTAGAAATATCTGTCAACATTTAAATTCAAACAGCAGTTACTAATTATGAAATAAAAAATCGTTAAGCATACACATTGCCACCAAATACTTAATAATGTTGAAGATTACAAATGTCTCAATTCTATTTCAGTTTTTTTTTCGAAAACCAGAGCAGAGGCCTCTTTTCACTACTTGAGAACAGTACTAGAAATAGGTGCTTCAGTGGGTTACATTGCCAGATACAATCTTGGCCATTTTCCCCACCTTGATTTTCAAGTTTTACTGCAGATGCACATCTGTTTCTGCAAAGCTTTTCGTATTGCACGTTATTCCAGTTACAGCTACAGACGATTGATCCTTGCATTTCGTTGAATTTTTACATCTAAAACACGTTTCGAATACATTGTTTGAGGTTCTAATGACGACTATTTTGTCACACCAGTCTTAATTATGATCAAATTTAAGAAAAGGAGAGCGGGGTGCTACAGTCGGTATAGCAACAACGTTACGAACTTGAGGGTCTGGAGTTCGAATCCTGGTAGGGCCAAAAATTTTCTCTTCTCAAAAATGTCCCAATTGTCTCTGGGGCCCACCCAGCCTCCTGTTCAATGGCCACCGAAGTTCTTTCTCAGGAGTAAAGCAGCCGGGACATGAAGTTAAGCCACTCGTGTTCCTCTAGTACTAAGGCTATGAATGAATGCAGCTTTTACTTTACTCCACCCATACGCCATTGTGGCGTGGAGAGGGAAAATTTGTAACTTTATACATACTGAAGGAAACTGATCAAGCTGCATTTGATTTTCATACAATGTAAAGGGTACTTTGTACTCACACGCAACAGGATGAACACGTATTTAAGTTCTCCATATCGATTACCGGTACAAACTCGAAACGAAATCCATTTCGTAGTTTCGATGACGAAACATGTCGAAAGGCCGGACAGACACGATTTTCCCCAGCATGTTCACTTCGTGGGCCTGCATCTTGAGGAAAAGAGTGAATACAGAACAATGCTATGACCGGCAGCATGTCGTAGGTCTGCCTAGTGCTCAAAGCCACAGATATGGCGGAGACTATTTTAAGGCAGGCAGTACAGAATTCCTCTTCCTCCTCCCAGAGGACCCGCCATCCTGTGCGAAGGGTTCCTCAGCTGCCGACCGTCAATCAAGCGAAACGCAGGAAGTTAGCCGTGCCAGAGTGTCGCGGCAGCGCGCTCTCAGAGCCAATAGATCGCGGCAAATGAAGACATAAAACACGAGAATGAGGTAGCGATTTGTGGCAGTGTAGTGACATTCGAAAACATCTTATAATACGTGTTACGACAACCGCGGAAAATCTAATCCTTCCTTTATTCAACGGAGTTCAACTGGATATTGACGGCATCTAGTGGTATTGTAATTTTAGTGAATAACTTGGGACGGGAAGGAGAGAGAAAACGTAGATAAACCAAATCATAAGAGCTATTTCCATACCGAGATAGAGACTTGATACTTCTATATGTGAATCTAGAGTTCTAACCGCTCACACCGCAGTAAGGTGTCATAGATGCCATTTCTGACCACGCTATTCCTCGAATATTTATCAATTTATTGCAGTCATGTGCCTAGCAAAGTACGCGCACACTAAATTTAGCTTCATTGAATTCCTGTCTTACTAATTCAACTACGAATTCTAAATCCATGGAGCGGATTCTGTTGCTCGTTGCCGTTCACATGTGCAGTAAATACACTGCCCTTTCATTAATGTGGTCACAAGAATGGCAAGCTTTGCATGCCGCGTGGCAATAATTTAATCAGTGTGTTCACAAGGACTCGTCAGTGGTAGGCCCTAACCTATGCTGAGCCATATGAATCCAGTGCTAAAAGTCACGCCGTTAAAACTGAAATACTGCGTCTCATGAATCACGAAGAACGCCAAAATAGTACATATTGGACAAATTTCCTCTGTTTTCAAATGATCAGTGCTTAGCATATCCTAGATCAGGAGTTGTCTAACTCAAATTGTATGCGGCCAAATATGTAATTTTGAAATACGTGGCGTGCAACACGTTTCTTTCATTAGTACATGTGTAAGTATAAGCACTATGTAACATTATGTAATATACATGTAAAGCAAGAAGAAAAATAGTGGTACTGGTTTTGCCTATACACTGAAAGACTACAAAGTGTGTGAATAATGCCGTATTTGCTTGCGATGGATTTCGTCACATGATGTAGAAAAAGGAGAGAATTTAACTCATGAGCTAATAATTCCTTTAGCTAATGCAGCAAAGTAACAAATATTAGCGAACGGTAAGAACAAATCGGCTTTAATTGCATTTAAGAGGAAAGCAGTACGAATTGTATTCAGGGTATGTTGGCCACCTCAGTTTGTCTTCCTATACCGCATCTGGAAATTCTGGATTATTTACCATTCATAAAATGGTAATTTTACCCGTTACACTTTATGCATGTGAGTTTTACCTCTTACCGTACACGGAAAGCATAGAGTTAGGATGTTTGTGAACATTATAGAAGATAATATTTTGACTCCAGAGGAAGGAAGTAACTGGAAAATAGAGCGAATTATACAGTGAGGAACTGCACAGTCGGCACTATGACCATGACTTACGGCCGAGACTTCAAACATGTGGTCCGCCTGGCAGTGGGGAGCAGCGCACGGAAAACCCTCTTCCTTATTGAGGTAACACATACGAAGATATGAACCTGCTCCGCTCTCATATTACTGTGGAAATATCTGTGCTTCTGACAGGCTATACGTCGTCAATGTTACTGGTGAAGATTTCTGTCGACAAGAAAACATACGGATTTTTGTTCATATGACCCACTATTGCAAAATCATGGGCGCCTCCGGTCCCGTCCGAAGACAGTTTGACATGCCCAAGCGCGCATATATTGATGTGCTAGCCGGCCTACAGGCTGGACCAAAAGCCGAATATTATCAGTGCTACCGGGCCCCACCCAAATCCGAATATGATCTGCCCACCAGGTCCAACCCAAAACCACATACCGTATGTGCTACCAGGCCCGACACGAACCCAAATATTTTTCGTGCTACCAGCCATACTCAAACCCGATTATTATTCGTGCTACTCAGTCATCGGGCTCGCGAAGATCTCCAGGAACAACTACGAAAATCCTCGGCAGAATCAATGTGTTCTGCGAACCCAACTAACCTACCTTTCCAAGGTCATATAAAAGTATTCGTTCAATAAATTCTCAGCTCACTACATTTAATGTACTTCCAAGCTGAACATCCAGCGCCTTTTAGTGCATGTTGTTGTGCGAAACAAAACGGAATGAACACTTTCATTGCTTATGCTGGTTCGACGCTCCTGCACTACAAGCCCAGCTACATTAAAGTTTATTTCGCTGTTTGCTCTGCTGGCAGGTATGCAAGGTAAATACATGTCTGACGACTCGCGATAGGTACCGGAATTCATCTTCGTAGTGTTGCCGCCAGTCAAATGTTACTTTAGTGCAACACAGCCTGCTGCCATGTGCATTACTCGATTTCGTCTTTTGAATTTTTGACATTTCCGACTGCGTCTTTCTCCTACGTTGATTGCTCTCGCCCACCACCTTCCTTGCAAATATTTCGCGATGTAACCGCACTCCCTCCTCATTCTTCGTCACGTTTAAACTCCTCTACTAAATATTCGCATCTTAACTTTTGTTTCTTGTTATTCTTCGATTCTTCACTGACGGAAATTTGGTCCCAGGAAAGGCGCTATCCTGCGCAGTTTGTGTTGTGAGGTTTTTTTATTCAGAATTACGCGAGGCTCTTTCCTCCTTCCGTCTAACCAGCCAGCTCATGAGCATCTGAAACCGACACGTACTGGCGATCCGGGAATTAATTCTTATTTGTGGAGTACGACGAGAGTTGCACGTGCATGTATCTACCTACAGTTGCGATGAAGTTTCTTTGAATATCGAAAGTTAACCCAGCAGCGTATGTAGGGTCTACGGCAATTCGGTCTCTTTCTAGACCTTCTATTAAAATATTTAGAATTTCTTCATTATTGGCATCAAAAGGTGTGAACCATCTGTTTTTCTGTACAAATACGACTCGCACTGATGAACTGTGATTTTCAGGTGAGGTCAAATACTGTAACGTTTCAGGTGTGTCACAGACTCAAGTGTTAATAAGTTTGCTTCCCGGTAGAATGCATAATATGTCTGTAACTTTCAAATTTCCATGTAGGGGTCTGTTTTTTTTAATCAGGAACTGGGAAAAATCTGCGAAACGAAAACCAGTCACAGTGCCAAAGTTACGACACCGTGAGATACATGCTTTAGGCACTTCGTCTTTGACTTTCTGTCGTAACAGCAAAAACAACCAAACACTTTTAAAACAACATACGCAAATAATATGAGTTCGCTTCAAGTGCTGCAGTACCTCGAATTGTCTGAATGCAAGATTGGACCCAACTGATTGAACTGATTCAGAAACGTTACGGTTTATATCGTATGTAAGGTGTCGTGGGTCGTGTGTCGTGCATCGTATAAAGGGCCAACAAGGATAAACACGACGCGGTAGACATGAATAGAGCTTTGTCACAGTACAAGACCTCCCGTCTGGCCCGTACCAGACTACGTTCAACAGATTCTCAGTGGAGTGTAAGGGTAGCTGTTTTGAATATGACAGTGAGTTTCAGGTTTCACAAGGGGCGGGGGAACTTCTTGATGAGCTGAGCATCTGTCGGTTTTATTAGTCAATTTTATGTAATATATTATGAAGAGATACCTGGGTTTTGTCGTTCCTCCAGTCACGACTCTTCGAGTTCTGATTATTTGAGAGCCCGTTTCGTCCGAAACTGTGTGTTGTGGTTAAACTAGAGCCTTATAGACTTTTTTGCATCTTAGATGAGAATGAACGTTTTGATGTCTGTAGTTTAACTTAATAATATGTATCGTATTATTACTCTACCCTTGTTCTGTTATATACCTCGTACATTGATATTCTGATACAGTGTGAATATCATATATACGCAGTCACATGTTGATTGTCATAATCCATGCAATCCGAGCTTTTCGGTAACTCGGGGCAACCTTGGTCCCTTTCACCCGCACCTGTCGTCAATCTGCTGTAGTGACGGTACGTTACAGGCATTACAGGTGTCTAATGGCCGAGCCTTGTGCTTACTATCCGGGACATCAGAAGCTATGGGAGGGAGCAAGTCACTTGCGGTCCTGCAACATTTTGTCCACGTGGTTCAGTACCACTGATCGCTACATACGTAAGTGACCCCCTTTTATTGCTTCCCAAAAAGAGAACTTAACAAAATAATGACATTAGGAAACGCAACAATTCGGTAATTACTGTGCACGATACAGGCCTATACTGGTTTGAACGTCAGTCGGAATTATTTTCTGTTTATCCTTTTTCGTAAACTTGTTTCACTGTGAAGTCTTAATAGAGTCATTGTAAGTATAAAATAACGCTGAGACACGTTCGCGTAACCATTGTTGCTGAGGGGAAGCAATAAGTATAAACATTATGGGTGTCGTATTATATTGTCATCTGTGGCCTGCCTGGCCCTGTCATATCTTTCCACATTATCATATTAACAATACGATTTTGGGGGGAAAAAAGTTATTGGACATAAAATGCGTGTTTTGATTTTCTGTACAAATTTTGTCTGAAACATTTCTCATTCTAAAAATAATTGAGCGTTTTGCCGAACATTTTTGGTATATTTATTTCTTAGGTTTGCTGGCGTTAGTTACGGACGGTTCGTAGCTGTACGTTTTGGGTTTATTCTGTCAACGTTTATTGAAAACCGTTGATGATAGGTAGGATGGGGAGAGATTTAAACGCCTAAACGGTTAGGAGCTGATAACGGAAACTAGCAGTCCAGTAAGGAAGTCGGTCGCTTACGAGAGGTGTGAGCAAGGGGGTACAAGTGACTGTTATTTTACTAAAATATGATTTAGTTGTTTAACTTGATACAGAACGACTTTTTTCATTTTATCAACAATAAATTGAGTAAATAAAAAACAAGTAAGAAGAAATAATTAAAACTATATGTGATTCGGTGAACCACACCCGTTTCCCGAAAGAGGATCACCTACCAGAC
>Ga0123353_10002063_pt1 | contig 24812 bp, 17 predicted proteins | sample TergutLab28metaG_3_FD_92763 | JGI IMG/M metagenome (GOLD analysis project Ga0123353, IMG submission 92763) | Labiotermes labralis P3 segment gut microbial communities from Petit-Saut dam, French Guiana - Lab288 P3 | ecosystem: Host-associated > Arthropoda: Insects > Digestive system > Gut ...
CTTAATGGCATGTTCCGCCGCAAAGGTGAAGTCGGGCCAAGTTGATTCTGCCAAATGAACTTGTTGCAGACCAATAGGCGATGGCTCATAGATATACTTCACCTGATTGTAGTTTTTACTAAATAACGTGGCTCCCAGCGCGATCATTGCAACCAACAGGGCCGATGCTGACAAAAGAATAGCTAATTTTTTCATCTTTCTACATTTTTTTTTGGTTCATCATCGTTTCTATCAAAATATATGCCATTTTTGCATTTTCAAAAACAAGATGAATCGACATTTTTACAAATATCAAGGAGCAGGCAACGATTTTATCATTATTGACGCCCGCAGTCATGATGTCGAACTCTCTCAAAAAGAGATAGAGTGGCTATGCAACCGCCGTTTTGGGATTGGCGCGGACGGCCTGATGATCATAAAAAACGACCCGAATGTCGATTTTAATATGCGCTACTTCAACGCCGACGGCAATGAAGGCACCCTCTGCGGCAATGGAGGACGCTGCATCGTTGCCTACGCCGCCCGCAACGGCAAAAGCCATTTCACCTTCTCTGCCATCGACGGCATCCACAACGCCCAAGTACTTGACTATCACGGGCACACCCAATCGCTTGACAATCACGAGTGCGCCCAAGCGCTTGACCATTATGGGCACACCCTCCAAATCCGTTTGGGAATGAATGAGGTAGAAAATGTCCATCTCTACGGCGAAGAGGGCTACTTTCTCGATACCGGCTCTCCTCATTTAGTCCTCTTTCAAACCGATTTGCTTCATTATGAAGTAGCCACCCACGGCGCTTTTTGGAGAAACCACCCCGACTTTTCCCCAAAAGGAACCAACGTCAACTTTGTTGAAATTGAGCCGGATGGAACGCTCTTTGTCCGCACATTCGAACGCGGAGTCGAGGACGAAACTTTTGCCTGTGGAACGGGCGTCACGGCCTCCGCCATTGCAGCATACCTAAGAACAAAGGATTCGGTTGCGCAAAAATTGGACAAAAACCACATCCATAATATAGACAAAAACCACACCTATAATATAGACAATAACCACACCTATAATGTAAAAGTACTCGGAGGTCATCTGCAAGTCTCTTTTCAAACCGATGGCGTCCACTTCTCCCACATTAAACTCACAGGCCCCGCCACCTTTGTCTTTGAGGGGTATATCACAACTCAATGACTCGTTCACACAAAATTCCCTTATCGATAAGCCGCTTTGACACCAACGCTCAAATATCACCCGAAAAACTCTTTTGGTCATTGGCCTCATACATTCACTTTTGGGCGCAAAGTAGCCATTCCAAAATCTCCTCAAAACGGGTACTTTTTCGGGGGCTTACATTTATTTCAACTTACATTTCATAATAACAATTCCGTCTTCTTCAGCATAATTCGACAGCGAGGGTATTATATCTATCAACGCTGTCTCCTTTATCGAAGCAGGCTCTACCATAAAATAGATGTATGAATCGTCCATATATTTCAGGTTGTAATTGTTCATAAAATCGTCACTGTTAATGTAATACCATTTCCAAGTTGGCTTCGCTTTCTCCAATAGTCCGTATATTTGGCGAGAAAAACCCTCTTTAAAATCACAAACATCAGCCCGCAAAATAGCGTATTTTTGGTTTTCGAAAAATAACTCTTTTGTTGCAACTGTTTTTGACATGATAAAAGCCATTGTGTCATTCCGTTCTTTTTGAAAATACTCAGCGGGAATAGTATATTCTCCAAAATTAAATGTATATGAAACAGATAATTTGCTGCCCATTAGTCGATATACCTCATTGCCGTATGCCGGGCAAAAGTTAAACGAATCTTCAAAGAGGGTAAAAACCGGAGAAAAAGTCGAAAAATGGGGAACATCTGAAGATGACAGATAGGAGTCAATAACATTATTCTGATTGTCAAAAATATATAACTGATATGGCATACCACTGCCCTCTCCTAAGTAGTGATAATTGAAGCCTTTGATTCTATTGTAATTAGCAGATTTAAAATCAAATTCAGTGCTTTCCAAAAAGAGACCCTGTGGGGTATAAGTAAACAACATCCCTTGATAGCTTGAATAGACGGTGATGTTGCCATCTTCCTCCACAATCAGATCGGAAAGGATTAAGTACTCATTTGGCCCCCTGCCCATTTCACCTACGCTATTTAAGTAATTTCCATTTGAATGATACAAATAGACTTTGCCTGAACGGAGCGGATCCGAAATGTAATAAGTGTTGTTTTTTACTATCATATTGACAATTGGGCCAAGAAGAGGAGATTCTGCTCCCTGTAATGGAATTATTTCGAAGTCAACAAAACAAGGAGAAGAGAGGAAATCTGCTCCGGAAGAGTCGATGTATTGCACTACGATGACATCTTTGCTATGTGAACAAGAGAGAAGAACAAGGCAGAAAAAAGGAGTTAGTATATTTATTATTTTACTCATCTGTTTTTTCATATAATGCTATTGGAGGTCTGAGATTGCTTTAAACGCCCTCTATGGAGCGTTCAAGAAAATTTGTGACCCAACTCGAATGAGGGTACTCCCCTCTTCTACCGCTATGGGCCAATCGCCCGACATACCCATGGAGAGGTGGCGAAAGTGGGGATTGCCGGCAAAAATCGTATGCTTTAACCGGTCGCAGTATTGTTTGAGCGAGCGAAATTCTGCCCTGATTTGCTCTTCTTCAGAGACAAAGGAAGCCATGCCCATCACTCCGCATACCTGCACAGATTTCAGGTTTTGGAATTGCGGGGTATGGAGGAATGCGGAAAGATCTTCCTGCGAAAAGCCGGACTTAGTCTCCTCCATAGCGATATGGAGTTGCAACAAGCACTTTTGCACAATACCTTTCCTTTTTGCCTCCTCATCAACCGCCAACAACAACCGCTCCGAATCTATCGAGTGTATGAACTCAGCATTCCCCACCACCATCTTCACTTTATTGGTTTGCAGACGCCCGATAAAGTGCCACACAATATCCTCTGGCAGTAGCAACACTTTATCTGCAAACTCCTGCGCCCGATTCTCCCCAAAATGTCTCTGTCCGGCATTGTACGCCTCCATTATGGTTTCAACACGCTGCCACTTAGAAACCGCTACCAACTCAACATCCGTTGGCAACTTCTCTTTAATCCATAGAATATTTGATGCAATTGACATAACATCATCTTACTTCCTCTTCTGTTGCTCCTGCATCCTCCGCTGTTGAACCTTATACGCTTCATCCAACCGCTGCTGAAACTTTGATTTGGGCTTGGTACTCGTTTGGGACGCCGCCGCCTTTGCCTGCAACTGAGCCAAAATCTTTTTGTCGTCCACAAAAAATTTGCGAATCACCCACGTCTGAAATATTGTAATAAAGTTCGACAACATATAGTAGTAACACAAACCGCTTGAGAAGTTATTGCAAATCAACACCATAAAGATAGGCATAAAGTAGAGCATCATGGTATTCATGCCCGCAATCTGCTGCCCGCCCGTATCCATTTGTCCCTGATTTATCTTGGAGTAAAAATACATGGAGATCCCCATCAGGAGCGCAAAGAGGCTCACATGGTCTCCGTAGAGCGGTATGAAGAACGGAAGATTTAAGATTGAGTCATACGCACTCAGATCAGTAGCCCAAAGGAAGCTTTGCTGCCGCAATTCAATGGAAGAGGGGAAAAAACGGAACATGGCAAAGAGGATCGGAAACTGAAAGAGCATCGGCAGACATCCACCAAACATACTAACGCCCGTCTTTTTATAGAGCGCCATCGTCTCCTGCTGCTTCTTCATGGCGTCCTCTTTTTTGGGGTATTTTTCGTTGATCTTTTGCACTTCGGGCTTGAGTACGCGCATTTTGGCCGAAGAGAGGTACGACTTGTGGTTGGGGTAATAGAGGATTATCTTTATGATAATGGTCAGAATCAGGATAATCAGCCCATAATTAGAGATATAACGGTTCAGAAAGTTAAAGATGGGAATAATAAACCATTTGTTGATCCAACCAATAAACCATCCGCCCATAGGAATAATCTCCTGAAACTCTCTATCAAAATTTTTTAAAGTATTGTAGTGATTGGGGCCAAAATAGAAATGAAGGGGCAGTGCCTCAGACGTTATGGCTTCAAAATCGATTTGGAGATCTGCGTTACAAAACATTAAGCGATTATAGGGGTCGTCCTGCGGATAAAAGTTAAACTTCAAATCTCCCTCTTTAAACGCACGGTCGGCCACGATAATGGCTGAGAAAAATTGCTGTTGGAACGCCACCCACTCTAAACGCGTGGTAACTGTTTTTGACGCTTCACTCTTGCGCAGACCCAAATTTTCCACTTTTTTATCTCCGGGAAATTTATACGCCATGGTAGAAAAGTTCTTCTCATTGTCATAACCCTTCTCCATACGGGGAATGTCGATGCTCCAGCGAAGGTTGATGAGTCCGGTCTTCCTTGAAATGTATCGCTCCATCCCTTCAAACCGTACATCAAATGACATCATATAAGAATTTGATGGCAACGAATATCGATACTCCACAAAGGCTAAAGAGTCAATGTGAAGACGCATGGTCAACAGAGAGTCGCCGTGCTGAGAAACCTGACTGAAAAAAAACTTGGAGGTGTTGAGAAACTGATTGGTATAGAACTCAATAGAAAGATCATTCGAGGCTCCGTCAAAAAGCATTAACGGTTCACCTTCATGTGTCTTATATTTATTTAATTGTACCGAATAGGGCTTTGCACCTTGATTGGTAAATTGAATCTTGAGCAGATCGTTCTGCAAGAGGAAGAACTCCTCTTCTTGCTCGGTCGCCTCGTCAAGGTAGCTATTCCCATACACAGAAGAGGATACTTTTTGCACTTCAACCAATCTTCCGGTGGGGGAATCAGCAAGATTAACCGGCGTCCGTGTAACTGTGTCGGCAAGCACTCGTTCAGCTGCTAACCTTATCTGTTCTACCCTCGCCAACGAATCAAGGCGAAACTGCTCCGCCTGCTGCTCTCTGATAATCTTTGCGTTGTATAGATAAAAACAGATAAAGATCAGGGCAATCAGAGAGAAGCCAATGGCATTGTTTTTCTTCATAAATAGATACGGTTTCTTAATCGAATTGTTTATCCAGCATTTTAATCTTCTCTTCGATCTCTAACAGTTCATCTTTGGCTAAGACAATTTTGCGCTCCATTTCGGCAATCATATTGTCTGCATTCTTGGATTTGGCAAAGAAGCCCATATTGTTCTCCCACAACGCAATATCCGACTCCATCTGACGGAATTTAAAGAGAAGTTTTTCGCGATCAGAACGGAATGTGCGCTCCGGTTTTCCATGTTCACGCACATCCTCTGTCCGCCGTTTGGGTTTGCCAACTTTGCGACCTCCTCCCTCGGGGGCAGGTCGCAAAGCGCTGAATTTCTGATCTAATACCTGTATATAGGCTGAATGAATCCGCTCCTTATCTTTCATGGGAACAAATCCAATTTCACCCCAACGGCGTTGAAACTCCTTGAATGAAGACAACGTAGCGTTGCTGTTATTTGAAGGCTCAAATCGACCGATCTCTTCGATTAACGCCTCTTTTCTCATTAAATTCTTCTCGTAACTATCATCAATCGAACTGAAATGCTTCCCTTTATTTTCAAAAAAAGCATCACATGCCGAACGGAAACGCCTCCAAATCTGATCAGAATACTTCCGCGTTACCGGCCCGATCTCTTTCCACTGCCGCTGCAAATTGACCAATAAATCGGAAGTTTTCCTCCACTCTTCACTCTCTTTCAAAGCTTCCGCCTGTTCGCAAAGGGCAATTTTTCGCTTATAGTTTTCGCTCATCTCATGCTTAAATCCCATGTAGAACTTTCGTTTACCCTCATAGAACTTATTGCAGGCAGCTCGAAAACGGTCATACACTTTCTGATTCTCCCTCTTGGAAGCAAAACCAATAGAACGCCACGCCTTTTGGATGTTCTCCACCTCTTTTGAGCGTTTGTTCCAATCATGAGCCTCTTGCAACACCATCACCGCAATCTCCTCAATCTTGACACAAAGTGCTGTTTTTTCCTCTAAATTTCTCTTCTGAAGATCCTTTTGCGCTTCAAAAAAGGTCTGATGTCTTCTGTTGATCTCTGAAGTAGCCGCACGGAATCGCTCCCAAACCTGCTCCCTGTGTTCCCGCGCCACCGGCCCCGACTCCCGCCACTCCTCGTGCAACTTTTGCAACTTGTGAAAAGCAGACAAAATGTTTGTATCTAAGAGCAGTTCTTCAGATTTTTCGCACAACAGTGTCTTTTGTTCAAAATTCTTTCTAAAATCGAGGTCCCTTAACTCATTATTTATTTTGACATAATCGTAAAACTTCTCAACAAAATGCTGATAAGTGTCCCAAATGTCTTTGGTATTGGCAATCGGCACAGGCCCCACTTCTTTCCATCGAGTCTGTAAAGCCCTGAATTCAGGAAATGTATGATTCAGATCTTCCTGTTTCTCCACCAATCTCTTTAGCTCATCTATGATCGCCTGCTTCAATTGCAAATTGTGCTCCTTATGCAACTCCTGCTGTTTCAAAAAGTCGATTCGTAAAGATTTATACTTGGCATACATCCGTTTAAAGGCATTCTCCTCCTCCACAAACAGGAGTACATCTCCCGAAAGATCCTCCATCGCCTCATCCATTGCCATTTCCGGAATCGATTCCATAAAATCAATCTCCTCTGCATCTCCTTCATCTACGCCCGAGAGCATGGGAAAGGGAGTATCGGACAGTGGTTCACCTCCACGCTCTTTTCGTAACCCTTTATAGAAAACCGACTTGAGCAACTCCGCATTCCGCATTAGCTGAGTCGAATCTTTCAAGTTCAACAATCTATCGAATTCCAAAAGAATCTCCGCCAACGAAAGAGTTGAATAGTGTTGAAACGACGAAATATCTTTCGGCGCTTCAGGCACAGCCGCCTCTTCCGCTTCTGCCTCAGCAATTTCCGATGCCTCAGGCTCTGCGACTTCTTCTGCTACCTCAGATGCCTCCGGCTCCGCAACTTCCTCTGCTACCTCAGATGCCTCCGGCTCTGCAACTTCTTCTGCTACCTCAGATGCCTCCGGCTCCGTCACCTCTTCCGCCACTTCCGATAACTCCGCTTCAGGCGCCGCAACTACTTCCGCTTCCTCCGTCACCTCCAACGCCTCAGGCTCCGTCACCTCTTCCGCCACTTCCGATACCTCCGCTTCAGGCGCCGCAACTTCATCCGCTTCTGCTGCTTCGGGATCCACCGCCCCCTCTTCCACCACCTCCGATGCCTCAGACTCCGCAACTACCTCCGCCTCTTCTGCTTCGGACTCCGTCATCTCCTCCACCACTTCAGGCTCCATCATCTCCTCCACCACTTCAGGCTCCATCACCTCCTCCGCCACTTCGGGTTCCGTCACCTCTTCCGCCTCCGATAAAGCCTCCTTTTCCTCCGGTGCAACCGCTTCCTCCGGCGCAGCCGCTTCCGCCGTTTCTTTTGTTTCAATTTTATTCAAGTCAGTTTCTTCAGGCTGTAGCCCTCCGAATTGCTCCTCAGGAGCAGGGTTTAATGTCTCTTGGTTCATACGATATTTAAAATGATATAACCTGCAAATATATAAAAAATATGAAAGTATCGGCTTTTTATAGATTTTTTGTGATATTTTTGCATCCAATTCTTACCACCATGCGCATTGATATTATCACCGTACTCCCCGAACTATTAGGCTCTCCGTTTGGTTACTCCATCGTGCAACGTGCACAAAAAAAAGGGTTGGCTGAGGTTATCGTGCACGATCTGCGCCAATTCGGAAAAGGCAACTACCGTCAAATTGACGATTACGGATTTGGTGGAGACGCCGGCATGATTCTCATGGTGGAACCCCTCTACAACATCATCACCTCTCTCCAAAGAGAGCGTACCTACGACGAAGTGATCTTCCTCACCCCTGACGGAGAACTTTTTTCTCAGCACTTGGCCAACCGCCTCTCGTGCCTTCAAAACCTCATCTTGTTGTGCGGACACTACAAAGGGATTGACCATCGGATCAGAGAGCACCTCATTACCAAAGAGATTTCCATTGGTGACTACGTCCTGAGCGGAGGTGAATTGGCCGCAGCCGTGCTCACAGACGCCATCGTACGCCTCCTGCCCGGAGTATTGTCCGACGAAACATCCGCCCTGAGCGACTCCTTTCAGGATGGACTATTGGCGCCCCCCATCTACTCCCGCCCCGCCGAATTTAATGGATGGCAAGTTCCTCAGGTATTGCTATCCGGAAACCCCAAAATCATCAAAGCATGGCAAGAAGAGCAAGCAATCGAACGCACCAAAAGATTACGCCCTCACCTCCTCCCACCCGACCAATAAACCTTTGCCTAAAATCCAAAACCCTCTGCCTCAATAGCCTCTTGCTTCTCAACGGGCGGAGGCAACGCAACGCCATGTTCAGCCTGAGCCTCCACAACAATCGCTTTGGGTGTTGTCGGGCAAATGTATTCGCACCCTCCGCACCCGATACAATACTTCTCGTCAATTACAGGAAAACTCAACCCTTTATTTCCGCGCCGCACCATCTTCACCGCCTTGGTAGGACAATGTTCATCACAGGCGCCACAATCAGTTTGTGACCTTGACACCACGCAGTATTTGGGATAGAACTTCGCCTTACCCGTCTGAATCAGCTTCTTTTCCTCAATAGTTGTACGCACCAGCGCCTTAGATGGGCATACCTGCATACAAAGATTGCAATCGTATCGACAAAAACCTTGCGTAAAATCTAAATAGGGAAGCATCAAACCGTCCATACCATAGCCCGAGAACGAAGGGCGAATGATTTGCGATGGACAAACCGAAATGCACGCCTGACATGCCGTACAAAACTCTTTAAGATGCACATAACTTATTGCTCCCGGCGGCGCAATTAAATTTTTAGAGTGGGCGCAAGCCAATGGCTTCCCACCTGCAAAACGGTAGAACACCGCAGCGCCCGCCAAACCGCTCGCTGAGGCAAAAAAAGCGCGGCGACCTATCCTTTTTACGGAATCGGCAGCAGCAGCAGCAGCAGAATCTTTCGCAGAAGCAGCCGCCGCAGAATCTTTCGCAGAAGTAACCGCCGCAGAACCTTTCGCAGCAACCGCCACTGAACCTTTCGCAGCAGCAACCGCCACTGAACCATTCGCAGCAGCAACCGCCGCATCTCTTTCCTTCCTCCAACTGAACGAATAGCGTATGGCCTCCTGTGAACAAGCCAAGGTACAGTTCAAGCACGCCACACACCGAGAGTGGTCAACCAATCCGTTCCGAGTATCAATACACTCCGCCTTACACTTTTTCCCGCACACCGCGCAGTGGTTGCACTTGCTTTTATCCACAACAAGACGAAACGCAGAATATTTGGAAATCAACCCCAAAAAAGAGCCGGCCGGACAAACCGTATTGCAAAAAAGGCGCCCCCTGAAAGCGCTTAACCCCATAATCGTCAGAAAAAGTAACCCAATGGTTACATACATCCAAACCGACTCCCAAGTAAAACCTATACAATAAAAGGTATCGGGACCCACGTAGGAGAGATGATTGTTGAGCCATATCACCACAGGTTTAAATAGATGGGTAGCAAAACGTCCAAAGTTGCTGTACGGATCGAGCGCCAATAGCGGCAGAGAGAATCCCGCAATCCAGCACGCCGCCACAACAGCCAAAATAGAATACCTTACAACGCTATGTTGCCGAGTGTAGCGAAATCGTTTCTGCTTCTTGGACTTAAACAAATTGGCAACCCTAAGGGATATGTCTTGCAACGTCCCCAAAGGGCACAACAAAGAGCAATAGACGCGCCCAAAGAGGAGGGTAAGGAGCAGCAAAGCGGCAAAAACGGCAAACGCTCCGGAAAAAGATGCCAGCAGAGCAGGAACCAACTGGAGTTTTAGCAGAGGTGCCAGGAAGTCAGTTGCTTCCGCCCGAACAAAGGAGAAACAAGAGGCGATACCTATTATAATAAGTAGCGACAGTACTACCCTGCAACGCTTCAAAATTTTGTATAACGACATAGTTACAATATACAGAGTTCCCTACATCCTGATTCTTTCTATCTTCAGGTTCTCTAATTTGGTCGTTCCCAACTGCATCTCCTCTCCCTTAACAATATGTGAAGCATCAGCAACGGTCATTGTCTTAAACTGATTAAAGAAATTTACGCCGGCTGTATCCACTGCCACAATATCTGAGGAGATAAAGAGCGCCCTTCCCATCTGAACGTCATCAATGCTCTTCCCCTTGGGGCCATTCTGAGTCATTATGCGGTAGGCATCCACAATGTTCAGTGCCGGACGTTTTATATATGTAACCGAATCGGCAATACATTGTTGCAAATCATTGGCGTGCATAAATCTTCTGTCCCACACGATTCCCATATAGTTCTTCATGGCAATGGTCATTTTGGCGCCTCCATGGTTCTTCAAAATGGGCACGTTAAACCAAACGTCACAATCGAGAATTGCTTCGTGAATCTTGGCGCTCTTCATGCGCACCGCATTGGGAAGAGATACCTCGCGATAGTAGCGCTCCTCATGAGCAAAAGCAATCTTGGCGCCGGCACCCTTTGCAGCCGCTTCAATCCCCGAACTCCTATAACACGCTTGCCATTGGTCGCACGTGTTGTCAAACACAACTACCTCTGAGGCTCCTACATTCAGGCAATCCCTCACAATAGCGGCCACCAATTCGGGGTTGGTATTCGCTGCCTCTTCAGGAGTGCGATCCCACCCGATATTGGGCTTGACCACCACCTTTTGCCCTCGTTTTACATATTTGCCCATACCTCCCAACGCCTCCATCGCTTTGGCATACATCTCAACCGGTTCGCCTCCCATCACCGCTACCAAGTCACAAGGGCCATCCTGCGCTTTATGAGTACCAAATAATTTTGTGTGTTTCAACTGAATGGAGCCGACCAATGCTCCGGTTACTGCTGTCTTGATAAAATTTCTACGTTCCATAACGATTATTTGAATTAAAAAAAATCCCGTTGGGATTTACATAAGACCCCAAAAGTAGTCAAAAGTAAAAAAAATAGTGATGCAAAATGATTATTATATTTTCTTTCATTTAATAATATTTCTAAAAATTTGTATATTTGCATAATGATAAAAACAGCACAAAATATCTATCGCTTTTATTTAGAGGGATTTAAAAGTATGACTGTTGGCAAAACACTTTGGGTCATACTCATCATCAAACTCTTTATCATGTTTGGTATATTAAAACTTTTTTTCTTTAAAGCCGAATTGTCCGAATTCAAGACGCCAGATGAAAAAAGCAAATATGTGATTGAACAATTGACAAAATAAATTAACTTTGAACCTGAAAATGAAAAAACTATTTTTTGATTTATGAACACACTGCTTTCAGCGCTTGTAGATTGGTCCCGGCTACAGTTTGCGCTTACAGCGGCATTTCACTGGGTGTTTGTGCCGCTAACTTTGGGATTAGGCGTCTTGTGTGCCATTATGGAGACACACTATGTACGCACCGGAAATGAATTTTGGAAACGAACCGTCAAGTTTTGGATGAAACTCTTTGGCATCAACTTTGCCATGGGGGTAGCCACAGGCCTGATTCTCGAATTTGAATTTGGCACCAATTGGAGCAACTACTCCTGGTTTGTGGGAGATATCTTTGGTGCTCCCTTAGCCATCGAAGGGATTTTAGCGTTCTTCTTAGAGACCACTTTCTTAGCAGTAATGTTTTTTGGTTGGAACAAGGTGAGCAAAAAGTTTCACCTCCTCTCCACATGGTTAGTCGCCATTGGGACCAACCTCTCCGCCCTCTGGATCCTTGTAGCCAATTCATGGATGCAATACCCTACAGGGATGTATTTTAACCCCGATACGGCACGGAACGAAATGGTCAACATCTTTGCAGTGATCTTCTCTCCTGTCTCCATCAATAAATTTACCCACACCGTGTTGTCGGGCTTTACCCTCGCATCGGTCTTTGTACTTGGAGTAAGCGCATGGTTCCTGCTCAAAAAACGCAATCAGGAGTTTGCCCACAAGAGCATCCGCCTTGCCTCCCTCTTTGGATTGGTCAGCGCCCTGCTTCTTGCCATTACAGGTGATGGCTCTGCCGTTCAGGTGGCTCAGAAACAACCGATGAAATTGGCCGCCATGGAAGGACTTTACCGTGGAGGAGAGGGTGTAAAGGTTGTAGGAATAGGTGTACTCGCCCCAAACAAACAACCTTTTGACGGAAAAGAGCCTCTGCTCTTCGACATCTCCATTCCCAAAGGATTGTCCCTGATGGCCTACCGAAGCGCAAATGCGTACGTGGCCGGAATCGAAGACATTATTGAGGGCAATTTTAGTTACGTTGACCGAAACGGCATTCAACAAAAAGGAGTTCCCATGAAAGAGCGGATGGAGCGCGGCAAATTAGCCATAGCTGCGCTGGGTGATTATCATGATGCCAAAGAGCGTTCCAATCCCCAATCGATGAAAGAGGCCAAACTCATTCTGGAAGAGAACTTCGACCACTTTGGCTACGGTTATCTGAAAAGCCCCAACGAAGCGGTTCCATATATACCCCTCATCTTCTACGCCTTCCGCATCATGATCCTGCTGGGCGGATACTTCATCATCCTCTTTATTTTGGCATGGTGGTGGAGCCGAAAAGGCGTCTTGGAAAAACGGCGATGGTTCCTGCACCTTTCGCTCTGGAGTATCGCCTTGGCCTATATAGCCTCTCAAGCCGGCTGGATCGTGGCCGAAGTGGGACGCCAGCCATGGACCATCCAAGATCTTTTGCCGGTTTCAGCCGCCGTTTCGGGCGTCAAAGCAAGCACGGTGCAGACAACTTTCTTCATCTTCCTGACCCTATTTAGCATCCTTTTGATTGCCGAAGTCGGGATCATGCTCAAACAGATTAAAAAAGGGCCTGAACCCAATCCCAACCACGACCCCAATCCCTCAAATAACAATTAACCACTATGGATATCTCTATATTACAACACTATTGGTGGGCATTGGTCTCACTGTTAGGCGCCCTGTTGGTTTTTTTACTCTTCGTTCAGGGCGGCCAAAGCCTCATCTTCTTCACGGCCAGAACCGAGCAGCAAAAGAGCCTGCTTATAAATCTTTTAGGGCATAAATGGGAGTTGACCTACACCACGCTCGTCACCTTTGGCGGAGCCATCTTTGCCTCTTTCCCTCTCTACTATTCCACTAGCTTTGGAGGAGCATACTGGCTCTGGATCACCATTTTACTCCTATTTGTACTTCAAGCGGTCTCCTACGAATTTCGAAGCAAGGCGGGCAACCTTCTGGGGAAAAAGACCTACGACATCTTCCTCTTTTTAAACGGTTTCTTAGGCACCGTCATGCTTGGTGTAGCGGTCGGCACCTTCTTCACCGGAGGCGCCTTCACCATGAACAAAATGGCGCTCACCCAAACCGCCGCGCCCGTCATCTCGCAATGGAGCAACGGCTGGCACGGTTTGGACGCCCTTGCCCACCCCTTTAACCTCTTAATGGGTGTAGGCGTTTACTTAGCCGCCGCCACCCTCGCTCTCCTCTTCTTTATGCAATCCATTGCCGATGAAGACATCAGAGCAAGAGCACGTAAACAGGTCACCGTCATTGGAACTGTGTTTGTACTTGGCTTTGTTGCGCTGTTGCTCTTCCTTTTCTGTTTGACAGGCTACAACGTAAACCCCGTAACAGGTGTCATCTCCCCCGAACCGCACAAATACCTCCACAATATGCTCGAACTAATTTGGCCGGCTGTCATCCTGCTGATTGGCGTAGTATGGGTACTATGGGGATTGGGCTCTGCCATCTTCTGCAAAGGAAAATACAGCTTCTGGATCACCGCCATTGGCGTAGTGCTCGCCGTACTCCCCCTCTTGCTCTGCGCGGCCTACAACAACACCGCCTATTTTGCATCCACCGTCAACCTCCAAAACTCCCTGACACTGCAAAACAGCTCCTCCAGCCTCTTCACCCTAAAGGTGATGGCCTACGTATCGCTCCTGATTCCCTTTGTACTCGCCTACATTGCCTACGTCTGGTACAAACTAACCAAAAAACCCATCAGCATAGAAGATTTAGAGTCGCCGGATGCCACTGTGTATTAAAAAAAGTGAAACACCATTGATTGTTGTGCGGGTACGGTGATGGAGTCGCCAATGCGCACTGTTTGGCCTGAGAGAATTTCCATGCCATGACACTCTGAGTATCCGGCGGTGATTTCGGAGTAGCGGAGCCAATCGATTTGTTTTGAAGTACGAGCGTTGTTGAGGACAACCATGACCAATTCGTTGTGGGTGTAGCGGAAATAGACATAGAAGTTGTTCTCTTCGGGCACAAAATGGATGAGTTTGCCGGAATGGATCACGGAGGCGTTTTTCCTCCAGGTAAAAAGTTTCTTGGTGTGCTCAAACACTTCGTTTTCGATTTTGGTGTGTCCCGATGGGGAAAAAACGGTACGGGGATCGTCAGGCCAGCCACCAGGCATATCGAGGCGCTCTTCGCCGTGTCCACGCTCCTTACGGTTGTAGAGCATCACTTCGGAGCCGTAGTAGAGTTGGGGCGTTCCGCGCATCGTGGCAAGGAGGGTCATCACCATCTTCTGCTTCTCTCTCTTCCCTTTCAAGAGCCACGCCATACGGTGGGTGTCGTGGTTGTCTGCAAAAATCAGCAATGAGTTGGGGCTGGCATAGACGAAGTCTTGGGTCAAAGAGTTGTAAATCTTCATCAATCCTTGTCCCCAATCCGGTATGCTGTCTCTTACAAAGCCCTCTGCAATGGCCTCCTGCAAAGGAAAATCCATGAGGGACGAGAGGTTGCTGGAGTAACCGTCACGGTTGCGGGCGGCGCCTTCCCAGTAGGCAATCATGGCGGGTGCGGAAAACCACACTTCACCCACCAAATTCAGGAGGGGGTATTCGTTCAAGATATTTTGAGTCCAGGCAGCCATGGCGTGTTTGTCGCTGTAGGGATAGGTATCGATCCGTAAGCCGTCTAAATTGGCATACTCAATCCACCATACAGCCATAAGTGTAAAGTAGTTGAGCACAAAGGGATTCGTCAGGTTCATGTCGGGCATGGAGGTGTCAAACCACCCCTTTATGCACAAATCGTTGTCCGCCTTTGAAGCGTAAGGGTCAAAATGGGAAGCCATCTGATAGTTGGAACGCGTAAATTTGGGGAATTGATTGATCCACGAAGAAAAGGGAAGATCTTTCATCCAGGGGTGGGCCATACCGCAATGGTTGGGCACCATATCCATAATCATCTTGATTCCACGATCGTGTGCCTTCTCCACCAATTGTTTATAGAGTTCGTTGGTGCCAAAACGGGGGTCGATGCGGTAGTAATCAGCGCAAGCGTAGCCATGATAGGACGCCACAGGTTCGTTATCGAAGAGCAGAGGGGTATTCCAAATGGCCGTTACCCCCAATTCGTGCAAATAGTCAAGGTGATCCATAATTCCTTGAATATCTCCACCGTGCCTGCCGTAAGGTTTACTTCTATCCACTTTTTCAGCCGCATCGCTGTGTGAATCGTTGGAGGGATCTCCATTTGCAAAACGGTCGGGCATAATGAGGTAAACCATGTCTTCAGTTCCGTAGCCTTTGCGCTGCGCCGAACCATTGCGGCGGGCGTTAACTACATACGTGTATTCAATCTTTTGACCTCCCTGCTCAAATTCAAAGGTGTAGCTTCCGGGCTGTGCATCTGCATCCACACATACATCCACAAAGAGGTAATTCTGACTCTCTGCCCGATGCACTTGGAGCACCGTCAACCCTTTTTCTAAGCAGCGCACCTCAGCCTGATGCAAATCGTTGCCATAGAACATCAATTGCAACGGCGTCTTCATTCCCGTCCACCAACTCAAAGGCTCAACACGTTCAATCTTCACTTGCGCACATAATATGTTTGTTGAAAAAAGGGACAATAATAGAAACAAACTCCTTTTCATAACACTTTCACTTTGTACGCCCACGGATCCATCATCACAATACTCCCCACCTCCTGATCCGTACTCTCAATCGTAACGTGCTGCACCTGATTACTCAAATTAAAGACAGCGATCACCTTGTTCCCCTTTACCGCACGTTCAAACGAGAAGATTGCCTCGGGTACCGAATTATCCAATTCGACTAACGCTCCCCCCTTCTCCTGACTGAACAACGCACGATTCGACTTACGCAAATGGTTCAAATTCCGGTAAAAAGAGGTGAAATCCAATGTGTCGTCCCAATCAATCAAATCCTTTTCAAAAAATTGAAGACGACGGTCAAAACCTGCTTCCTGACCGTTATATATCAGCGGCATACCGGGCAACAGGTAACACAAGGCAGCGAAAGCACGTGCCGCCGGCCCCATTCGTTCAAATTCGGTGCCTGCCCATGAATTTTCGTCGTGGTTGGAGGTGAAATACATGGGGATGGCGTGGGTGGGAAATCGTTGCAGCATCGCGTTAAGCACCTTCCGAAACTCGTTGACGTCTGATTTGCCTTGCGCAACTAAATTCATCACGTGGTGGAGGTGCCAGGCGTAATAACTGTTGAACGCCTTGAGCTGCAAAGGAGGCTCCTCTGCTTCGGCAAGCATGAAGAGATCACGCTTGATCGCTTTTAACTCCGTTACGGTGGACTCCCAAAAATCTGCCGGAATGTTCCACGCCACGTCGCAGCGAAACCCGTCAATATCGGTCTCGCGTACCCAAAACAACATGGCGTTGGTCATGGCGCGTCTCATATCGTGGTTGTCAAAGTCCAACTGGGCAATATCGGTCCAGTCGTACTGGATCACAAAATTCCCTGATGAGTCGGTCTGGTACCAATCTTTGTGCTCCGTCCAAACGGCATCTGGAGAGGTGTGGTTGGCTACCCAGTCTATAATCACTTTAAAACCATGCGCGTGTGCCTTTTTTACCAATGCTTTAAAATCATCCATTGACCCAAATTCGGGATTCACCGCAGTATAGTCCCTTACGGCGTAATAACTTCCAAGTGAGCCTTTTCGTTCCAACTCGCCGATGGGGTGGATGGGCATAAGCCACAAAATATCGACACCCAAATCTTTCAAGCGGGGAAGGTGGTTGGAAAAGGCTTGAAAAGTGCCCTCCGGCGTATATTGTCGGACGTTCACTTCATAGATCACTGCGTTGGCGCTCCAGTCGGGATGAGGCCGCTCTATCTTTCCGTTTTGGCAGGAGGAGGGAAGAATAAGGAGGAAGAGGAGGAGAAAGGAAGAGAGGGCGTGCGGCCTGAAGAGTGCGGAAGAGAGGGCGTGCGGCCTGAAGAGTGCGGAAGAGAGGGCGTCCGGCCTGAAGAGTGCGGAAGAGAGGACTTGCGGCCTGAAGAGTGCGGAGGAAAGGGCGTCCGGCCTGAAGAGTGCGGAAGAAAGGGTATGTGACAGCCTGAACAGAGCGGCTTGAACGTGGGAGGAGGAGAAGATTTTCATCAGAAAAGAAGTTTATGATTTTTCTCTATTGTTTACGAATATATAATCGATATGACCCGGGGGAGAGGGTGATGTTTTGGGTGGGAGAGGTGACTGAAATCTCTCCTTTGGTGAAATAATCAACATAAATTCCTGTTTGATAGAAATTTATATTTTTAGTGACATCCACCACGTCGAAGTTTGCCATGGCTACCACATTTTGGTTTGATGACGACAACGTAATGAATTTGAATGGCTCTTTTAACTCATACACAAAGTTTTGGGGCTTGGAAAACACCTCGTACTCCTTTCTGACCGCAATCATCGTGGCAAAAACATCGTGCAGCGCTTTTCGCTCGGGAACGTCGTAGTAGTCCCAGCGGATGGGTTTCTTCTCCAAACGTCCCTCTTCGGCAGAGGAACCCAAGAAGTAGTCATAACCCAATTCGCCAAATTGCCAAATCATCTTGGGGCCGGGGAGGGTGAAAAAGAGAACGGCGGCACCGGCGGTTCGTTGAAGTCCGGTGGAGAGGCTCTTTACATCGTAGCCATCATACGCTTTTCCATAACTGTTGTTCTTAAACATCAAGCGCTCTTCGTCGTGGCTCTCCATATAGGCGAGCAAATGGGGACTCCCCCACCCCCGCTCCTTATAGGAACCCCACGAAACATCTGAATTCCACGATCCGTCTCCGTTTTGCTGCGTCCACCCCATGGTGGCTTCGTTCATGCGGTAGTTGAGGTTGCCCCAGAGCAGCATCCCATACTCTGCCAGCACCTTCTCTTCACTGTTATCGGTCAGATGTTCTAAAATCACCAATGCCTCTTTTTTGAAGTTCCAAATCCGGTCGGCAATTCGTTTGAGGATATTGACCCGCGCCTGATCGTAGTTCCATCCATCTCCCGGAGTATTGGTAAAACCTTTGGTGAAGTCGAAGCGAAAACCGTCCACCTTGTACTCCTCCATCCAATAGACGCACACGCTGTCCACAAATTGACGGGTGTATTGACTTTCATGGTTAAAGTCGTAGCCCCACGAGTAGGTCTGGTTGGGTGAGGTGGTGTTGTACCATGGATTGGCGGAGGAGGGGGTGCCGTTGCTGTTTTGGTACATCCTGACCAAAGGACTTTGTCCGTAACTGTGGTTCAACACCATATCCATAATTACCGCAATCCCGTTTTGATGACAGAGGTCTATAAACTCTTTATAGTCACGGCTTGTTCCATAGATTTTATCGGTGGCAAAATAGAACGAGGGGTTATAGCCCCAACTGTCGTTTCCCTCAAATTCGTTGAAAGGCATCAACTCAATTGCGTTTATTCCCAGCGATTTAAGATATGGCAGTTTCTCCTGTACCCCCTTGATGGTGCGCTTTTCGGTAAAGTCACGGATCAAAATTTCATAAATGACGAGGTCTTGCACATCAACCGGCTTAAAGTTTTCCACTTGCCACGGGTATGGATCTGCGGCCGTACTCACCACCATCGCAATTTCGGTAGTTTTGCCCGATGGATAGGGAATGAGGTTGGGATAGACATCGGATGGGATTTGGGCATCATAATGGGGATCAGAGATTTTATTGCAATATGGATCTGCAATACGGATGCGGTCATCAATCAGATATTGACAAACATACTCCCTGTTTTTGCTCAATCCCCCTACCTCAATCCGAAAAAAGTTGCCATCTTTTTCCATTTTATACCCATCCGAAACACCCCAATTGTTAAAATCCCCAATCAAATGCACCTGTGTCTTGCCTGGAGCAAAGAGCACAAAGGCAAGCGAATCGTCACTAATGCGTGTAATTCCCTCACGATAAGATTTTTTAGTGGTAGTACCATCACCACCATCGCCACCGCCTCCATGCTCCGAAAGCTCTTTCCCGCAAAAAGAGAAGAGCAGAAAAAGGATGGCTATGGAGTAGAGAGAGAGAGGTTTCATTACTTGAAGGTTACCGTTTCATTACTTAAAGGTTCCCGTTTCATTACTTAAAGGTTCCAGTTTCATTACTTGAAGGTTCCCGTTCCGGCATTGAAATCCAACTCCACCATCTTCCCCGCTTCCACCTGAACACGCGCCTGATCTCCGCCATTTCCCCGATAGGCGATCTTCCCATCAAGAACCACAAACTCCATCCTCCACCAATCCCCTCCAACCGGAGCAATATTTGATGCAGCATAGATGCGCAAATCTCCGCTGCCCGTAGTGGTACGGGTCATCGTTTTACCACTTACCTCAAATGGGAAATGAGATGCATCCCAACCACCGAAGCAGGGTCCTATACCATACACCCTCGCCGGCTCCACAGAGATTTTTCCATTCACGGTATCGACATACACCATATACATCCCATCCTCTGCCACATAAGCATTCCCTCCGGAAACGGTATAACCAATATTCTCTCCCAGCGAGTAGAAATCTCCGTTCCAATCTCTTACCCTACACCATTTGAATCCCTTTCCGGCAGAGATAGATCGAACCGCCCAGAAATGCCCCTCAAATCCATTCACAGGTGTCATTTCCACCACGCCATCAGACGACCAGTTCCAGCCCCCAAATTCTTCTCCAATGATATAGAGGGCAGGCTCTCCCGAAGGAATTTCCACTTCTTTCCAGACACAACTGTTCCCATTGATCTCAAACTCGAAGGCACGATCGGATAAGAGGTCGTCATCCTTCAGGAAATCAAACTGACGGCCACCACCATTATTGTTAATAATCAGATTAATAGGCCGATTTTTAGGAACTACAAAGAAGTACCATCCATCCGCAATCTCCTCCAATTTTTGACCGGGCCAATTGCCATACACCTCAGCATCTCCCCACGCATAGACCGCATATTCACCCCAATCTCCTGAAACAACTTTAAAGAAGATTTTCAAATCAACAGGTTCCCATGGCTCATTCTCTTCCCACTTGCAGGCGATCGACTCCACATTGGAAAACGCAGACATAACCGGTATGGATGAGGAAATTGGGTTGGAGTGAGCCATCTCATAGTCAACTGCGTAAGCCGCAACCCTGAAATAGAGGGTAGCCGGATCATTTCGTTCCTCTTCGCTATTATAAACGCCATAGTCATCAACCGCCCATCTATAGAGTTCGGCAGCGCTTAACGCCCGCAAAGTAACGTCTGCTCCAAGAGAGACAATCTGAACATTCTTTAAGAACGTTTCATCATCAGACACCATCAAGTGGTAGTCCGCCGAAACCCCTTTCCCAAAATTGGCACGGCTCCATGTCAACACCGTATAGTAAAAATCGGGCAGATCTTCTGTAATGACAAAGGTTGAAGCCCCCTCTACCGTAAGGACAGGAGCCACAGGTTCGCGCTTGCGGTCAAACATCTGCTCAATCTCATAGTTGCAAGCCGAAAAACCCATCAAGCAAGCCAGAGTATATAAAGTTATCTTTTTCATATTATTAATTTTTTATCCTATCAGATTATTAGACTACTATAAGACTACACCCGTTCCGGCATTGAAGTCAAGCACCACCTTGGCCCCGGACCCCACAGGGATGCGCTCTTGATCATTTCCAGCGCCTCGATACTCAATCACCCCATTTATAGGCACAAACTCCATCTTCCACCAATCATTGCCCACAGGCGCAATATTCGAGGAGGCATAAAGACGCAACTCCCCTGCACCCACCGTAGTGGCTGTCATTGTTTTACCCTCAACAGCAAATGGATAGGTAGCGGTATTCCAACCGCCGAAGCAATCTCCCATACCCCAAACTTTAGCCGGCTCAATTGAAATTTTTCCATTCACCATATCCATGTAAACCATATACATACCATCCTCAGCCACAAAGGCGTTCCCATCCGCAATGGTAAATCCGATCTCCTCCCCGATGCTGAAGAAGTCGCCGCTCCATTCGCGTTTGGCGCACCACTTGAAGCCGTTTCCGGCGGTAATGTACCTGACGCACCAGAAGTGTCCGTCAAAGCTATGTACAGGCGTCATCACGGCCACACCGTTGGAGCTCCAGTCCCAACCACCAAAGTCTGCACCAATCATATACATCTCTTCAGGATACGATCCGGGGACGTTGTAGGGCGTAACTGCCACAGAAATGGTGTTGGAATAGACCTTGTCGGGAGGAATCGTTACGGTGGGGTTCTCCAAAGCGATGGTGGCCGCAATGCGCATCACCAAATTCACCCTTACAGGCAAATCATTTGCATCCAGACCATTGAAATTATTGATCACCCATTTGCTCAGGTCTGCTGCGCTCAACGCCTTGCTAAAGATGTTATTTCCCATCGTCACCGTATAGGAGTCGCCAAAAGAGGAGTTGGTAGCCATCTCTAACGAATACTCCACCAGAACATCGACCCCAAAATTGGAGCCTGACCACTTCAACACTAACGGAACTAAATGGATATTTGACTCGTCAACCACAATATCGGTAAAGCCCTCGGAGGTAAGTACCGGAGAAGTAACCTGATTCACAGGTTTGACGTACATCTTCTCGATATCGGTATCACAGGCAGTAAAGGTGCACACGACGGCACAGACGGTCAACCACGATAATATATGCTTAAACATTGTTGTCTTCATATTACATAGAATTAATAATTAGGATTTTGCTTTAAATTCGTATTGGCCATCAAATCAGAGGAGGGAATCGGATAGAGGTTGTAGTGCGCGCTCATCGAGCGGCCGTTACGGACCCCGCCTTTCCACTCGTAGATGTAGTTGCCGCCTGTAAACATATTGAAACGAATCAGGTCAGTACGACGATGCCCTTCCCAATACAACTCAAACCCTCTTTCGTTCAGAATGTCTTCTAAAGTCACATCGCCAAAGAAATTGTAATGGTGGTCACTATTCCCAAACGCCCTTGAACGAAGACGATTGATGTACTCCAAAGCAAGTGTGGTGTTGCCGCTTCCACCTCTCTTAACCGCTTCCGCATAAATGAGATAGACTTCAGCCAAACGGAAGAGCGGGAAGTCGTTATCGGCATAAGTGGTGTGAGAACCATAGGTCCAAGTTCGGTCGGCGTTGATGGAGATGTTGCGCCATTTGTAGGTAGCCAAACCCTCCTTATATTCGATGGCATTATCAATGGAAGGATTTTCGCCCACAAAGAGGAAACGTTTGTCGCCTGCTGCGAAACGCTCCGTAAACTCCTTCCTGGCGCGGTATCCACTCCAAGTGGCGTTGGCCAACATTCCATAATGAAGCAGAACATCCTTATAATCTGTTTGGTAATCGCCATTTGAACCGCAGTTGATGAGGAAAGTGGCGCCTCCGTAATTCCGGGTTCTCTCTCCGTCATAGTTGATGGTGAAGATGGCTTCGGGATTGTTCAGGTGGTTGTTCGCCAAAAAGAGTTGCTCATAATCGTCTTTAAGTGAATAACCCGCGTTGATTACCTTTTCGGCGTAGGTGGCCGCATCGTTGTATCTTTGGGTACGGGTATAGACTTCGGCGTTGAGGTAGAGCCTTGCAAGCAACGCCCAGGCAGCCCCTTTGTCGGCGCGTCCATATTCGTTGGTGCGGGCATCTTTCAACAGGTTGTTATCGGCAATGTCTTTCAATTCACCCTCAATAAAGGCAAACAAATTTGCTCTGCTGATCTGTTCGGGAAGAAGGTCTAATCCCATCTCTTCCGTCACAAATGGCGGATTTCCAAAGAGGTCCATCAATACCCAATATTGAAAAGCACGTAAGAAGCGAGCTTCAGCGCGAAAGTTGTTGATCTCATCCACCTCCGATGCGCTGAATCCCTTTCCGTTGACTATATCGGAGGTAGAGTTGCGCAAGAACTCATTGGCATACATGATGTTCATGATACACCGATTGTACATTCCCTTGGTAAAGGGATTTTCGGAAGAGAAAATCAGGTTGTTCATCCCCGGGATTCCCTCATCCTGCCATATACAGTGGGCTTCATCCGTAGGAAGTTCCTGATGGTTAAAGTACATCCTCAAAAAGTCGGCATAAGAGCCTTCGTCCAATCCCGAAATATCCGGTTTCCCGGAAGGTCCCTCATTCCCCGACATGGCGTTGGCGGCATACACCTTAACTATGGCGCCTCTGTAGCCTTCAAAGGTACTATAGACATCCTCTCCGGTGGTCTCGTTGTTGGGAAAACGATCCAAATCTCCAAAGCAGGAGGTCAATCCCGCCATCAGGAGCGCACTCATAAAAACGACTGTGGTTTTATTTGTTTTCATCATCATACATTTTAAAGGTTAAAAATTGAGGTTCAAGCCTAAACCAAACATCCTCGGATTGGGGTAGAAGTTACCGTCTATACCACCCGAAATTTCCGGCTCAATGCCCTTATATTTGGTGAGGGTGAAGAGATTCTGAATAGAGAAAGTCAAAGCAAGGTTCAATAAATTTCCAATCTTGCCAAAGTTATACCCAATCTGGAGGTAATCCATTTTGAGGAACGAAGCGTTGCTCACGTAGTAGTCCGACATCAGGTTACGGTTATAGAACTGAGTATGTACAATATCGTTCACCGTATTCATGGTAAAGTTGTTGGGATTGAACACCTGCGAATAGTTTCCAAGGTCTGAGAAGACATTATTATACACGTAGTTTCCAATACTTGCCCGCAACGAGGTGGCAAAAGACCACTGTTTCCACGCAAAACTTGTACTAAATCCCATAATCACGTCGGGTTCCGGTTTTTGCACAAAGTACTTATCCTTTTCGTTGATCACGCCGTCCCCATTCAAATCTGCGAAGGCGCCCTCAATCGGAAGTCCATTCTCGTAGTAGAGTTGTTTGTACAGGTAGAACATACCGGGGGCATGACCCACCGAGTGCATCTGAATCAAGTTTCCGGTACCCCCCGAAATGCCCCCTGTTGCCACGCCCACATAAGCGGAGTTGGCAGCGTCATTCAGGGTTAGTTTGGTGATTTTTGAATAGTTGTGCGACATATTGAAGCCCAGATCCCATTGCATCTCCTTTTTGTTGATGGCCACCACATTCAGGCTGAACTCATAACCGTTATTCATCATACTCCCGATGTTCTTCACAATCATATTGGTAAAGTTACTCCCCATGGGCAAGTCGATGTTGTTGAGCAAGTGTTTGGTCTCCTTATGGTAATAATCGATGCTCCCCGACAGCCTGTTTTTGAAGAACCCAAAGTCAAGCCCGATGTTGGCCGTGGAGGTCTCCTCCCACTTTCTATTGGCGTCGTATCCACTGGGTCTCCATCCTTGATAGAAAGTGTTTCCAAATTGATACTGAGCGTTTAGATCGCTAAGGGCGTACCGAGAGAGGTATTCATAATTCCCAATCTCCTGCTGTCCGGTCAATCCATATCCCAAACGGAACTTCAGGTTGGAGAGCGTCCCAACCTCTTTCAAAAAGCCCTCTTCGCTGATACGCCACGCGAAAGC
>Ga0123353_10002064_pt1 | contig 24810 bp, 10 predicted proteins | sample TergutLab28metaG_3_FD_92763 | JGI IMG/M metagenome (GOLD analysis project Ga0123353, IMG submission 92763) | Labiotermes labralis P3 segment gut microbial communities from Petit-Saut dam, French Guiana - Lab288 P3 | ecosystem: Host-associated > Arthropoda: Insects > Digestive system > Gut ...
AGAGGGAAAAAGGGGGGGGGGGGGGGGGGGGGGGGAGGCCAGAACATGAAGCACGCAAGAGGATACCAACGTGTTCAACTGGCTCTGGAAAAGATACAGTGGCAAGTTCTTGCGAACATGCTAATAAACTGCCAGACGAAATAAAAATCGGGTGATATTTGGACTACCTTAGTAACTCACGGCTCCCCAAAAAGGACTCTGCTCCACAGAGAAACTAAGTGAAGGGCGCCGTTCTATCCAATGCTCCCTGACTTCCGAAATAGCATTGCCTTTCGGAAGGTTCCCAGACTTCGACCATTTCTCCTTCTGGTAAGAGCAACGTGTAGACGGAGATGTGTATGGAGCAATGGCGAATGATAATGCCAGGGAAAACCCGAAATACTTTGAGAAAAACCTATCCCGTTGTCAATTTTCCAAAAAAATTTCCAAGAGACATATGTAATCGAACCCAGGCCTCCGCGGTGAGAGGCCGAAACGCAACCGCGCAATAAATAATCTCCATCTCGATTATAAAAACCAGTCAGTTAATGCTGTATAGGGTGAAAGTCGCTGTTTGTCCTGAGATCCATAAGCAACACATAAAAGCATCCGGGGACAAACCGCAGTATTCCTGAACGTTAAACCGGATGGTACATACGGTAACCGCTAAGCTTTAAAAGGTTAACTTAGATGCATGTTCTTAAAATCTGTAGAGAAATATCAAGCTTCTTAAGACAGTGTGTAATTTAGACACCTAATGACAACAGTGCATACTGGTACTGTCTCTCTTTACGCAGGGTTGACACCAGAACGCGACATGGTCACTTGATTTACAATTACCGTAGTCTTTCACTTTCCATACATATTACCCATTTTTAAAAGCAATACTCTCCCATTCCCGTGGTCGATGAAAAGATTTATAATGACTTTACTGTATCAGTTAAGGCACGCATTGCTCCTTGAGAAACTAAATTCTCTCCCCACAATTCCTGTCACGGAAAGAAGGCAGGTGGTCAGCGGTTTCGCTTACTTGGTACGTAGTTTTAAATAACTGCAGTTAGAATATATTACATCCACAGCCAGACACCAAACTAACGTTCCATTGGTTGGAGCCAAGTATTTATTGTGTTGGTTTGCGGAAACGCAAGATTTCGGCCATTATGAAGTTACGTAATACATACCGAAAGTAACAAGGGGTAAAGCCTATTATAACAATAGTTAGAAAGCGTAAAAATGAAGACACGAGGGAGCAAGGCACATCCGTGGTGCTTACAAGGTGTGATGTTGGAGCACTTCCTACAACACTGCATCCAGAATTCTTACGGTACTATTTCGATAGACACATGGCGACTAAAATCATCGACACTCCGAAACTGCATGCCTACAGAATGCCGATTGCCATCTCCCTCATAATCAGTCCTGAAACATCCTCATAAACAAACTTCGACCTAATTCTCGCGCCGTTTCATACTACAGACGCATTTCAGCTGTATCTGTCAAAGGTTCATTGTATTAAGAGAAGGTCTCATGTCAAGTATCCAGTCTCTCTTGTCAACCAAGCGTCCATTTTCCAAGACGTTCCCCAACAAAATTCTGTACACATTTTTGTCCGTCCCCCTATCCCTCTTGTACAGTCCACCTTGACCTAAATCTGTTTCATCGCAGAATAATTATATAAAAATTAATATATATATATATATATATATAGCTAGAAAAAAGTGCGCCATGTTGTGTACAGACAATTAGCATGGAAGGTTCCAACCCCCAGTTTCCAAGTCTTCAGTCACATTCGCCCCTCGGAACACCAAGCTCCCGCTGCACTTTGTGGAAATAAGAAACAAAAGAAACGGTAATAAATATCCTTCAAAGTAAAAACGGTGATTTTTATAAATAGCCCTCTCGCCTCGCATGCAATGGAAAATTTGGCTTTTTATTACTATCTAGAAAAACGTCACGGTGGCCGTTGCGTCCCTGTGACGACATGTGCCCAGGACAGCTTCATCACTTGCACCGCGACCCAAAGTCCTGCGAATACGAACGGTTCCATCCTTCGCAGTTTTCAACACACCAACTGACAATCAATACGATTACGGTGCCTACAATTTCAATTTTAATCTAAATAAAGCACTTGCACACTTTACAGGAATTCCTTTTACTCGTCTTCATTGCCTAACTTCACACACACGAGCTGGAAAGAGAGAGTGGAAGCTCATTGTATGTGTATCCAGTTTCTTGCTAATTGTCACGCATTCCTGAATTTAGGCTAAATGTTTATGTAGCACGGATATTAGGGAAGAAAATGAAAGCGTGTGGGGTGAAGTAAGTGCATAGGGTTAACAAGCGCCCAGACCTACAGAGCATGAAGCAGTACATCTACTACCAGCTACACATCAATAGGCTACTTTGCTCAATGCCATACCGTAGTACTGATAACTCTTCGCGGAAGGGTACTCAAAATGTATTATCGTACAGAAGAATGGTTAAAGCAAAGAGCCATATTTCACGTTTTCATTGTAATAAAACCATAATAAGACAGGCAATGAGCGCATACCGAAGCACCATGGAGCGTTCGCGGAACCACTGTTGCCGTGGATAAGCAATAAATATTACATATTCTGAGTGTGTGTCTGTAGCCTTAGTTATCCAGCACGCAAAGCGCATGCGCCGTATTATAATGTCATCTTTGAACTGTCTGTCTCTACCAAGTTTTACCCCACATTATCTAAATAAATGGCAAGATTTTCAGGAAATGTGTACTGAACATAAAATCCTGTTGCGATTTTCTATACAACTTTTGTCTGAAACATTTCTCACACTAAGGAGAAATCAGAGAGACACTATCATACATGTACACAGATCTTCATGTGAAGTAACAGTTATTCTTGTCAGAGTTTAATAAAACTTTAATTTTCTCGAAAGATTTGGGTAAAGTAGCAAAGCTCACGAAAGTCCGTCCCATGGGAGCAGAGTTATTTCATGAGTACGGACGGAGAGACATGGCGAAGCATTACAGCCTCTTATCGAAATTTTGCGTAGGGGCGTAAAAACAAGTGCCAGAGCTGCGAAACATAAGACTGTATAAACTTACAAAAGTCGAAGTCAAAGTCTGTAAAAGCAAAAGGCCCTTCGTCGAAATTCTTCTCCTTCGTAATTTTTCATACATCAAATTAACCACAGGTAGACTCAACTTTTTCATCTTCATGTTCATCACATTAAAGCAGGGGCCTTTGGTTTCATTGAAACACTATGCTGTTTATGTTCATTTATTAACATCGTTGTTTCTATAATAATCTATAAATCGTTCGTAATTATTTTTGTCACGATGGCAATTAATAATTCACGGAATAAGCGCCGTGCCAGTCACGTGACTATCTTTCGATGTGACAGGCGCCACAGCGCGTTCAGAAGGCGATATTTTCTTCTGTTACTCTAATTACATCTTTTGTTGTCGGGTGTCATAATCACCATTTAGTGTTATTATCTATTTTCGGCCTAATATCTTTTGTCATTATTCCACGATTTCAAGCCCAGATGGTGGTACCCTTCTGGAGATGCGTACTGTCCATAACATGGCTGTTCGCTGCAAACGTGAACGAAAATCCACCCCAGTACAAACAGCAGATTCTTTCTTAGCCTGCTCCTCTCATGTCCACTGATTCGATATCACACTTCATGCACTAAAGGTTATGTATAAATGTGCTGACAATTTCCATATATGTTGCTCTGTAATTATGATATTGACATGTGCGTTATGCATCTGCCACACTCCACCTGTTTGTATTAGCTGACACCAAATGTATTTTGCGTTTTTCAGTTTCTCAGTGAGACAAAGGCGTAACCAGTTCCAACGCGTTTAGAAATTCACTGGAACATGGGCTTCCAACCTTTTTACGGCCAAGGGCCACACCCGATATTGTGGGCTGGTTCGCGGGCCACACGTGGAAAAATAACAATAAGTAGTATACGTAACTTCATAATTTACTGTAACATTTTTATACTGCATACTCTATTTACAAATGTGACCGCGGGCCGCAATATACAACCAGGCAGGCCGCGGGTTGGAGATCCATGTTCTAGGGAATTCGGGATATAAGTCTTGATCAAATGTATTAATTTTTCACTCGCAATTAATAACCCGTTCATTAACAGAGATAAATAACGTACGTATCGTGACACAGTGTAGTCTGGATAAAATTTTTCAAACTTTTGGAGGAAACTGCTTTCTCCATTTTCGACCCTCAAGACGCTGGCAAACCGATACCAGATTACACAGTGTCACATACCAGCAAAAATCTTCAAAGTAATCGTCAAGAGAACCTCAAAACTCGCGTGCTGCATGTTCGTTTTCCGCAGTGATATATGTGGTAAATATTCGTGCTGTCGAAGGTATAATAATCTCTGTGTGTGTACTCGAGTGCAAGGCTAATTGCTGATGGATATGCGTGTCCACATCGTCATGTCTGCTGGTGTACTTAGTGACGGCTAAGCCAGTAACGAGCAACCACTTACAACACAGTCTGTTACTTTAGGGTAATATATAGGCCTACATCTCCGGCACTTCTTTGATTGTTCTCCAAGACATAATAATACTTAACTACTTACTCAATTACTCCACGGAGCAGAGTCCTCCTTGAGAATCTAACCGGTTTTCTGCTAGTCAAGAAATACCCCGCATTTTATGGAACTCGAAGGTTCTTTACCGCATTCACAAGTGCCCGCCACCTGTCCCTATCCTGAGCCAGCTCGACTCAGTCCATATACGCACATCCTACTTTCTGAAGATCAATATTAATATTAACCTCCCATCTACGCCTGGGTCTCCCTAGTGGTCTCTTTCCCTCAGGTTTCCCCACCAAACCCTGTATACGCCTCTCCTCTACCCCATAAGCGCTACATGCCCCGCCCATCTCATTCTTCTCGATTTTATCACCCGAACAATACTGGGTGAGGTGTGCAGATCATTCATCTCCTCATTATGTAGCTTCCTCCACTCCTCTGTTACCTTGGACATAACAACAACAACAACAACAACAAATAAAATAATAATAATAATAATAATAATAATAAACTGGTATGACCATGTACTAAAATCAGTCGAAACAAGACATGAAGGTAAGGTTAACATATTATGGACCCAATAAGTGCGATCCGACAGAACTATTCCTAACAATAAACCGGACATCATAATCCGCGATGATAAACAAGGAACACGCAGGTTAATAAATGCTGCAATTCCTGGAGAGAGAAATGTGATCAAGAAAGAAGTCGAGAAGATTTTAAAATACAAAGATGTCTTAATAGAAATTCAGCGCACGTGGAATGTGAAAGCAAAAACGATACCAGTAATAGCAGGGGCGACTGGAACCGTTGCAAAATCACTCAAACAGTACCTGAGCAATATACCAGGAGAGCACAAAATTAAGGAACTGCTAAAAAAAAAAAAGTCGTATTGGGCACTGCACACACACTGCTGAAAGTGCTAATGTAAAAGTACAAAACATATTTTACGGGCGAAATACATGTAGCAAAAATTGTAAATACAGAATAGCTGCAACGCTATATATCCTAGAAGCATGATTGGTTTCAGGTATATAATTGTAAATATCCTGCATAATGGTGTTAACAAGGGTGATGATGATGATGATGATGATAATGATAATAGTAATAATTAGTAGTAGTAGTAGTAGTAGTAGTAGTAGTAGCCTATTTCTAGATACCAGCAATGTAATTTAAGGCCCATACTTGTTGGGCAAACAACTGCACGCGAATGCCCTACCCTCTCCCTCTCATATCCATCCGCTATTGTAAGTCACTCGGGGTTGGTACTGTACATCCACCGCCTTTACGGCGGAAGTTCTTTTATTTTTCGTCTTCCCGCCTTATATGGAGAATTAGTCTAAGGACTTGTGGCATAAACAAAAAATTAATAATCTTGCACCCCTTCTCCGTGAGCAACAAGCAAGCTGACTTTTATGGCCTTATTAATGTGCGTAATGTACTGGGAACAGTGAGCCAAGTGTTAAAAGGTTTACACTGTGCATCTATTACAATAGCCTTGTGTTCTACTTCAAGGCTCCGAAACTTTGCAGGACCTTCAAATTATAATATACGCGCATATTTTCTAGACTCTTCACGGCACGGCACATTGTTGTACCAATAATGCTCTAGTCTTACACGTCACATGCACATTATTGTACAAATAACGCCCCATTCTTACATCGCACATTGTTGTATCAATAATGCCCAAGTCTTATACCGCACATTATTGTACCAATAATGCCCCAGTCTTACACAGTACATTATTGTACCAATAATGCCCCAGTCTTACACCGCACATTGTTGTATCAATAATGCCCAAGTCTTATACCGCATATTATTGTAACAATAATGCCCCAGTCGTACACCGCACATTGTTGTACCAATAATTCCCCAGCATTACACCGTACATTATTGTACAAATAATGCCCAAGTCTTACACCGCACATTGTTGTATCAATAATGCCCAAGTCTTATACCGCACATTATTGTACAAATAATGCCCCAGTCTTACACCGCACATTATTGTACCAATAACGCTCCAGTCTTACACGCCACATTATTGTAGCAATAATGCTCTAGTATTACACGGCATATTATAGCAAAAATGCTCTGGTATTTGTTGTTGTACACAACGATTTTGAAATCACGGCCTAATATTTCTCATGTTTTCCCGTCTTTCCACGTTTATGGCTGGGTTGGAAGCCATCTCCAAGGAGGCAACAGACGCCTGCGAAATTTATTAACTTACCTACCTAGCTGACGTGTCCTCTTCTGATTTCACTCCAAGCCCTGAACGTCAGTATTTCAAAATACATGGCAAATAACACAAGTACAAAATTTAGTTAGCTCTTTTTGGCACTGAGTCGTGGTGCACCCCACACTACGTATAACAAATCTCTACAAAAGAACACCATTAGGCTCACTGCTCAGAGGATCGAATCATTCGCAAGGTCGTTACAAAACAACGGACGTGGGCTACAGTCACGAATCGAGGGAGATTCGAAGTGCGATTCAAGAGTTCGAGAGGTCTAGTACCCTGCCAGACATCCACAGCGCAGCTAGCGCACTCTGCATAATTACACATAACAATGATAATTGACCTCACAGAACTCGGAAGTTGATAATCACAAAAGCTAATGCGTTCACTCAACAGTATCCTAATCATCCCCGTCTGCATCATTACAACCGAGTGCCATATGACTCATCTTTTAATATCTACCCTTCGACCTGTCCCACAATAACGTGCTCCTCGCGACTGTTCAAACGCCAAGACTTATAACATTTTCAGTAATAGAAAGAGATTTCTATTGCATAATTTCTCTCGTTAGCCCATACAGTTCTGCAAGTGATTTCTGCTCTCCCAGAAGAGGTAAGATTAGTATTTTACAAAAACGATACACAACTTTCTACACTACCTTAACATAGGTCCTTTTACTTAGGAAACAACAGTTATTTTGAAGACCCTCTTATAAATTTCAAATTTAAGTCGCATTTATCCTTTTCTTAACAACAAAATCATAAGTGCACTCTACCTTTCCAAATCATCATTCCCACCGCTGTGCGTGAAGAACAGAACCAGGGACCACACGATTCATCAAGCGCAAGTACACACAAGTTTTTAAAACACAGAACACACAAAACTGACACGCTGTACACGGAGCGCGAATACAAACAGACGACAATCGTCACTCGACAGTGTTCGCTTTTCTTGTTCGAAATATTTCACTGACGTCGTCGAACACTAATATCCGGCTTCCTTTTCCAGCTGTCTATGTCCTCCTGCAAGAAGTGTCCGGTGCTCACCGCTCTGACTCAAAATATTCTGTCCTTTGCCGTTCCGCCAAGTTCTGACTTCACTTCCAATGCTTGGAAATCGCACCACTGACGTCACCTAACACTTATCCTGAGTCTTTTCCAGCTGTCTACGTAATTCCCCCTCTGAGTCTTCCTGCAAGATGCGCTGTAATATCGAGGGGAGAAAAGTATCTCTGCGATCCTTAACTGCAATAACAAGAGGAGGTATATATCCTCCTGCCCTTCTATTTAACGAAGAATAAACTTTCAGCAATATATTCTGACACAATTCACCAACACCTCGTTACTTGTTATTAACTTATATCAGTTGTCCGAATGTCGTATGAAAACAACACATTTTAAATAAACTTGTAGTATCTTCGACAGGGTTTGAAAGTGAAATTCAAGGACAGAGTGCTCCCAGCGTCCTTATCAAGGAGTTCCGATTGCCGAGACGAGAAATATGTCGATCGTAGGCACGCAACAGCCACAGCCGTGGATCTGCCCATTCGATGAGCAAAACTGACGTTTGTATACGCTGCCTACATGCTTAAAGACACGTACCAGCTGATGTTTCGTCCAAACCAAACGCAACTCAGTTTGCTAATGAAATCCGCTGCTGTCAATAAAAATAAGAGCAAAAGGTTGCAGCAATGGCCGCTTGGCGCACGGAGCTGTTCGGCTGAGGGCTGACTTAATGCGGACTACGACTGTTGCCCAGGTGACGGACAGGCTCGGCACCCCGTACACTGAACAATCCGGAACGGCTGGCGGTAGGAAGAACATGTGTCGTGGGCAGTCGGACTGAACCATAAGTCTTCTGAATCAGGAGGAGAACTTTCACTATTATGTTGAAGACGACACACTTCCGTGCCTGGAACGCTACGACTGGGCCGAACCTTCTTGGGTGACGTAGTACGATGGAGTCGAATCGGACACGAGATACCGTAGTTACGTGAGCTACCCTGCGAGTTGGAGATCTGCGTTTGATCCCACTTCCTTCTATCTTTGTCTCAGAAATGGCAAAATCCCGCTCTATAAATGTGGCTCCTTAGCGACACTTGCGGGTCTGGACCCACTTTATTTTAAATACTGTCATGTGACCAATGAATCTAAAATGAACGCCATGAGATAAAAATAACAATAAATTTGGATGACATGTACAGAACCGTACAAAAATTAATATTACTTAATACATGACTGTTTAGTGTGGACCATATCTAACACTCTAAACGACTGGGGTGCGTACAAATTCTATACGAAAACTCAGTTTATACCTCACAGAGAACACTCTCCGAGTCCACTGTACGGACCAACACGTGATCGCCATTTAGGAAAGCAATCCCTGCTTGTTGTTAAGCTCCATACGAAACACACGTCAATACGATCAGGATTAAAGTCTTCTGGAATATGATGCTGCGTCGGCGGGTAAGTAGTTTCCAACGTTTCGAAGAATCGCGCTGTCTTCAGCTTCATGGGTTTAAACAGTCACTGAAGACTGCTTAACCCTTGATGCAAAGAAGACTCCTTAATTCCCGAAGATGAAAGGCGCCACCATCCTTCGAAACGAACGATTGAGCGTTAGGTCCAAGAGTAGAATCCTCAACCACACCGTCGTTAGAATTTCAAAATATCCCACAATATTGGGTAAAATGCAGTTTCTTAATGTTACAGCTGCTAATACATATAGTAAAAAAGCAATCCCTGTAGGCCTGACAGGCCCTGAGAGTTCCAGAAGGTTGAAGCTCCCTCATTTCTAAACAATCGGCACATGAAGGTGGTAAAGTTGTCAGCCCTACGCACTGGCCGCCTTTACCCCCCAGGAAATATTCCTGGTACTCAATTTCTGCTAGCGGCTGTGTCGACCCCATGGGCCATAATGCGTCCTGAAGGATTATATGTGAATGAAAAATTCCACATTGACACTACCGCGAGTAGAAGCCGTGACCTTCCTGCTTGTAGCGAAGTAACTCAACGAATTACACTAACTCGGGCCCAAAGTGCCTATTGTGACCAAAGCGTTTTAAATGTCTAGGACAAGAATCTGGTTCCTGATATGAACGTCTAATTAAACAAGGAACTGATGGTGTGACGTACCTTAATGGTTCTGTATTAGCTGTAGATACAGTCGAACACATTATAAGGTCATGAAAAAAAAAGTGTTTTGTGTTGTCATAAACGAATGTTTTTGTAACCGAAGAATGTAATGTTATGATTAACATCGAGGAAGTAACTGGTACCAAAGGATCATTCCAGGCCCGAGGCACGGCTATCCGTTTCGTAACAAGTCCATGTTTTAGGTGAAGAGTTGTTTGTACCTCGTCCAACCCCCAAGCTGGAGGACCACCCACTGTCTACTGTCCACGACTGCTTATTCAATACATTCGCAGCTGCCCTCCATATTGGAGGCCGGTCCTCCATCCGCAACCTGAGGAAGCGCCATGGGTAATTGGCACCATAAAATAAAACATCTGACGCTATAGGCGAGGTGTCGCATACACCAATGTCGTTATAAGCGGGTTAGACTGCATTTTATACGGTAACAACAGCAGAAACTGTAGCACGATTATGAATGGTGTGTAGGAAGCTGTCGTGGCCAACACAACTGAACTGTCAGAACGGAAGACACTAGCAATTTCTCACACCACACTGCCCACGGGTGCTGCTGTGCTCTTAACACGTGATGGCAGGGTGAATGCTGAATAGAAACGCTAATACTTCACTAGGCTAACGATGATTCCTGAATAACCCTCAGTGGCCGAGTCTCCTACCTGAATTCAACACATCAAAACTTACACTTCTCGTACTTCAGTTGTTATCGTGCAGAGCAGCAAGTGTTTACATCTTTTAACAGCTGCAGCTTTAATGTTGGTAGCAATTATTACGAAGGAGAGAAAGAAACAGAGCCTTACAGAGCAGTGTATAGTTGATGTACCTCCTGTGAAAAAGATCTGAACTATTCAACAATTTTCATTATGGAGTTGCTTGATAGCGATGCTAACGTCAATATATTTTATACGCCTCAAACAATAAAATATGTCGTCCATATCAACTATCTGGCTATTCTAAAATCCTGAAAATGTGAATGCCCTACATGTAGATTCTGAATTACCCGACCGCAGACGAAGGCCAACATGGCCATGGAAGAGATGCAGTGTAAGCATAATAATCACTCCGCAAATGATTACATAATTCTGAAGCTATATAAGCCTACCTCCAGTTATTATTCTATCCAGGACGAACACCACCAACACCACGAACAACAACAACAACAACGACAACGTACGTTATGTTTATATGTCATCTTCAGTAACAGAAAATTACCGCAGACACGCTGTGCAAATAGGATAGGCCTATTTCCGAAAAGTGTATTTTAAACTTAAATAAATAAATAGGCGCTGCAAAGCAGAAATAATGAGAATTTGAGGATATACCGATCATTTTCATGGAAAAAATTAAGGTTGTGCACCAATATGTGATTAAGGGCACCGATAAATCGTAACTCTATCTACAAAGCATTCTACAACTACAAGCTACAACAGCACACTGCGTCAAGACAGAGGTTACGTACGGGTCGCACGGCCGGTGTTTCGTTCCTAAAACGAGTTGGATTTTTCTCCTTGCAATCTCTTCCAGACCGGCTCTGTCCAGTTCCTATGCAAACGGCACCGGTACTGTTTCCCTCAAGCCAAAACGGCCGCAGCGTGATCCTGACCACTATCACCATGCAGTGAATGCCTCTTATATGCCTACGCGACCTGGCACTGCTGCACTGAAACAGTCTATTTTGCGTAACCTAATCAGTAACCAGCACCCTTGCGTTCGGTTCGCCCGGCTTTCTCCTCACACATCTGCTCACACCGCAACGTACCCAAATGCGCAAAAAGAATATCCCAGCATTTTGATGAAGTTACATGGCGAAAAGCCATAACATGGCAAACGAACTTCTGTGTCATTAGGAAAACACAGACAACTGAGTCACAAAGTGAATTTGAAAAGTTTCGTTTTGAAATCGGTTTTATCAGATTTCACGTTCATGCAACTGAAGAGGAAACAAGTTAACAAGGGCGTTGTAAATCCAGGATATCGTGGTTTATTTCAGGAAACGGAAAATCCTTCCGCAGGGACTTCCTGTTACCCCATTATTGCTTTCAACAGTTCTGCTCAAGAAAAATATTATTGCAAAAACTACAAGCACTTAATTTGCAATCACAGCAGTCCGTAACATTGTAGGATGTGACCCAAACTGGACAAGGCCAGGAAATTCCGTTACTCTTGTACGAATTTTCATACTTTCAGATAAGACATCCCCATTGTTTTGCATAGGACCATAATATGGGTAAAGTACAGTCAAACACAACTTGTAATTTTACAAGTTGTGTTATGATCGGGACCTGAAATTGGTAAACACAATCAGTATATTAAAAAAAATTGGATTTGTAAACAAGCAAAAAATCCTGAACACTGGGTACCTGGTTCTTTACTACTACATATGATGCTACCAGGTACAATTAATCTAAGCTAAATTCATTTAAATTCGCAAACCATGCCTACCTGCTAAGAACTTTTCAGTTTTCGTTTCGATAAACCAGTAATAAATCAAAATTACATTCAACGAGAAGTTGAAGAAAGATACAATTCGAAGAACGTTGCTTGTTCAACATTCGGTCCAGAATGAAGAACTCCGACTCGAATGTTACCTCTTTCCCTTTTTGGATGCCGAACGTAGTATAATATTACTCAATACAAAGGTTTTGAATTTGAAGTTTCACCTGGATTAGAAGTTTGGATTACAGCCAATCAAACTCCATTTAACAAAGGAAGTTAAACTTCGCCCATAAATAACTTTCACAGACCAGTTACATAACGCCACTGTGAGAACAGAGATGTTAATCTCTCCTCCAGCTGCTTCAAACACGTTTCCAAGCCTAGATTTACGTAACAAATACAAACTTTCAGAACATGTGACCGTAAAACACAACTAGGCTCTTCTCTTTTAATTGTTTAACCCACAATTGCTACTAATTATATATGTGGATTGCTATCAACAAAGGAGCTATCCACTTACCTTTGTTTCAAGAAAAGAAACATATTTCCACATGTGTGGATTCCCCATTTCTTACAAAGATGCGTCTAAATTATAAAACAAAGAAGAGCCAAGCATGTGGCTTACCAATTTAGTAAACACTAAACTGTCACAAACATGAGACTCAAAATGATATCTATTTATGGATAACATTCGAGGCCAACAAAGTCCTCAATTCTGTCATTTATATTATTATCACTATTATTATTTATAACTATATTATAATATGTAAAATGAAGTCCTGATTATTAATGATGAACTTGCATTTGAAAGGACGCAATCGATTAAATTCCTACTTTCCATTACGTTTAAATAAAATGTGTATTATTTGAAAAGAAGATACATCGAAAAAAAAATGTAGTATGTGATTTAATATATGGTGCACAGCAAAGTATTACGTTTTTTAACATGTTTAACCAGATTCAAGAATAAAGCGAGTTCTTCCCTTTGCAGCTATGTTGCCCTTCATTTCCTTTGTCAGCATTACAACACGCGACTCTATTCAGTTTCGACTCCCTGGAGTTTTGCAGCCCCCCTCAAAAAAAGAAAACCTGTATATGCAAAAAGAATACATCTAGTGCCAACAGGACATGAAGTGTGGTTTCCTGCTAGGAGTTACCTTCTGCCGATCTGTTTATAGGTTTGTTAAACTCACCTCGGATCTTATTAACGTACCAATAAAGAGAAAAACAACAAACACAAAATGACGGCAACGATGAAAAAAAAAACAATAAACATGGCCAAAATATCCAAATTATTAAACAGAGTCGAAGTAAAGAACAGGAATTTCCACTTGAATGGGATCTATTTTTCTCTTACATCTCCAAGTAAGAATGTGAAAAAGAAACGCTTTACTGGTAAACCTGGTTCTACACAGCGACAGCAACTTCTAGAATTTAAATAACTAGAAATTCCACTAATACATTCCCCTTAAATAACAGACTCATAAGTAGTTCTTTCAGTTATCCGATATCCTGGTAATGCAGCAAATACAACTATTTCAACAATAAGATATATAATTAAGAACTGAATTCTTCAGGGCACTTGTCTTCCAATTGGCAGCCGTGCCTCTCTGACCAGAGATAGGTTTGGCTTGCCGAAATGTGTGCTTCCGGGTGATTAAGAAAAGAAGCAGTTGCGCTGTATTCGTAATTAATCGTGCATAGGCTTATTTCAGTTACGTCTCAACACACTGCTGTGACCATCAAATTGTTCATACATTATTCGCCCTGTAGTCACAAACGGGCTGTAACTTCGACAATATTCTTCTTCAGGGGTTGATGAAGACTCCAATGGCTACCTTTTATAATTCATGGGAAGAGGGGGGGGAGGGGGGGTAGCAACGAAAGCTTCAACTGCCTTGCGAAATTAATTGTAAATCAGCTTCAAGAATAAGGCACACTCGTGCCTACAAGCTTACTTAATAGCCGTTTCTGTGCTACGGCAGCGGTAGCTTAATATTTTAAAGTTCGGTGGTTAGTATATGTACCACGAGGTTTAACATTCGGTACTTCTTTCGTGTCCTTCACAGACTGTACTGACGTGATGACTATGGTTCTCACGATACACACAGATTATTGTCACAAATATAATTAACTGACTGATCTTAAACGGAGATAGCCTGTTCTCTGCGACGCATTTAGTGAATTTTTAATTATAAATTAATTTAGACATTTTCGTCTTCCAAAGGCTAAACACTTATTCCTCTTCTCCTTCCTCTGCGGCAGCCTACAGTCCTTATTCAGCATCCAGGGGTTACAACCCTCTGTCCTATTCCCATTCAGAATTAATTACAAATTTACAAATAAACGTAAACAGTTGGTAGGGCTCTTTTTGAGAGAGGCAAAACCCACCCCAAGATCTCCACCTACACGGAACAACAGAATACAGAAACAAGCTCACTCACACACTCACTCACACACACTCACCACACTCACCCACACTCACTCACGCACGCACACACTCACACATACACACACTCACTCACTCACACTCTCACACGCGCACACCCACACACATACACACACCCACATGCTCACACTCACACACACACACACACACACCGACACGCACTCACACACACACACACGCACACACCCTACGTGTCCAGCAGGATTAGAACCCGTAATCGCAGTACCAGTACGACTTAGACCGTGTAAGTCGGCGGTAGGCTCTAATGGTACGTATAATTCTTGCGTGAGGGCAGATCATTCATCGACAGTTTGAGAACACTGCTTTATGGTTCATATCACCAACAAACCTAACAATTAGGCACAGTAGCTGTTATACTTAAGTCCATACTAATCAATGGTATTCATTACCTACAAAACGCAACATTCAAGTAAAATCAATTATCCTTTCGATCATTTCGTTTGGTATGCCTTGTTATATTTTACAGTTCCGGAGTATGAAACATCTAACGAAATAATACAATAACACTGAATTAATCCCAAAACATATCGTGATACTGTTCATGAATTAGTAAGGGAGTCTCACGTGACTGTAGAAACAGCGGGTATGGGTACTTACCATCATGCAGATAACCAGACGCGTTGCTGGCAGGTGTAGGAGTAACAGCGGTGGGAGGATGGCCACCGCCACTGCTTGTACCGGTGTTGGCCACCTTCTGGTCTCCGCCTGTCAGAGGGTGATAGCCACCCAGGAACTCGCTGAGATCTGGCACGCACACGGACTCGTACAGGTTTGGCGGCACGTTTTCGAGGGCCGATCTTTCCTTCTCCACGTCTGAAACAGCAGTCACATCACGTCTCAACAGTGAACATTCCTACGTACTGTGCCATGTTTCAGAGAAGAAATGCAGAACACGAGGATGCAGATTCAATCGCTAAGCATCCCATGTGTCAACTGCGATAGACACCGCACTAACAGGGCAATTTCTCACAATACATGACTTGTCCCATATCAATATAGATTTCACAGAAGCCCCATCCTAAACCATCCCCCGCAGCGGCGCAACAGACCAGATTAGCTGGCACTACTGACTCATCCGACAGGGCTGCACACCGAACATTCAATTCTTTCGGGATGCACATTCTGCGTCGACTGGTGAAGTCACCGACGTTTCGAAGAACCGAAGAACCAAGTCTTTGAATGGTTTACGCTGAAGATGAAGGCGACAGAATCCTTCGAGATGTCGGTAACAATGTGCCTATCTACAACGCGTAACATCCCGGAAGCAACACCGCTGGAGGACCATAACTTCGTCCCATTCTCAGTATCCGACATGGCCGGGCAGAAGATTCAGTTTAGTACGCAACATGTCCAAATCCCTTTGCCTAGTCGTTCTGACAAACCACTGATAACTGGGCTTCAAGATATTCTAGTGATAAAATCTTCCCGCCAGGGAACCTACACTGGACTTAATCCTCTAAACGCACGCTGCTTACCCAATTCCGTTTATTCATGTAGAAGTAGTTACTCGTACATCACAGTAGGCCGAACGTAACAACTGTGACCTACAAGTCACAATTGTGCAAGACTTTATTTTTCCATGTGTGTACTATGGACGGCCGGAATAGCGCAGGCGGTATAACGACTCTCTTCGGGCTGGACGTTAAGGGGTTCGAACTCCGCCGGGGGCTAGGTTTTCCGCACCCGTCCAGACCGGCCCTGGGTCCCATCCAGCCTCCTGTACAATTGGTACTGAATTTCCTTCCTGTAGTAAAGCGGTCAGGCCGTGGCGTTGGCCACCCACCCACATCTAGCGCCGAGGTTAAAGAAAGAGTAAGCTGTACCTCTACCCCTCTCCTGGCCTTCATGGCATGTTATAGGGAGAACTTAACCTTTACTATCGTACAATTTGCCCCACATTCTGGCCAGCATTAGCTTTTCTATATTAATGTAAAAAAGCTGAGAGATGGACAGACACGTAGCACAAATGAAAGGCAGAAAACACATATTAAAAAACGCTAGTCAAATCTAAAGGCAAGAAACTATTCTGAAACCTATATATGAGAATGATAACATTAAAATTGGTCTTAAATAAAGAAGGGTGTGATGTGCGCTAAAATTGGCTCAGAATAACTCCAATGGCGGAATCTAGTAGACAAAGCAAGGAACGTTCATCTTCGAGAGGAGGATTGTACACCCCATTTCACCAGTTGAAACATTGTAAGCTCAGCTAAGACTCCAGCCCCTTTATTAAATCCTGACATTAAAAGAATCAATATTCTGCCAAAATATGATCTACTCAAAAAAAAAAAGTCACCTCAGAACTAAATTTTCATGTGACTTGAGAGGAAGCTATGCGAAAATTCGCAATATTGCACCAGTGTTTCTTAGATCACTTCCCAACACGCGTACGCTGTGTTAATCTCGCACCCATCTAATTCATTACGCAAAGTAGACAGTCTACGTATTATTGACTAGATACATGGTCGACTAATTCCGATTTGCAGTGTTTCGCTGTAACACAGCTGAGACAGGTATATAATTAGTTTAAAATTCTTGCTCTCTAAAACGTCACTAAACTTCGTTCAGGTCAGTTTATGCACCTGGAAGCAGGTTTACAACGCATGAAGTTCAGTCACACTGCGAACGTGAAAATTATTTACCAAATAAATGCAAACAGGACAAGCTGCATCTTCTAACGGAATTTAATGTTGAAGGTTTGCAAAGAAGTACGGGTCTACATTATACGTCAGTGTTGGTATTTGTGACTCTTGGCAAAAACAAAACAACGTAAAATTATATTCGTTTCAGGGCGGAAAAATTAAAAACTTTGTAAATGTACTGGTTAAGACAGAAGGGCCAAACTTTACGATTTGCGCACGTTTCGGAAGCTGGTAGGTTGTCTGAAGGCCCAGAAGTGTTGCATAATCAGCAAATAAATCAACGTCCACAATCCCTTCAAAATGTATGCACACTCGTTTCGCAATTGTACTCTTGAATCCCCTCCCTCAGTAAGGTGTAACTACTAGTGTTTCATTCGGCGAAGTATAAACACTGCCTGTGACAGGAACTGGACATATTGGGAAAGCACAATCCATACTTCTTCCATTCATTTGCATCCAGTGTGGGCAGGTGATAGTGGTGCCGGAAGTAAGACCTCCATGTTATTGTCAAATTTCCTCTCATTACAATTTCAGTACAATATTGGAACGGTTTGGCATTGACGATTAAAAGCTATTGGCTTGTTTGTTACAAGAGGAATCAGGATATCCTGACTGGCCAATACACAGGGGATGTCGCCGCATTCATTCCCTTCCCGGACACTCTACATCCCCTTCCTGGATGAAAACGTTTTCTATTACAATACGCTGTGCCAGGATATGAGGGGGGAACCTTAACAAGGGAGGGGCTACGTTGCGAGCCCAGATTTAGTCCAGCAGCGTCAGAGTTTGGGCGCACAACGGCGTCGGATGAAGTACAGTGCGTGCATTCGAGACGTTCTTACGGATATTAAAACGAGATTTTGTGTCAGATAAAGTGAGTGTGACCGTGATCGAATGTGGAGAGAAGCGACGACGGCGTCTTCACGGGACCAAATGTGAGTATACGCTGCAGTGGTGTACAGAACTGAGAATCTAGTGCGTGGTACGGAGTATCTGAACCATTTAACAGAGACATGCGCATGTGAATTAGCGGTTATATTCGATAATATGTGAACAAACTGCGAAGGCAGGTAGATTAAAACACTCGCGACCTGACTATTTTATTTTAACGAGATCCGGCCCGAGCCTATTTGCAAAGCGTTGTATTTTTTCTTCGTACAAGCAAATCTTAAAATACGTTTCAAAACGTAAAGTAGGAGTACGTCGTTTGTACCAAGTAATTTTCAGACCGCAGAAAAGAACACGATAGCATTTAAGGTTAAAAAAAAATGTTTACATAACGTAGACATGCAGCACGCAGAACGCAAATGCCAAATGGCGCTTCGCCTGCTGTTAGGCCTTTGGACACACATAATAAGTGGTTTTAAAGACTGTCAAATGTCATCTGCGCTAGACTATCTATATGGTCTAGCATAGATGAATGAAATACGAATATGTGTGGCACCGGTGGAATGATACTGCCAGGAGAAAAAACTGTTACAACGCCATTTTGGCTGCCACAAATCCCACATCGACTGGCCTGTAATCGAATTCGGGCATCCGAGATGAAAGGTCGGCGACAAACCGCCTGAACCCTGGCGCGGCCACAAAAAGAATAACTACACCGAAAGAACACACCAATAACTGCGAAATGCTCGAACATGATTGCTGGCGTTCTGAAAGCTGTTCGCACATTGCGACGACAGCAAGAAGCAACCGGAACTGTTTCCTATAGGCAATAATACTTGGGGAGCGATGAAACCTAAGAATAGATTTATCTGTAGGATATTCAACAAAGTTCTTTTTACTCAAGAGGTCAAATATCTGATGCAACTGATGTATGAACTCGTACAGAGAGTAAATAAAAAAACAGACTAACCCACACAACGCCTCTATGCCGCGTGTGTATCAAAGGCACAAAAACGCTCGCGAATTCTTAGCCTTAGCAATACGGGTCGCGACGCGCATTTCTAGGCATTAGCCACGCGCCTGGGAAGAATAAAGGAAGCCACGCATTCGTCACACTAACCACTAAGCAAGCCGAACGAAATTCGAACAGCTTATCTTCCCAATATTATTCCTCCTGTCTATCAAGCTGCTCTATTTGGTGATCGGACCCGGAATATATGGAATGTGAAACAGGGGGCTAGCCATAAAACGAGTATGGATACAGATTTGGCGAATGCATCGTGAACTGACAGTCCTGCACAAGTGTGTTCCCACAAATGTTAATACACAGCACGCCTGAAACTGATTATACCAAACAGATGACGCCACACTTGGCGGGCATCGAAAGACGCGCTCCGCTAATGATAATTCCCGTTTTGTGCGGGCCTGATTTTGGGTTCGAATCTTGGTCAGGATTTACACAAGATTTGAACAAAGATTTGCTGTCGATTTTCTCAGTACCTTCAGATACATGCTAGAATAGTGTTTTTATTCTTTCCAGTTCGTCTCTCACAATCCTCATATTCGACGCTACTTAAAACACACACACACACACACTTGACAGCACTGTTGAGTAATACAAAGATCAATCACACGTTCATTCGACGTTTGGTATCCTCTACACTGTTGGCCATTTTAGTAGTAGGGTACTTAATGGCGCTGTATCAGTCACTGGGGTCATTTCGTGGCAGATAAAAGTGTGTGATACGGCCTACGTACTGGAAATGACAAGATAAGATGTACTGTCCTGAGATTGGTTTGGACAACTCAAACGTATTAATGGGGATCCCATTCGTTCCGGCTTTCTCAGGACAGTGCCGATTTTATGGGGCTTAAAAGATATTTCTCTCGGTGTCCCGCAAAATTCGGTTCGAGATGCCAGACATCCCGGTTATTTCCATGTCATACAAACAAGATATTTCCGACACTTTTAACTAAAATTCTGACCGCCCTACAGTGGGGGGACGCATCTGTAGAAATGAGACAACAATCAACCAGTGATTATGATAGGAAAAGGGAGATACGTAGATTAGTGATTATGTAGTCTGTACTGAGAACGTACAATTCGAGGTACGAATATGGAACAGTCAGAGAATTGAATGAGTTTGATGATTATGGTTATTATTATTATTTCATTGTTCCTGTCTTCAGATCATAATTGTCTCTGTCATCTCGCTGTAGTAATATTAATAAATTACACGGCTCTTAGTTATGAGTGACAGGCTAAGAATTTTGTCTTGTGTCCCCATCCGGCCATCTAAATGTAATTCAGTATTCCGGTTTTTTACTTTTAAAATATGGTATCCCTATGTATTAAACAATGTGAAGTATAGCATAAAGTGTTCGTACGTGGCACAAAAAAATCTACAAGCACTTTTCAAGAAAATGAAGAAATTAACAGGGAGGAAAAAATATCATGCATAGGAAGTGACATACGAACCTCAAAAAATGCCGTGTCCTACATACCAAGTACTTAATTACCAGTAACAGCAGTGCAGGTAGAGCTCAGAACGTATCGACCACATAGCTTTATGGTAGCTGAAAACATTATATTCCACGAAAAAGGCACGTGTTGACCAATTACAAGTAATCATACACAATGCAGCCTAGTGTAACGATGGTACACTGCATGCATGCTGTATCTTAATATGATTAGGATAAACCAAGGTTTAGCACCTGTTTTATGTGCTAACAGGTACGATGTCAAGAGTCCTCCCTGTGAAGCCAGCCAAGAAACTGAGGGTTCATTTGGCAGCCAAGGGTCAATTCTCTTTTCGTTTTCTATATTCACTCGGTTTTAAGATGTGGACCCGGTAGCTCAGTCGGTATAGCGACTGACTACGGGCTGGACGGTCCAGGATCGAATCCCAAGGGGGACGAGATTTTCCGCCCATCCAGACCGGCCCTGGGGCCCACCCAGACTCCTGTAAAATTGGTACCGGGTCTTTCCCGGGGGTAAAGTGCGGCCGGGGCGTGCTGCTGACCACTCACCACCTTCTAGTGCCGTGGTCCTGGAAGAGTAGAGCTATACCTCTACCCACCCTCTGGACCGCACCGGGCCTGTAAAGGGATCACTTTACCTATTCACCTTTTTTTACTTGGTGTTAAGAGCTTCGCTGCAGTGCTATCTGAATCCTATTTGAAAGTCTAGCATCGTCAATTTGTTTTGTTTCTTATTATTTGGTATACGACGAGTGCATGGTTAATCATTAACCCGTCACATAATCAAAAAAGCAAAGCAGTTCATAAATATCACTAAAACAACGTAATTCAGATTAAAAAAACTAAGCGTATCGCGTACAGATACCGACAGGCGACGTAACATAACGTACCATTGACGCGCGATCGTGCAACCATTGCTACAGTGGAAAAGCAATAAGTATTACACATGCTAAGTGTGTGTTTGTAGCCTCAGGCAGCCAGCATGCAATGCGCATGCGCCATACTGTCATCTGTGGCTTGCCCGGGTGTACAGTATTTTTCCGAATTATCACATAAACGGTACGATTTTCGGAAAAAATGTTGACTGTAAAATGTGTTTTGATTTGCTCCATAAATTTGTCTGAAAGAATTTCTCATTTTAAGAAATGAGCGAGATATAAAAAAAAGTATACTGGTCTTCCTGCACAGTACCCGCTATTCTTGTCAGAGTTTAATGAAACTTGACATTTCTCGACAGATTTTCGAGAAATATTCAAATATCAAATTTCACTAAAATCCATCCAGTAGGAGCCGAGTTGTTCCATGTGGACAGACGGGCGGGCGGACGGACAGAGACATGAAGAAACTAATAGTCGCTTTCTCAATTTTGCGAACGCGCATAAAAATAAACTCGTTCAGTTCCTTTACTAATTTTTCTTTACACATCCTTTCCTCACCCTTCGCTGTCTCTGTCCAGACTACATAACCCCCCCCCCTCTTCTCTCTCTCTCTCTCCTATTCCTTCCCATTGGTGGTCGGCTGATGGCTGTCCTACTCCTAGAAATGTTTCTCCCGTCGTGGGAAAGACGAAGTATTCGTATATTACTCAAAATGTCGTAGTGTTATGTCTTGGAAAACTCTGGGATATTTTGGCTTCCCAGATCGGATTTTGCGGGACGCCAGGATAGAGCACTTCAAAGCTCACAAAACTGGGAGTGTCCCGGAAAACCCCCGCGACGAATGGGATCCCGATTTATAAGGGCAGTTACATAACACTTATTATTCAGATTCTAGTGTATTCTCCATTACTGCAGGACACTTGTACGGAATCCAATAAATTTATCTGTTCGTCTCCCACTAGGCTTTCTTTTCAGGTAGATCTGATGCAGAGCAATGACCGTGCGTTATATGTCTTGTGTTTCAGCCGAGAGCCACAATGTACATCGGGAGAGCCTAACACATGCCACGGCAGCCCAGTGAAGGCCAGGATAATCCACTGTACTCCAGGGAAATCCAGTGTACGCGTGGGCAGCCAAACGTATTCCACAGCAGCCCAAAGTACAACAGGGCTACCACCGCAACGTCAGGGGAGCCAAATATGAGGACTGTTCAGTATACAAGAGGGCTACAAAGGGAACATCAGAACAGTTCACGGGAACTCACATGTCAGGCCTGCACAGTAAGCGTGTCAGCCCAGTGCGTATCAGGACAGCCCACTGCACACCAGGTATGTCAAATGTAGGTCAGGATAGCGCGAGTTAGGGCAGCGTACACACGGTTGGCAACTCGATGTGCATCGGAACATATGATATCTATATAAAGGTCATAAGAGTCCAGCATAGGTTTATATCTTCATCAATGCATTCCGATGTGATGCACAAACAGCGGAAAGAAAGCACATACCTTACCAGAACTTAACTGTTCCGACCGACGGTTTGTACTTCCTTTCTGTGGTGCAGTACAGGTCACAACCCACCAATGTGTGTCATGAGAGATCCGTATACGAAACCTTATGTCAGCGCAGACCTACGCACATCAGGCCATTCCATAAGCAGTTGTTAATCGCGAATAAGATTCAAAACTCAGTACTACACATTTACAAGCAGAGGACGGATAGTTTCTGGATTTAATTCGTCTCTCGTATTGCTCTTCGAGAGCCCAAAAGCCTGTGAGCTGAAATAAATTCTACAGATTCGCACATCTTAACACCGTTCAAGATTTACAAACACACTTCCCTCTATTAATTACTACAACGAGGGTACAGACTCTCGGAAATGGATGTCCACAACACAAGAGCCGACTACTGTAAAGAGGTCGCGTCTCTATACCGCAGTGAACAGTACCCTTTTTTAATACTTTCAGTCCCAATTTTCACCCACTCAAGTAAAATGCAGATGCAAGAGAACACAATTTCAGCAAACACATCAAGTGCTATATAATCAGACGGCAGGCCTACAGTGTACGTACTGTTTTCATTGTTAGCTACCTTACAACTTATCTGTTTCCATCTGTACGTTCAGACCGACATATAGGTGATTATTTTTAAAAATACGTCCTAAACATATTTTATTCCCAGCTGATTACATCAGCGATATTCTCGAATATAATGAGTCAAGTATTCAAGTTGTCCGAAGAACCGGTTAAATGTACAACAATTATCGTGCCACACAGCTCGTACGAGAATGCAGTGGTTAGACTCAGATGCGCATAATCTAATACAGAAGGACATGAATCTCAGCAACTATGCTAAATTTAATGACAAGGAGTGGTCTTGAACGTAACTAGATACTGACCTGAATGACCTGCTCATACATAGGCTCCTGGACACCCATTTTGCTTTTATGTACGATTACACACACACACAAACACAATATATTTCCAGAAAATTCATTTGCAGGAAAGCGAAATAAAATCCTATTTCCGATCATAAGAACACAGTACAGAAATTCCGTATCAGTAACATTTGCTTTTACTTCGAGAGATGACCTCCATACAATATTTCTGAAGAAACGACGTTTCATGCTCTACGTTTACTTAAAACTCCTTGGTTAAGAAAAGAACACACTGACGATCCGGTGTCGGGTGCTGATGTGTAGTGCAGTGTTCTTCCAGGCGCAAATGGTGGCCGTCTTTCAGTTGTAAGAAAATGTTCCTATGATTTAACGAACATTCCCGTAATCATGAATATGTAGCTGTATCAAGGCACAGGAATAATATAGATTCAAATATACTATAAGAGAGTACAATATAAGTTTATTTATATTCACAATCAGAAGCCTTAAATTAATCTGAATGACCATAAAACCTTCAGTTCCCACCTCATAAAAAACAGTATCTCCAACACACAGACCAGCCAATTACAGCTGTTTAACCTTTTGGGGCCGGAAATATTTTTTTTAAATTTTAGCACACCCTGTATATAAAATGTGAATAATACAGGAACCAAATACGTTAGAATTATGAAACAAACTGCATTTTGAAGAGAAAAAA
>Ga0123353_10002065_pt1 | contig 24801 bp, 23 predicted proteins | sample TergutLab28metaG_3_FD_92763 | JGI IMG/M metagenome (GOLD analysis project Ga0123353, IMG submission 92763) | Labiotermes labralis P3 segment gut microbial communities from Petit-Saut dam, French Guiana - Lab288 P3 | ecosystem: Host-associated > Arthropoda: Insects > Digestive system > Gut ...
ACGGGCGAGACGCCCGTGGGACTCATGGGCGAGACGCCCATGCTACGCACCGCGTCCGCGCGCGACAAAGCCCCCGATGCGCACACCGGAGGCCTTGCGGAAAAACTTGTTCAGCGGCTCCGCCGTTACAGCCCGATGTGGGGATGCCACTGCGTGAGCATGGAGCTACGGTCCATCAACCAGAGGTAGTCCCAGTCCTCATTGAGCATGCGCCAATTGATGCGCGTGATGGCTTTGTAATTCCGCCACCGATCGCCGCTGCTGAGCACCGGCGTGCTACAGCCGGACGCATGAAGCATCACCACCGCCAGAACCAGCCAGATCAACGCTTTTTTCACCATCATAACCTCGTTGCGTAAAAACCCGTTCGAGATCACCTCGCACCGCCACATGCTTCACCGGTACGACGCGTTCATGCTATGGAATCGGTGGTGGACTGTCAATCGAAAATCGGAAAGTTTTTCATTTTACGGCAGCCACATAGCCACATAGCCACATAGGCGCAGAAGTTTTTCCTCGCATTCTGTCTGTGCCTATGTGGCTACTGGCTATTGACTTTTCACGCGAGCGATGGCGTCGGTGGCCTCGACGTAATGGTACGGCACGTTGAGCGATTCGTGGAGTTGTCGGATTTTGGCGTGGGCGGTTTCGTAGAGTTCGGCGGTGGCGGGTTCGGGCAATCGGCTGCTTTTGCAGAAAAATGTTCGACAGCCCAGCGGGCGATGGTGGCGGGCGTGGCAGGCGGGGCCTTGTTGATACGGGCACTCCAGCGGTCCGGCCGCCGGCCTGACGGGCGGGACGGTCAGCAACGCAGCCAATTCCGCCGTGGACACGTACAACCGATGTCCGGCCAGCGCGAACCGGCAACAGCCTCCGCCGCCCATGCACACCGCCCCCACGCGGGCGACGCGTTCGTCCACGTCCCGAAAAATGGCGGCCAGTCCGTCCAACACGCGCGGGTCGGCAGCGCAGGCGGAGACGGCGGTCCGCAGGTCGTCGTACGTTCGCGTTGTGTTGGACGATTCCATGTTTGTCACAAAACGTTTCACCTTACACAACGTCCTACAGCGCAAAACGGCAAGCCGTCGCGAAAGATGCTTCGATCCCCCATTTTCCGCGTCCCCGCGTCTCCGCGTCGTTGTTGTTCCGCGTCACGCGTCGGCGGCGTCGCGTCGCAGGAGAATTTCGGCCAGGTCGAAGCGGCCGCCGCGGTTGATGCCGGGGCATCGTCCGCCGGCGCGGGCCCAGTGGTCGGGGGTGGCGAGGTTGGATTTCCAGAACGGCCAGGTCCGGCACTGGGCGGGGCGGACCTCGTAAATCGAACACCCCTTGCCGCCGCCACTGTCGCACGGGCCCGGTGTCAGAAAAATGCAGTCGTGCGTGACGGGGTGCTCCACGATCGTCCGCCGCCCCAACGCCGGCCGCGTGTACTGCTTCCGCACGGTCTCGACCGGCTGCCCAAGAAACCCCGCCAGCCGGGCTAACTCGTCGTCGCCGATCCACACGTACCCTTCGTCAGGCCCCGCGCAGCACCGCCCGCACTGCTGACATTCAAATGCCAACCCGCCGGCATACCACGGTGGTTTTCCGAAAAGACTCATGTCACACCGCCGCCCGCACGTTTTCGACCGTGTACTCGCCCTCGAGTCCTTCGATGCGGATGGTCACGACGCTTCCGACGGTGGCGCCCATGAGTTCCTGGGCCATCTGGCTTTGGTAGCTGTACACGCGGTTTTCGAGGTCGCTTTCCCACGGGCCCAGGAAGGCCAGTTCGATCACCGCCTTGCCGCCGACGCGCTGGAGCGTGACGCGGCAGCCCACGCCGATGTGGTCGGCCGCGACGCCCTGCGGTTCGATCGCGCGGGCCAGCGAGAGTTCGTCCTGCATCTTGGCCACGCGGGCGCGGAGCATGTCGCGTTCCTCGATGGCGAATTTCCACTCGCTGTTTTCGCTGAGGTCTCCGTGGGCGGCGGCGGCCCCGATGGCTTTAGCGTTTTCCAGCATTTTCACTTCGACCAGTTCTTTCAGTTCGCTCTCGCGGCGGCGGAGGGCGGCTTCGCTGGTCCAGACGACCGACGGGTCGGCCCAGGGGGCGAGTTTTTCCCGCTGCACGAAAATGTTGAAGAAGTTTTCCTTGAGGATGGAGAGCATTTCATCGGTGGCCGATTCCGCGAGGGCGGTGCTGGCGCGTTCGACGAGGCGTTTGACGGTTTCGGCGACGGCTTCGGACATTTGGCCGGCCGCGGTGCGGAACGAGGCGAACCCCGCGGCGGACAGTCCCGACCGCAGCCGGGCGAAGACGGCCTTTCGGTGGGCGGGTTTGACGGACCAGTCGTGTTCCATGTCGACCATGTTTTTCAGAATGCGGCTGATGAGTTCGATTTTTCCCGGCGCGCTGGCGATGGGTTGCGCGGGTCCTTTCCACAGCCACAGGGCCAGTTCGACGTGTTCGAGCGGCTGGTCCCACGCGGCGTCGACGGCCTGGTCGATGTCCTCGGTCCCTCCGGCGTCGCGGAGGCGTTTGGCGACTCCATCGAGTTGTCCGGCCGGCGCGAGCAGCATCAACTTGGTCAGGTGGGCGCGGGCGTCGAGTCGTGCGGTCAGGGCGTTCAGGGCGTCGGGCCAGAGCGACTCGTCACCGAGTTCGGCGATGGCCTGTGCGGGTTTGTCGAGTTTGGCCATCACTTCGGTTGGCGTGGGGGCCTGCACGGTGGCGCCGAGGTTCATTCGCGACGCGGCCACGACGGCCAGCGAGGCCGTCAGGGCGTCGGCGGGTCGTCGGACGAAGTAGTCGCTCACCGCCTGCGAGAGCGCCTCCAGCACGGAGGCGGCGAATTCGGGTTTGGTGGCCACGCCGCGGGCCTTGGCTTCGCGGGCGTATTGACCGAGGACGTCCAGTTTGGCCAGGGGCGTCTTGGCGGCCGCCATGGCCGGGGCCATCTCCTCCTCCAGCGTTCGGGCGGCGGAGTGGCAGGTGATGGTCACGGGCGAGCGTCCTTCGAGGCTCAGTTGCGGGTGCCTCTTGGCGGCCGTGCGGGCCTTGGTCCACCAGGTGGCCCATTCCCCGGCGGAGATGTAGCGGGGGACGAGGCGGTCTTTGAGGGTTTCGTTGTCGATGGAACCGTTGTTGGCCTGGCAGTTTCCGATGAGGACGGCGGCGGGGTCCTCGGCGATGAGCCGTTTGAGTTCCTCGGCACGGTGCTGCTGGAGGACGCGGAAATCGGTGTCGGGGACGATGTCGTATTCGTCGGCCAGGGCCTTGGGGTCGAGGCTGACGGGCGTGGATCGGGCGTCGACAAGTTCGAACTGGCCCATGATGTCGTCATAGCGTTCGGCGCAGAGGACTTTGGATTCGAACCGGTTGGCGAGGTAGGCGCCTTCGCGGACGGCCAGGCAGATGTCCAGCGTGCGAAGGGCCCGTCGCGGAGACTGCGTTCCCAGCAGACCGGCCGCCTGGAGGAGGCTGTCGAAGTGGGGCGTCTGTCCATGGACGGCCTTGTAGGCGTTGGCGGCCAGGGGGCGAAACTCCGCCGCCGTCGGGGCGGCCAGCAGCGACGCGCGAACGGCGACCAAATACCCCGCCGGGTCGTTCTGTTTTCCGAGGGCATCCAGCCACAGCGCCGCCAACACTTGGGCCAGATCGCCGCCGTGCTTCTTCGCCACGGCCTCCAGCACACCGGCCATGTCATCCGGAGGCAGTCCCTTTTCGACGGCCTCCATCCAGGCCGACTCCAACAACTTCGTCTGACTCTCCGCCGCCAACCGCTTCAGTTCCGCTGTGGTCATACCGTGCGTTGCTCCGTGGAAAGTCCTTCAGTATGCCATAAGCGAGGACAGGAAGCAAGTTTTTGTTTTTCGTTTTTCATGGCTCGATGGTGAAATCGGACCATTCGTTTTTTGAGGACATCATTTTCGTCACGCAGCCACATAGAGTGTGCGGCGCGTACGGGGAAAGGCGGGCATCACGTTCGCGAGAGCGGTTCCGAGGCTTCGAAGACTCGAAGAGCTTTTGTTCGTAGTTACAAGCAAAAGCAATAAAATCGTTCAACATAGAAACCATGAACTCGTTCAAATCGTCCTGTGAAAAATTTGCTTTCGATGTGAATTTTTTCGTTTTCTTCGTAAATTTTCTTCATGACATTTATGAAATTTTTTCTTAACGTAATTTTATTATCTACTCATCGGGAGTAGGTCGGTAGTAGTAAATGAGGACAAAACTATGGTATGGACAAGGATGGCAGCGGCGTTATTGGCGGTGGTTGCGCTAACGGTCGCGATGGTCGGGTCGGCGGTGGCACAGGAGGCCACGGAAACGGCGGTGACGAAGCAGTCGTCAGCGGCGGTCGCCGAGGTGGCACCGGAAGAGGATTGGCTCACCCAGGCAAAGAAACCCGTTCCCTGGCTGGAACTCGAGGCCGATTTCCGCGCCCGCTTCGAGTACTCCAAGAACGTTCCCTTCCTGGATGACCACATCAAACCCAACGAAATCAACCGGTTCGGATTCCGTTCCCGGGCCGGCGTGTCGGTCAAGCCGATCGAGAACCTCGAACTCAACGCCCGCCTCGTGTGGGAGTTCTTCGTGTTCCACAAGCCCAACGGCGCCCGCGACGTGGACCCCAACGAAGCCCTGTTCGACAAATTGAACGTCACCTGGCGGAAGACCTTCGGTCTGGACAACACGATCGTGGTCGGCCGGCAGGAAATCACCGATCTGGACCCGTGGTTGATCTTCGACGGAACACCGCTTGACGGCGGCCGCACGATTCACTTCGATGCCGTTCGCGATACGTTGGAGCTCAAGGACGCGCAGACGACGGTCGACCTGATCTACATCCAGCAGGGCGGGGCCGAGGACAAACACATCACGCCGTTCGGGTACAGAGCGCCGCGGTACTTCGTCGAGAACGACGAGATCGGCGCGATCGTGTACGTCCGCAACAAGTCGATTGAGCGGACGCGGATCGACGCGGCCTACATTTTCCGCCACACCAGCCCGGCCGCCGAGGGCATGGGGTTCCGCAGCAATTTGAACACGGTCTACGCCAGTGTGGAACATGCGTTTGACAATCACTGGATCTTCCGCGCCGCCGGGGCCGAGCAGTTCGGTCAGCGTAACCGCGTGTTCCGCGAAGGGGTGGAGCAATCCGACGTGGACGTCTGGGCGCACGCGTTCAATGCCCGGCTGACGTACAAGTTCCGCGACGAGTGGGACACCGACGCGATGGTCGGGTACGAGTTCCTCAGCGGCGACGACAAGCGGGGCAACTTCAACCAGTTTGATCCGCTGTGGGGTCGCTGGCCTCAGTTCAGCGAAATCATGGCCAACGTCTACGCGACGGAAACCGCTCCGGGCTACGCGACGAACCTGCACCGCGTGTACGTCGGGGCGATCACCAGGCCCAAACCGTTCGAGTTCGCGTTGAATTATCACCTGCTGTTCGCGCACCACACCGTGCCGGGCTTCAGCGAGAGCGGACATTTCCGCGGTCAGTTGCTGACGGGCGCCGCCCGTTGGGAAGTCAATCAGCACATCGACATGCAACTGCTGGCCGAAGTGTTCGTTCCGGGCAATTTCTACGGAAACGGCCGGGAAAACGGCGCGTTCTTCACGCGGTACGAAATCGTTTTCAAGTGGTAGACGGTTTTCACGAGTCACACCGAACGGCCCGACCGATGGAATGGTCGGGCCGTTTCGTTTGCGCGGTATTTGCGATTCGGCATTGGGCGCCGGGGACTGAATTCTTGTGGCGGCGGGGAGTTGAACCGAATACAATTCGTCCATCCATTCGAAGGAGAGTTTCCATGGCGAGCAAACTGGTGTTTTCCAAGCCGTTTACGGTGGCGTATGAGGCGTTGGCGATTGGCGAGCCGGCGGCGGGGCAGGTGGTGTCGCGGACGGTGTTGTCGGCGATCAGCCACGGGACCGAACTGGCGTCCTTCCGCGGCGCGACGCCGTTCATGCACCGCAAAATGAACGAACATCGCATGTTCGTGGACAAAACGCCCGACGATCCGGATTTTTATCCGTTCCGCTATGCGGGGTATGACAACATCGGCGTGGTCGAGAAGGTCGGGCCCGGTACCGAGGGCGTCCGCGTGGGCGACCGCGTGTGGTCGGTCGCGCAGCACCAGACGCACGCGTTGCTGACGGTCGGGCACGAGATGGCCGTGCTGCCGGAGTCGGTGTCGAACGAATCCGCCGTGATGGTCAGTCTGACGGGCGTGGCGATGGTGGCCGTCAACGACGCGGCGATTCACGTCGGCGACGTGGCCGCGGTTTTCGGCGGCGGGGTGGTGGGTCAGTTGGCGGCGCAGTTGTGCTTGCTGCGGGGCGCGCGGCGGGTGTTTCTGGTCGAGCCGATGGCCGAGCGGCGGCAGATCGCGGCCGACAACGGCATTGTCGGTGTCGATCCGACGGTCGATCTTCCGGGGCTGACATTGCGTCGCCTCAACGACGGCAGGCCGCCCGACGTGATCGTCGAGTGTTCCGGCAGCACCCGCGCCCTCGCCCAGGCCGTGCAGGCCGCCAATGTCGGCGGAACGGTGATCGCCGCGGGCATGTACCCCGACGTCCACGCCCACATCAACCTCAGCGAGGAATTCCTGCACAACCGCGTGACGCTCAAAGCCTCGATGGGCGTGTGGGGCTGCCCGCTTCGGCCGGACTTCTGGGACCGGCCTCGCGTGATCCGCGAAGTGGTCGCCCTGATCGCGGCCGGCCGGCTCAACTTCCGCCACTTCACGTCCACCACGGTCCCGTTCGTCCAGGCCCAGCAGGCGTACGAGATGATCGACAAGGATCCGCGGCGGTATGTGAAGGTGATGCTGAGTTACTAAGCGTTGCTGCTTGCGAGCGGGAGCGAGATGGGGTACTTTTACGCGTGGAATTTCGGTGAGAATGCTTAGGAGAACGATATGGCAGAAACCCCCGGCCATGAGCCGACGGACCGTCAGGAGCGTGAGCGGCTGGCCAGCAGCAAGGTGTTGGTGGTGGACGACAATCCGCAGAACCTGGAGTTGCTGGTGGCGTATTTGGACACGATTAGCTGTCAGGTGGCGACGGCCCAGGACGGTGTGGAGGGGCTGGAGATGGTCAAGCAGTTCCAGCCGGACCTGATCCTGCTGGACGTGATGATGCCGCGGATGAGCGGGTTCGAAGCCTGCCGCAAGCTCAAAAGCGATCCGGAGACGCGTGACATTCCGATCATCATGGTGACGGCGTTGAACGAGTTGGGCGACATCGAGCGCGGCGTCGAGTGCGGTACGGACGATTTCATCACCAAGCCCGTCAACCGGCTTGAATTAATCACGCGCGTCAAGAGTTTATTGCGCGTACGATACCTCAAGGGCGAACTCGACCGGACACTGGCGTACCTGGACGACATGGAGTCCGGCCGGCGAAGCCGTCAGTAGCGGCAGCCACTAGCCACCAGCCACTAGCCACCAGGTAAGGCACGGCGAGGGCGGTGGCAAGAGAACGAGAGAGACGGATTGGTGTGTTTGTGACGTGAATGAACCCAACAACATGAAAATCGGCAGGACATTCGCAAGCCCCGGCAGGGGCGCCTTGGGTAGCCCAGGGCGAGCCGTACTCGGCTCGCCCTGGGATCAGGGCTTTACTGAAATTCAAGCCCCGGCAGGGGCGCCTTCAGGGCAATCGCATCCAATTTTCCCATGTTTTGCACGATCTCCGTGTTTGGCGCGCGCCGGCGGGTTGGCCCTGCTGTTTTGCGCTGTGAAACGGGCCTGTCGGCAGGACCGTTCCACAGCGCAAAACGGCAGGGCCTGCGGCCGCTCACGCCAAACCCGCATATCGGACGAAAAACGGGGAAATTTTGATGCGATGGCCTTGGGGGCGCCTTGGTGTTTCATTATCTTCAAGGCGCCCCTTCCGGGGCTTGGACGTTATGGAAAACCTGACTCCAGGGCGAGCCTGAGTACAGGCTCACCCTGGGCTACCCAAAGCGCCCCTTCCGGGGCTTGGGATGTCCTGTCTGATTTCCAGTCCTGCCGTATTTTCTTGGGCTTCCGCGGCATTGTAGTCGTAACGAATTCACAAATGAACAAGGGGAGACAATGATGAAGAAATTACTGTTCTGTCTGTTGACGGTGCTGAGCGTGTCGTTCGTCGCGTGCGGGCCTGACGCGAGTGGGCCGGCGTCGCCGCCGTGTCCGGCGGATGCGTTGAGGTCGGCGGACACTGCGACGGCTGCGCCGTCGGACGCCACGGGATTGTCATACACCGCGCCGTCGGCGGACGTTGCCACGGCAGATGCGACAACATCAACCCCTGCCGCCGCGCCGTCTGCGGCGGCAGGGGTTGACACGGCCTCTTGGATCGTCAAAGGCGACGCGGTGGTCAGCGCCAACGGGCTGGCCGTGGTGAAGCTCGACAACGGACTGACCGTCATCGTGCAGGAGGTTCGCACGGCCCCGGTGGTGGATGTTCGCTGCTATGTCGGCACGGGTTCGATGTACGAGGGCGAGCAGCTCGGCGCGGGGATGAGTCACCTGCTGGAGCACCTGGTGGCCGAGGGGGCCGATCACGACGGGGCGACGGCGGAGGACGAGGACGAAGACGAAGGCGAGAAACCCAAGGGCGGACGCGACCGCGTGGCCCAGATCGGCGGGCAGTCCAACGCCTACACGACGATTGATCACACGGCCTATTACATCACGGCGGCCGCGGGAAAGACCCCCGAGTGCATCGACCTGGTCAGCGACTGGATGGTCAACGGCCGATTCACCGAGGCCGACTTCCACCGCGAGCACGGCGTGGTGCAGCGCGAGTTGGAGATGGGCAAGGACAATCCCGACCGGCAGTTTTACTACGCCTCGGCGGCGGCGATTTTCCGCGACCACCCGGCCGGCGTGCCGACCATCGGATTCAAGGCCCCGCTGGCGGCGTTGACGTACGAGGTCGTCCGCGACTATCACGCCCGGACCTACGTTCCGCAGAACATGGTGTTCGTGGTCACGGGTGACGTGGCGACGGTCGACGTGCTGGAGCGGGTTCGCAAAAACTTCGCCGCCATGCCCGCGGCCACGCTGCCCGACCGCACGCTGCCCCCGGTTCCGGAAATCACCGGCGTCCGCCGCGTGCTGTTGCCGCACCCCGAGGTCAAGGAGGCCGTCGAGTCCATCGACTTCGGCACGATTGATCTGTTCCATGCCGACCTGCACGCACTGGATTTGTTGGCGACGATTCTGGGCGACGGTCAATCCAGCCGGCTGAACGTCGAACTGGTCCGCAAGGCGCGGGTGGTGACGGGCGTGAGCGTCAGTTCGTGGACGCCGCACTGGGGGCGGGGGACGTTCAGCGTGGATTTCCGCTGCGACCCCGCGCAGGCCGACGCGGCCGAGGCGGCGGTGATGGACCAGTTGCGTCGGGTGGCCGCCCAGGGCGTGTCGGCGGAGGAGGTCGAGCGGGCCAAGCGGCAGACGATCGCGGGGTTGGTGTACACACGTCAGACGGTGAGCGGCCGGGCGGCGGAGATGGGGCGCGATTTTCTGGCCACCGGTGTTGTGGGGTTCGGAGAGGAATACGTTCGTCGGATCGGCCTGGTGACGGCGGAGCAGGTTCAGGCGATGGCGGTGAAGTATTTCCGGTTTGGCGACATGGTGGTGACTCGCATGGTTCCGGCGGGCACGGTGGCGTCGGCGACGGAGGCCCAGGCGTCGGCCCGGCAGGCGGTGACGGAGACGTTCACGCTGCCCAACGGGCTTCGCGTGATTCTTCAGCCGTCCGCCGACGGCGAGGCGCGGGGGTTGGTGAGCATGGTGCTGGTCAACGAGGGCGGCGTGTTGACGGAGACCGAGCAGACCAACGGTTTGGGCATGCTGATGATGCTGCTGAGCACCAAGGGGACAGGGCGGCACTCGGCGGAGGCGATTGCGAAATTTTTCGATCAGGCGGGCGGGTCGATTGTCGGCAGTTGCGGAAACAACACGTTTTACTGGCAGGCGACGGTGCTGGACGACAGTTTCGCCCCGGCGATGGAGATGTTCGCCGATGTCGCGCTGCATCCGACGTACCCGGCGGCGGAGTTGAAGATCGTGCAGCCTCAGATTCTGGCGGCTTTGGCCCGGACGGACGCCAACTGGCAGGGGCAGTTGATGAAGTTTTTCCGCTCGAAGTTTTTCGAGGGCAGCCCGTACCGTTTCCAGGCGATGGGCACGCCGGAGGTGGTGAAGTCCGCGACGGCGGAGCAGTTGTCGGCGTTTCACAAGGAGCACATCCGGGCGGGATCGGCCGTGCTGGCGGTGTACGGAAAGTTCGACGCGGCCGTCGCGCGGTCGGCCATTGAAACGCTGTTCGCCGACATGCCGGCCGGCAAGGTGGAATTGACGCTGCCGCCCGCCCGTGTGGTGAAGCCCGGTGGAGAGTTGCACGTGCTGCCGACCCGCAACGAGCAGGCGGCCATCGTGGTGGCCGTGCCGGGCCTGCGAATCCAGGACGTCAAGGAGCGCATGGCGCTGGACGTGCTGGACACGATTATCAGCGGGTACGAGCTGCCCGGCGGGTGGCTGCACGAGGAGCTGCGGGGCAAGCAGTTGGTGTACGTGGTGCACGCGGTGGGCATGGCCGGGCTGGCGCCGGGGGCGTTTTTCGCGTACGCCGGAACGCAGCCCGACAAGCAGCAGGAGGTCATCGACATCATCGTGAAGAATTTCCGCAAGGCGGCGACGTACACGCCCAGCCAGGAGGAGATCGACCAGTCGGTGAACATTATTTTGACGGCGCAGATTTTGGGCAAGCAGAGCGTCAGTTCCATGGCGATGGAGGCGGCGTTGAACGAGTTGTACGGGCTGGGTTATGATTTCCAGAACAAAATCGAGGCCTTGTACCGCGCCGTCACGCCCGAGGACGTTGCCCGCATCGGCGAAAAAATCCTCGGCGGCGACTACGTGATCGTCGTCACGACACCCAGGAGTGACGAGGTGCAACGGCCGGCGACGGAAGAAGCGACAAGTGACTAGTGACAAGTGACTAGAGAAGGAACGTTTTGTCTTTCAAAACGTTCGCTCTACGCGAGAATATGAAATTACAGTGGGCGTGCCTACTCGTGTCGCTTGTCACTTGTCGCTTGTCACTAACGATTGAGATGACTTGGAAAGGAATTACAAAATGACGGACGATTTCCTCGTGTTAACGGTTCGTGACTTTGCGGCGGCGACGGCGGAGAAGACGCCCACGCCGGGGGGCGGGAGCGTGGCTGGGGCCGTCGGGATGCTGGGGACGGCGTTGGGGGAGATGAGTTTGAACTTCACGCGCGGCAAAAAGAAATTCGCCGAGCATGAGGAGTTTTACGCCCACCTGGCCGGGCGATTGGCGAAGGCGCGGGCGATGTTCGCCGACCTGGTGGCCGACGACGTGGCCGCGTATTCGTATTTTCAGGAGACGGCCAAGCTGCCCGACGGTCCGGAGAAGCAGCAGGCGACGCAGACGGCCACCGCGGCGGCGATTGCCGTTCCGCGGGAGGCGGCCAAACTCGCCCTGGCCGTGCTGGAGGATTTGGCCGCGTTCAGCGACAAGTGCAATCCGTGGCTGATCACCGACCTGGTGGCCGCGGCCGTGCTCGCGACGGCCGTGACGCACTTGAGCGACCTGAACGTCCGCGTGAACGTGCCGAGTCTCGCCGACCGCCAGTCGGCGGACGATCTGCGCAAGGCGTCCAGGGACGACATCGGCAGGGCCCGTGAACTGCTGGCGAACATCGAGCGGGTTGGCGATTCTATATTGGATAAGTGAAATCGTAGATGAGTAAAGAATACAACATCAGTAAAGCGTCCGGTGCGTGTGTGAATTGCCAGCGGTCGATGTCGCCGTTGGAGGAGTTCATGGCCGTGCTTCGGGAGACGGCGGAGGCGTTTGTCCGCGAGGATTATTGCCTGCCGTGCTGGCAGGGGAACCCGCGCGAGGAGGGGGCGGACATCGTCGGTGTGTGGAAGGCCCACGTTCCGCCGCCGGCGGACAAAAAACGCATGTTCGTCGACGACGAGATGCTCGTGAATTTGTTTCATCGGCTTGAGGAGGCGGTTGAGCCCGCGAAAGTGAATTTCCGTTTCGTGCTGGCGCTGGTGCTGATGCGGAAAAAGATGCTCGTGTACGACCGGATGGAGTCTGCCGCCGGCGTGGAGGTCTGGCAGATGCACTTCCGCGGCCTGAGCGAACAGGTCCATCGCGTGGTCAACCCGCACCTGGACGAAGAAAAAATCGCCGAGGTGAGCGGCCATCTGGGCGAGATTTTGCAGGGCGAATTGTGACGGCAGTGACCAGCGACGAGCGACAGGCCACAAGGTAATCGCAGACTGGTTGCAATAGGAGACGAGTTTTGCCGATTGTAGTATCGCTGATGCGGAAGACAGTAGATTGGCCTCCCCGGTCTGGGGTTTGGAGTGCCGGACCACAGCCGCGGAGCGGCGTCCTTTATAGCCCAGGGCGAGCCGTACTCGGCGAGCCCTGGGTTAGCGGCCCTAAAAAGAGTAAGCCCCGGAGGGGCGTTTTCTTGTGTTGTGAGTACCGGCGTTTGCATGACGATACGACGCCCCTTTGGGGCTTGGGTGTTCGTAAGCATCCTTCCCCAGGGCTCGCGGAGTACCGCTCGCCCTGGGCTATAGAGAACGCCCCTCTGGGGCTGCATGCCGGCACTCCAGCGCGAGGCCGGGGAGGTCAATCCATTGTTTTCCACACCAACCATGCTACAGTTTCTACAATCATCAGGAATCGTTTTGTACATTGGTTAACTTGTTCACCAGTTCACCAGTTACCGAAAAGGAAGGCACCATGAAATACAGTGTACTACTCCTGTTGGCCGTCGTTTGCGGCGGCGGGTGCTGTTCCACGAGCACGCGGAATTGCCCGGAGTTCGTCGCGCCGCTGGAGACGGTCGTGGCGGAGTTCAACACCAACGCCGCGGCCGTGAACTGGTTGTCGGCCGAGGTCCGCATTTCGATGACCGTGCAGGACACCAGCGGCTGGTCGTACACGTGGGGCGGACTGCTGGGGAGCAAAAACGGCAAGGTGCTGTTCGAGAAGAATCCGCGGTCACCGCAGGGCCCGCATTACTTTGCGTTCGTCGGCAAGGAGGCCGGCCGGGAGGTGTTCTGGCTGGGCGTCAGCCCGGACGAAGGGCTGTATTATATCTGGTTCCAGATGGGCGACCGCGGCGGCGCGTGGGTGGGGCAGACGGCGCTGTCGGGTTCTCCGGGGCAGACGGCCATGCCGATCGACCCGCTGGGCATGGTCAGCCTGCTGAACGTCACGCCGCTGCCGCAGGGGGACGAACTCCCGATCGCGCCGATGACGGTCGAGGGTCCGATCATCCGCGACGGCAGCCGCCAGCCGCCCTCGTACGTGCTGAGCTACGTCGACCGCCAGCCGGTCACGGGCAAACCGATCTGCCGACGCGAAATCTACTTCGAATGGACGCCGCCCGAGCGGCAGGATTTCCGCAAACCGTACAAAATTGCGTTCATCAGTCCCGAGGGCAGACGGATGATGACGGCCTATCTCAGCCAGTACGCCGAGATCGCCGATTCCCAAACCGCCGACGGTCGGCCGGCCGTCGTGCCGACGCGGATCGAACTGGAGAACACCCCCTGGCCCGGCGTGCAAACGGTGCTCAAGAGCATGAGCATCACGCTGCTGGAAGTTCATTCGGTCCGCGACGAGGACAACGACGGCAACCCGAAGGTGGCGTCCAAATTCCGGCAGAACCTCCCGAATGTACCGATTCATTGGATCGACGGGCCGCTCCAGAAAGGCACGCCGTGAGCAGGTGTATGAAAACAACGTGGCGCGGGCGTCCCGCCCGCGCGTGTCGCGGGCATCTTGCCCGCGCGTCCCGCGGGCGTCCCGCCCGCGTCGAGTGGCGAAGGCGACTTGGCGTCTTCCAGCGGCCAGACCAATGGAACGCACAACGCGGGCGAGACGCCCGCGCCACGTTGCTGTGGCTGCTCGTGTCGGCCTGTCTGGCGGCGCCGGTCTGGGCGCAGTCGTCGGCCCGGTCGTTGGGGCCGGAACCGCCCGCGTTTCGATTGGCCGGCAGTGAGCAGGTCGCGTACATCGTGTTGCCGGATCGCGTGGACAAAACGGCCGTGTTCGACGTGCTTCGCCGCCGCACCGGCCAGGAGTGGAAACGCATAACGCCCGAACCGCTCACGGGCACGCCGATGCTGGCGGTCGCGGTGGGCGGGGAGTTGCACATTTTCTTTTCCCCGATGCTGTACGGTGTGCTGAAGGCGGACGGGAGCGAAATGTCGATGCAGATCGACCCGTCGGCCCCGGTGGGCGTGGGCGGATCGTCGGGCGTGGGTTGGCCTCCGGGCACCAGACCCCGGGCGGCGTGCGAGGCCGTCGGATTCGCCGGCGTGTCGGCGCCGACGCTGCTGGCGGTCGTTCCGCTGCCCGCAGGGTGGGGCGGCGAGAGCTCTTCGAACCACAGAGGCACAGAGGACGCAGAGGATGTGCCCGCGCCGGCTTCGAGAGAAGCGGCGGAATCGGAGCCTTCGACGGAGCCGGCGGGCGTAACGGAATCGTCTCCGGCGTCTGTTCCGACGACGCGGCCTGGGAACTGGACGCGCGGCGGGGCGGTCGCGACCTCCACGCAGCCGGGGGCGGCGGTGCGGGAGGAGTTGGCGCTGTTTCAACTGGTCGAGTCGCGATGGGTCTACCGTGGGCACGTGACGGCGGCGCCCGTCGGGCGGGACACGCGCGTGCACCTGGCCGCGGTGGACGGAACGGCGTATGTGTTGATCGATCAGGGGCGGCGGGGCAAGCAGTTGTGGGCCGTTCATCCGAACTCGCCCGCCCGCGAGGTCGAACTGCCCGAGGCGATTCGCGACTCGCAGCCGCTGGCGATGCTGGGCATGGAAAAAACGCTGACCCTGCTGACGGCGGCGACGGAGACGGAGGAGGACGCGGAGGAAGACGACGCGGAGACGGCGGAAACCGCGCCGGTTTTTCGGCCCACCGTGGGCGAGTTGTCGGTGCGGATTTGGTTGTACGACGGGGTCGCCTTCGGTCATAACGTGGTTCACACCGCCAAAGGCCCGATGACCTGGCCGGCGGGCGAGTTGCCGCAGGTGGTCCGGTGGGGCGATTACATGCAGATGGTCTGGGGACGCACGCAGAAGGAACTGCGGTCGGCGAGGCTGGACCCTAGCGGGCTGATGACCGAGCCGGCCGACATTGACGCCATGTCGCAGCCCAATCCGCGGGCGGCGTTGGGGGTCCTCAACGGATACATGATGGGCGCCATGGCCGCGGTGATTCTGCTGACGCTGTTTTCCAAACCGTCGGGTCCGCCCAAACCGTTTTCGCTTCCACCGCACATGCAGCCGGGCCGGCTCGGGCGGAGACTCGTCGCCACGATGCTCGATCTGCTGCCCTGCCAGGCCATCGGAATGGCGATCGCCGGGTGGGACCAGGCCGCCGAGGGGTTCCAGGCCATCGGCCATCAGATGCAACTGGCGGCCGGCAATAACGCCGCCTACACCGCGGTGATGATCGCCGCGTCGCTGCTGCTGGTGTACAGCACGCTGGCCGAGTGGAAAACCGGCGCGACGCTCGGAAAACGCGTGATGGGCCTGTGCGTCGTCGGAGACGAGGGGCGGCCGCTCACCGCTCGGACCGTCGCGCTCCGCAACGTGATGAAAGTGCTGGAACTGTTCTGGGTGATGTTCCCGCTGGCGTTGATTTTCCCGGTCATCACCCGCTACCGCCAGCGCCTCGGCGACGTGTTCGCCCGAACCGCCGTCATCGACCGCGCCTCCCTCGAACCGCCCCCGACGTTACCGACCGAAGAAGACGACGCCCAGACGCGGTGACGCGGAGACACGGAGACACGACGTTCGTCGTCGAAATGAGTAAGGTGTGTGAACTGTGATGAATAACAAACGCACGAGCGGCGGGAAGCGATTTATGAAACGTTTCCATGGCGAAGGCGCAAAAACGACTGGTCGAACGTTCGACAAGTCGAAATCGGCGAACCATAAACCCAAACCCGCCTTGCCCGCGCCGGTGGCCACCAGTTGGGAGCATGTCGCGCCGTGGTATGATCGGCTTGTTGGGGATGAGGGCAGCGAGTACCACCGTCACGTGCTGTTGCCGGGGACGTTGCGGTTGCTGGCGCCCAGACCGGCGGACCGCGTGCTGGACCTTTGTTGCGGGCAGGGCGTGCTCTGCCGGCTGTTGGCGGAGCGGGCGGTTGAGGTGGTGGGGGTGGATGTCAGCCCGTCGCTGATCGCCGCCGCCCGCGAGCGGACCGGGGCGGCCAACGTGCGGTTCGAAGTTGCCGACGCCCGCAAACTCGCCACGCCGGACGCCGCCGCGATCGGCGGGCCCTTCGACGCGGCCGCCTGCGTGATGGCCCTGCACGACGTCGACGACCACGCCGGACTGCTCCGCTCGCTGGCGGCCGTCCTCAAACCCGGCGGCAGGGCCGTCGTCGTCATCATGCACCCGTGTTTTCGCGTGCCCAGGCAAAGCTCCTGGGGATGGGACGATGCCCGAAAAACGCAATACCGACGCACCGACCGCTACCTCACCCCGATGAACATCCCCATCGCCACGCACCCCGGCCTGGACCCGAACGAGCACACGAATTTCTTCCACCGCCCGCTGTCGACCGTCCTGACCGCCCTCGGCGACGCCGGCCTGGCGACCACTGCCTGCGAGGAATTGACAGGCCATCGCCAAAGCGAACCCGGCCCCCGCGCCCGCGCGGAGAACCGCGCCCGCCAGGAAATTCCCCTATTTTTCGCGATTCGCGCGGTGAAATTGTAGGACGTTTCTTTTTTGCCGCGAAAAGGAACGTCCTACAGCGCAAACCGGCGAGCCGGTGAAAACGTTTTGTCGTTTATTCGCTTTCGGCGGGCACTTCGTGTAGTTGATCCCAGATGTGTCGGGCGAGAAGTTCCAAACCTTTTCCCGTCACCGCGCTGATGGGGTAGACATCGACGCCGAGTTCTTTTTTCAGACGGCGGAGGTTTTGCTGGGCGTCGGTGAGGTCCATTTTGTTGGCGACGACGATTTCCGGTTTTTCCGCGAGTTTTGGACTGTACTTGGCCAGTTCTTCGCGGATGGTTTTGTAATCCTCGACCGGGTCGCCCTCCAGCGGGGCCGCGTCGAGGATGTGCACGAGCAGCCGCGTGCGTTCGACGTGCCGCAAAAACTCGTGTCCCAGTCCCGCTCCGGCGTGGGCGCCCTCGATCAGTCCGGGGATGTCGGCCAGGACGAACCTCCGGTGGTCGGGCAGTTCGACGATTCCCAGTACGGGCGTGAGGGTGGTGAAGGGGTAGTCGGCGATTTTCGGCCGGGCGGCTGACAGCCGCGACAGCAGCGTGCTTTTTCCCGCGTTGGGTTTTCCGAGCAGTCCGGCGTCGGCGATGAGTTTGAGTTCCAGCCGCAGCCGCCGCTCGCCGCCGGGCGCGCCCTGTTCGGCGTGGCGGGGGGCCTGATGGACGGAGGTTTTGAAGTGGACATTCCCGCGGCCGCCCTTTCCGCCCTCGGCGACGCAAAGCCGCTGGCCGTCCTCGACCAGGTCGCGCAGCGGGATGTTGTGCTCGGCGTCGAAGATGATCGTGCCGACCGGCACGCGGATTTCGATGTCCCCGCCGCTTTTGCCGTGGCACTTTTTGCCGCGCCCCGGCTGGCCGCTTGGGGCCCGCCAGTGGTGATGACCGGCCAGGTGCTGGAGCGTGTTCAGCGAGGCGTCCGCGACGACGAACACGCTGCCGCCGTCGCCACCGTCCCCGCCGTCAGGCCCGCCCTTGGGAATGAACTTCTCCCGCCGAAACGACGCGCACCCGTCCCCGCCCCGGCCGGCCAGGGCCACCAGGTCCACTTCGTCAATAAACATCGCCTTGCTGACGGGAGCATCGCGGTCGCTCATGAGTATCGTCCTGTCTCGTTATGTTTGCAACATGTCGCACGTTATCAGCCATCAGCTAATAGCCAGTAGCCAACAGGGCTTGCGAGGCATGCGTGTAAACGTGAACATCCAATTAGAGAGAGTGGTCTTGAGGCGTTGCAGACTCGATGATCGGTGAACATGGATAATCCTGCCGATCTCCGAGTCAGCGGAGCGTCGAGACCACTCTCTCGAACGTGATGTTCGCGTTTACCATCACGCACCGCAAGCCCTATTGGCTGCTGGCTGATGGCTATTGGCTTTTCTACGCCGTGACCACATCCACGAACCGCCCGCGGAACTCGACTTTGCCGTCGGTGAGGGCGAAGAGGGTGTGATCGCGGCCGATGCCGACGTTTTTGCCTGGCTTGAACGGGGTGCCGCACTGGCGCACGAGGATGCTGCCGACCTTCACCACTTCGCCGCCGTACATCTTAATGCCGCGATACTGCGGATTGCTGTCGCGCCCGTTGCGCGTCGAACCGCCGCCCTTTTTATGTGCCATATTGCACGCTCCAATTTCTGTTCACGATACTGCGTCATTCGTAGATACAACTCTTGCCGCATGACAAGAGCCCCTTATCATATGGACACGCCACGGGGCTGTCAAGCGCGGAAACGTCGAATTTTTCCTTTTGACGCCCGATTCGCACGGGACTAGGATGAGCGTCGTAAAAAGGAGAACGTATGTTCACGGTTTTGCGTTGCTCCAAGGTGGCGGCGGTGCTGGTGACGGGCTTGTTGATTTTGGAATGGGCCCGTGCCGACGAGGCGGCCGATGCGCGGGTGACGATTCATCCGCTCTCCTTCAACGTGCCGGCCCTGCCGCCCGAGGGGCAGTTGGAAATGCGGTTTCATTTTGTCGCGACGCGTCCGATGCGCGACGCAAATCTGGTCTTTGTCCACATTCAAAACGCGGCCGGCAAAATGGTCGGGCAGGCCGATCACGCCCCCACGCCGGCCACCAACGCAGCCGTATTCCAAGGTGAGGTGAAGTACACGCGTTACTACACCGTGCCGGCCGATTTCCCGGACGGTGACTACACGGTCTACGCGGGGCTGTACCGCGCGGACGGCCGGGGCGGGTTCATCAACGAACCGCTGACGCCGGCCTCCGGCGTGACGGGCGAAGCGGACCGCCGCTACCGGGTCGGAACGTTCCGTGTCGACCGTCGCGCCGCCAAGCCGCCGGAGTTCACCGACCGCCAGCCCACGCTCGACCTCTCCGGGTACAAACTGGTCTTTGAGGACAAGTTCGACAAGATGAGCATCGGCGTGGGCGAGGCGGACAAGACGTGGAAGACCGACTACGCCGGCTATTTCGGCGAGGCCCAGTTCGTCCAGCCCGACGAGCTTGTCCCCGGCCATCCGTTCACCATCCAACGCGAAACATCCGATCCGGGCATCACTCCGGGCCAAACCGAAGGCGGCGTGCTGCGGATCGAAATGCGTCGCGACAAAGCCTTTGTCGAGAAGGACCGCTGGCGGGCGCACCGCAAGGTCGATGCCGAACTGCTCAAACGCGGCGAAACGCTCGACCGCGAATGGGCGGGCGCGCTGATGCGAACCACCAACGAAACGAACGAGGGGTTCGCGCTCCAGTACGGCTACTTCGAGGCACGCCTCAAGTTCCCGGACAGTCCCACGGTCTGGTCGGCATTCTGGCTGGTGTCGGTCGACTCGCCGGAGTCCAAGGCCGCCGGCAGGAAAGGCGCCGTCGAAATCGACGTCGTGGAATTCTACGGCGCCCAACGCAGCGAGTACCAGCCCACCGTGCACGTCTGGCTGCCGGGCCCGCATCGGGGCGAAAGTTTCACGGTGCCCACCAAGGCCGGCGCCCCGGTGACGGGGTTCCATAACTACGGTGTGATGGTGACCAAAGAGGCCATGACCTTTTACTTCGACGGCGTGGAGGTGTGGAAGACTCCCACGCCAGCCGAGCACGACCGGCCGCTGAACATCATCCTGAACCACGGCGCCGGTTTCGGCCCGCTGGACAAATTGAAAACCCCAAACTCCATGTACGTCGACCGGGTCCGCGCCTACGCGCCGAAGGAAGCCACATAGCCCTTGCTGTCTGACTACTCGAACCGCCACGTTCCAAACTTGTTGTAGTCGTGAAAATTCCCGCCGGTGTCGGGGCACCAGGCCCATTGGGTGGGGGATTGTTCGTCGTAGTCGATGCGGTAGATGTTGCCCCGCCAGGTCGTTCCGGAGGCCGGCGGAACGTTTTGCAGGCCGACCAGAAGGGCGTACGGAATGCACATCTCGCACAACCAGCCGTCGATTTTTGCGAACGGTTTCCGCTCGCCGCCGCGGACGCTCGTGGCGTGTCGCACCCGCCGGCCGCCCTCGTATCCGAACGGCAGCCACCCGTGGAACGGTCCGCCGGCGTTGACGACCATGATCGGCAACTCCACGTCCAGCGGTGAAATTTCGTACTCGAAGTACACCCGCTGCGACGCCTCCGGCCAAAGGAAGACCTCCACCACGTCCTGCATGAACAGTTTGTCGTAGTCCTGCGTCATGTCGGCCGTGAGGATGCGGTCCTCGCAGTCGGCCAGCAGATACAGCCCGGTTTTGCTGTAGAGCACCTTGGCGCGGGTCTTGTACGTCCCCGGCCCCGTGCCGACGCGGGCCAAATCCACCCACGGGGCGTTTGCCCACGCGGGCGCGTCCCCGCGGCCTGTCAAAACAAAATCTTCCGTCCTGCGAACGAGCAGTTCCATGGGAGACTCCTTGTTATTTTGTGTCGTAGAACGTTATACACTTCCTGGTGTCTCTGTGGTAAAAAAAAACGTGCCACTCATCAGAAATGCAGCGATAATCACGCACACGGAAAGGACACGAACGCATGGAATTCGCCGAGCCTGCCCGGAATGACCTGTGGATCGCGCGCTGCGCCCGATGGATCGCCGTGCTGGGGATGCTCATTATTCTGGGCGGGGCCGGATACGGAGCCGTGGTCGTCGGCGAGGCGGTCCTTACGCGAGTCATGGGCGGAGATGACTGGATGGATGTCTGGACGTTATGCATGCGTGTGGTGGGCATGGTCAGCACATGGGTGGTGGGGGTTCTCACGATCGCGATTGCGAAACTGCTGATGTATATGATCGGCCCCGGGTCGAACCCCGGCTGGTTTTTGCGCAATGCGAGCAAGGGCCTTCTCCTCCTGGCCGGTCTGTGGATTGCCGGGATGGTGTGCAACGCGTTGTTTCTCCTGTCCGTCTTTTCGAGAAACGGTTTTGTTCCGTTTATGGCCATGGCCAATATGGTCTGGTCGTTGTTGTCGGCCTTCGCCGTGGCCTGTATTTTTCTCGCGCTGGGCCTGGTGCTCAAACGTGTGTTGATGATGATCGAACATTCGAAAGGAGAGCGTTGGACATGAAACATTTTTTGACGGTCCTGGCGGCGGTGGCGTGGGTGTGCGTGTCGTCGGCGCAGGCGGCGGATTCGGCGCAGACGTCGCCGGCCGACACACAACCGGCCGATACGCAACCCGCCACGCGGCCCGCCGCCACGAGGCCGGCGGAGGACGATACGCCGTTGCCGAGGGCGTATGAGGTGTTCGTGCGCGAGTTGGAGATGTCCTCGCGGCAGGTGGTTCGGTTGCGGCGGGAGGTTCGGCAGACGGCGGAGAAGCTCGATGCCTGGGACGCCGAAAACGCGGCCGTCGTCGCGGGCATGCAGCGCGAGCTGGTGGAGGCCCACCGGGCCGGAGACCGCGAGTCCGTCGCGGTGCTCCAGGACCGGCTGGCCAAACTCCAGAAGGACCGCCGCGAAATCCTGGACGCCCACGAGAAGGCGTTCGTGGCCATTCTCTCGCCCAAGCAGAAGCAGCAGTACGGAGTGCTGCTGGTGACGGCCGACGCGCTGGACGCGTACAGCGAGATGAAACTCAACGACCGCCAGGTCGACGTGATCAAAACCCTCTCGGCCAAGGCGCACGAGCGGATCGAAAAGGCCGGCGACGACAAATCCGCCGTCGACGCCGCGTACGAGCAACTCTACCAGGACATCGAATCCCGCGTGCTGACGGCGGAACAGTTGCAGACGCTCAAGAAGCAGCGGGAAGGGACCGGCGGCAAGTGACAAGCGATTTCAGGAACTTTTCCGTTCGTGGCATGTCTAATCCTCTATCTGAAAAATTGCGCAGCAGAAAGGGATTTCTCGTGAACATGAAAACGGCGAGCGTGGCGGTATTCTTCCTGGCGATGGCGGCGGCGTTCGTGGTGGGGACGGCTTGCCAATCGGCGGGCACGTCGCAGACGGTTGAGAAGCCCGGCACGTTGCTCCCGGCTGCGGAGTGGGCGAAAACGCGGGGGCTTCAGGTCAACGAAACGGACGCCAACGGCCAAACCCTGGCGCACTTCGCGGCCGCGGAGGGTCGTGTTGATGTGTTGGAGTGGCTGAAGTCGCAAGATGTGGACGTTGACGCCGCAGACCACCATGGTGAAACGCCGATGTTGACCGCGGTTTTGTCCGGCCGTTTCGATGCCATGAAATGGCTGAGGGAGCATGGCGCGGACGTCAACGTCGAAGACACGTACGGTAAGACGCCGATGCGGATGGCGGCTGTGCGTGGCCGAATCGACATCATGATGTGGCTGAAGGAGCAGGGGGCGGATGTTCACGCCACGACCGGGGGCTCGACGCCGATGTCTTCGGCCGCCGCGTATGGTCAACTCGGCGTCATGAAATGGTTAAAAGAGCAGGGCGTGGATGTCCACCACGCCAAGCCCGGTATGACGCTGATGCATGTGACACACAACATAGATGTCATGATGTGGTTGGAAGAACAGGGCGTGGAGGTTAACGCCAGAGACAGTGACGGCTGGACGCCGATGTTTTATGCGGCCGCGGCGGGTGAAATCGAATGCATGGCATGGTTGAGAGAACACGACGCGGACGTGAACGCCAAGGACAATGAAGGTCGAACGCCTTTGTCTGTGGCGGGCAAGAGAGCGAAGCAGTGGCTGCTCGCCAACGGCGCACGGGAGTGATCGGGTCCGACGATCATCACTCATGGCTCGTCCGTCTGCGGCGGCGGCTGGCCGAATTTCTGATGATTGTGGATATGGCTTGCCTCTTTGTGATATACTATTATGATGCTACAACGTGTTATCACGGTTCGCCCCCTGAGCGACAGCGACGCCCAGCGGCGAGAAGATGTTTCCTACTGGCTCAGCCGTCCGCCGGGGGAACGCATGGCGGAAATCGAGAGATTGCGCAGGCATTTCTATGGAAATTTACCCAGACTTCAAAAAGTTATTCGAGTGCTTCAACGCGAAGAAGGTTGAATACGTCATCGTCGGAACGTATGCGTTGATTCATCACGGGGGCATACCCACTATGATGGATGTCGGCCTGTACGTTCGCCCGAGCGTCGAGAATTCCGAGCGGATTGTGGCGGCGTTGGTGATGTTTGGATTTCGGCCTAAAGATTTGCACGCGGAAGATTTTCAGCGAGAGGATCAGATTGGGCAGATCGGCCGACCGCCTGATCGCGTGAATATTCTCACATCCATTTCCGGCGTGACGTGGGAGCAGGTTGACGCGGGCAAAGCGATGGGCGAATACGGCGGCGAGCCGGTGCCATTCATCGGACGCGACGAATTCATCGCCAGCAAGAAGGCCGCGGGCCGCCCCAGAGATCTCGTCGACATCGAAAACCTTGCCCGCGCGGAGGATGTATAACGGTAATCGGCAGGGCCACGTGGTCATTCGTGCCGGTTTCGTAGTTCGTTCAGTTTTTCGCAGGCCGCCTGACGGACGTTTGGGTGATGGTCGTTGGTGGCGAGATTTTCCAGCAGCGGTTGGAACTCGCGGGGGTCGAGTTTTTTGATGGCCTGTTTACGGACATCCCAGGCCTTGGCTTTTTTCGCGACGCGCGCGAGTTCCGACGGATCGGTCAGCCGCCGCAACGCCATCAGGCGGGCTTCCGCGAGTGGCGATTTCCGGGCGATTCGCGCCAGTCTGTGCTGGTGGATGACGTTGTCGATGGCCTTTTCGCATTGCGACACGTCCTCGCTCCTCCAGCCGGCCCACTCGCGCCTCCAGCCGGCCCAGATCAGCACATCCGTGGCGACATCCGCAACGGCCAACACGATGTCCAACAGGAAAGACATGGAAATACGTTTCCTTCAGGACTACATCCGCCGCCGCGGTGGGGGGGCGCCGTCGGTGCGGCCGAAGATCATTCGGCCGGCGGACGTCTGGAGCACGCTGGTGACGGTGATGTTCACGTCCTTGCCGATGTGGTCCCTGCCGCCCTCGGCGACGATCATCGTGCCGTCTTCCAGGTAGCCCACGCCCTGGCCGTACTCCTCGCCGGGCTTGATGATCTTCACCATCATACTCTCGCCGGGCAGCATGATCGGCTTGAGGGCGTTGGACAGGTCGTTAATGTTAATGACGTCCACGCCGCGAAGTTGGGCGATTTTGTTCAGGTTGTAATCGTTGGTGACGACCCGCCCGTCGAGATGCTTGGCCAGGGCGACCAGTTTGTTGTCCACGTCTCCGACCTCGTCGACGGAGGCGATGTGGGCATCGAGAATCTGCACGTCGATCTTCTGGGTGGACTGTAGCCGGTTGAGGATGTCCAGCCCGCGGCGGCCTCGGTTTCGTTTGAGCTTGTCGTCGCTGTCGGCGATGGCTTGGAGTTCGGTCAGCACGAAGCGCGGGACGACGAGTTCTCCGTCGAGGATTCGCGTGTCGGCGATGTCGGCGATTCGTCCGTCGATGATGACGGAGGTGTCCAGCAGCAGGGGGCGGGCGCCCTTGGTCTGCTTGCTGAATTCGACGTACGGAATGACGAAGCGGAAGTCGTCCTTGGTCTGCAAAACGAACGACACGCAGAAGTAGACCGCCGACGCGGCCAGGAACG
>Ga0123353_10002066_pt1 | contig 24798 bp, 21 predicted proteins | sample TergutLab28metaG_3_FD_92763 | JGI IMG/M metagenome (GOLD analysis project Ga0123353, IMG submission 92763) | Labiotermes labralis P3 segment gut microbial communities from Petit-Saut dam, French Guiana - Lab288 P3 | ecosystem: Host-associated > Arthropoda: Insects > Digestive system > Gut ...
AATTATTGTTGCATGATTCGGAGGTTATGTCACATTTAACTGCCGATGAGATGGATCAGGTTTTGCGGGTGGAAAATTTCCTCACCCATGTGGATTTTATCTTTCACCGTGTTTTCGGTGAGTGAAGCGACAGTAAAATTCTCATCGTTATTTCGCGTTCGAACCTCTGGTAGAGGATAATTCCTACCATTACAAAAGCCATTACAGAAATTTAAAGTAGGTTTTCGCAGCCCTTCTAATGGTTATGACCATAGAATTTTATGCCACTGTCGGCAGACAGACTGATTTCACGGATCATTTCGTGGGCCTTGAACATGATTTCTTCCGGCGTGCTGGGCCCGATAAGATCGTAGTCCATTCCCGCAATACTTGCGAGTATTTTACCGTGTTTGAGGTTTTCCACGCCGGGAAAGTGATAGCTTTCCGTAAAAGCCAAGAGGCGTTTAGCAACACTGCTGGCACCATCTTCCGCCGTGTTAATAAGAAGCATGGCAAATGTACTGTTGCCGTAACGTGCAAGGCTGTCATAGCCACGTGTCGTTTTCAATAAAAACTCCGCTGTCCTCCGGAGGCATACAATGCCGGAATCCATGTAATTTTTCTGGACATATTCCTGAAAATTGCTGAGATCAACGATCAGAACCGAGAACAGGGTTTTGTGGCGATCAGCGAGACATATTTCCTGTGCAAGGCGAATCTGGAAATATGACCGGTCGAATAGGCCGGTTACGCTGTCGGTCATACCTATGCGGTGGTGATAGGTCATGCTCAGATCTTGAATGTGTTTTATGATATCATCATCGGTGGCGTAGCTTTTTTTCAAAATACTCTCTATTTTCCAGATCATCCTCATTCTGTCTTCGACAAAGATGTCCTTTTCCGTGAAAATAATAAGGGGGATGTGCTTTGTTTGACTATGATTTTTCAGCTCCTGAGAAAGCTCAAATCCATCCATATCAGTTATGGAAAGTTCAAGGATTATGGCATCAGGAGGAGATGAGATAGCCATTTCCAGACCTTCCTGTCCCGTTTTTGCGGTCATGATATGGTATCCGTTAGGTTCCAGTATGGAAGTCAGGCGATTTAGCGTGTTGATGTCCTGGTCAATGCACAAGATGTTGACAATCTCTGTAATATCCTTCGTCGAAGCGGTAGAATCATTTGGACCGACCGTGGAGGAGGGGGACGCAACAGCGTTGTCATCATGCGTTCCTTGGAGTTGCAGGGCTTGGGCCTGTTCTTCAATGATACGCTCCATATCCTTCTGTTCGGTTATATTGTGAGCGATGATGGTAAATCCTATTTTTTCACCATAGGAGTTACGAGAGGGAATAACGGTCAGGATGACATCAAGAATTTTTTCTTTCTTTGTTTTCATCTGGGTTTTGTAGTGCCGTAGTTTGTCTTCCTGGTTGGCAAGGATGAGTACCTGTTGCCAGTCTTCCAAGTTAGGCCAAAGCAGATCGGGTGATTTTTCTGTTACCTCAGCCAAGGAATAGCCTAGATTCTTTTCCGCTGCTTCATTGAGGCCGATAATGTGCAGCATGGAATCGACGGTAATGATAATGTCATGGGAATAATTCAAAATGTCTGCTGTAGCGGGTGGCGTATAAACCTGAGGTTCCTCGTCGTTGTCTTCTTTCTTAGGCGCAAATTTCTGGATGGCAAAGGCCGCATAGGCGGAAAAGAGGGTAAGGAAATCAACCTCGCGAGCTGTCCATTCCTGCGGGCTGGGAGCGCCGATGCAAAAGATACCCGAAATATGACGTTCCGGAGAAAAAGGAATGGCAATCAGACTTTGAATTCCGGCGTCCAATAATTTCTGTGTTTCATAACCCAAGGGATTGTGTTTTATATCCGGAATAATTGTAGGTGATTCTTGGCGGAGCACATTATCAAACAATTCCACACCATTTTTCCCCTTATTGGTATTCTCAAAAAGATTTTCGGGGAATCCCTGAGAGGATACCTGTATGGTAATAGTTAAGGTTTTGTTATTGAATAAGGCAATGGTTCCCGACGCTTGACACAATATTTTCAGTGCTTCCTGAAGAATAAGGGCGAGGGCATCATGTAGAGAACTGGTGGTTGTAATAGAAGTTCCCAGGCGATAGAGGTTTTCTGATATGGCGGAGGGAATATCATTTGCATTTTTCCTGAGCTGGTAAACGCGATGAATCAGGCTGCGACGGGATTGAAAGATCATGTTCAGAAAAAAACGGATGCCAAGTTTTTCAATGATTTCTACTTGATCTGTCTTGCGTTCCTGAATATCAGCCAGGGGAATACCGCTTTCATCAAGATACAGAATAATATCAGGTGAGTTTTTTAATGCAGTGGCAATATTGGTAAAAACAGGAATTTTTCTTGAGCGGGCCAAGTCATAACTGGAAAACTCGTCTTTTTGATCGACAATCCCTGTCAGTACAACACCATCTTCGTCAAGAATCGTGTTAAATAGCTCTGTCCCCATTGGGCCGGCGCCGACGATCAAGGTTTTTATTTTTTCGTCTGCAGACACTTCTGACTTTTCCTCCTTTTCGCGATACGTAACATGCCGGAAAAATGGATCATGCAGCAGATTTCCTTTTGTGGGATCATTCCCACATCCGGGCACGATATCAATGCAATTTGAAGCAAGAATGGGACCATAGAAGATATTTTGCTTACTTTGACAGTTCTTTTTACAAAAATAAATGGAGTTTCTGCCGTCATGGGGGGATTATTTGCGGCTATCGGTTAAAGTACACCATATTTGGTGTCTTGCCATCAAGGCAATCATGTTCAGGAGAAAGGAACAGCTATTTATGGCTTATCGCTTTTCACCGATAAGAAAGGGATAAAATAAAGATCAGAACTTAAGCGCTTTTCCCCTGTATTACGCCTATTTACAGGTTCATTTTCTGTATTTCCTGCAAAACAGACAGGGATTTCAGCTCTTTTCCCAGAAGATGCCTGATGAAACCGTAGAGCAGCCGGTAGCATTCGTAGGCGCATTGTTCCGTCATAATAATGCGCTCCATGAGGTGAGGGGGTGAGTTCTTTCCTAAAAGGAGGGTACGAATCGCTCCCATAGAAACGGGGATGATATCGGTTGTGTTGCGCTGTGCAATACACCTGGGACATTGAATACCTCCTGATGAGGGACTAAATCCGTGGGATGAGAAAGACTGAAGAGGAGAGGCGCAGGTGGTGCAGCGGTCAAGGACGGGCTCGTAACCAATCAGACATAAAATACGCAATTCGAAAAAGCGGATAAGATTTTTTACCAATTGATTCTCTTCTATCAAGGTCAAATATTCGCAGAGCAAATAAAAAACAGAGGAACTTGGTTTTTCTTCCCAAAGAAATTGATCAATCAATTCCGTAAAATAGGAAGCTGTCAGTGTTTTCTCCAAATTGGCGCGAATGCCGGGATAATGGTGAATGGTGGTTGTTTCCTCAATAAAAGCCATACGGTTTCCTTTTTTCTGAGATAAAATAAGTGAAAGATGTGTAAAGGGTTCCAGAGTATTGGCAAATCGTATACGGCTTTTACGGGCTCCTTTCGCTATACCTGTCATTTTACCCATGTCTTCGGTAAGGAGGACGACAATGCGGTCTGATTCCAGATAATCTATGGTTCGTAATACAATTCCACTTGTTTTGAATGCTGTTTGATGGGGCATTACTATGCGTCAGGGGAGGATATTATATCTTACTCTTCCTTCCACTATGGTCATCATGGCTTTTCCTGTCATCTGCCAGCCGTCGTAAGGGCAATTTCTGCTTTTAGAAAAAAATTGCTTCTTATCAACAACCCATGAATGCATGGTGTCAAGGATGGTAATATCGGCTATTGCCCCCGTGGTGAGGCGTCCAAAAGGGATACGTAGAATACGGGCGGGATTTGTACTCATCTTTTCAATCAGTTGGGACAGCGAGAGAACTCCCTCTTCAACCAGACGCAAGGAAAGGGATAAAGATGTTTCCAAACCGATCATGCCAGGCAAGGCATATTCAAATTCGAGGTCCTTTTCTGTCATGGCATGCGGGGCGTGATCACTGGCAATGGCGTCAATAGTACCATCATGAAGAGCGTCTTTGATCGCCTGCACATCTTCCCGGGAACGCAAGGGAGGATTTACTTTGAAGCAGGTATCAAAGGTACGCAAGGATTCGTCGTAGAGGGTGAAGTAGTGAGGGGCTGTTTCTGCCGTAACACGAATACCTCTCTTTTTTGCTCTACGGATCAAATCCGCTGCTCCTTTCGTGCTGACATGGGCAATGTGTATGGCTGTATGGGTATATTCGGCAAGGAGAATATCACGGGCAATCATGGTTTCTTCGGCAATGGATGGAATGCCGGTAAGCCCCAGTTCTGTGGAAAATAAACCTTCATTCATGACTCCGTTTCCGGAAAGATTAAGATCCTCACTATGGGCAATGACGGGCAGATTAAGAGAATCAGCGTATTCAAGGGCCACCCTCATGAGATGGCTGTTCATTACAGGCTTGCCGTCATCAGAAACGGCAACAGCGCCTCCTTCTTTCATGTCTCCGTATTCGGCAAGGGCTGTTCCTTTCAGCCCTACAGAAATGGCTCCAACAGGATGAACACGGACCAGACCGCACAATTGCGCCTGGTTCAGAATATATTCAGTTACGGAGCGATTATCATTGCAGGGATTTGTGTTTGCCATGCAAGCGATGGCGGTGAAACCTCCAGCGGCAGCGGCGGCGGAACCTGAGGCGATGGTTTCCTTATATTCAAACCCCGGATCACGCAGATGGGTATGCATATCAATTAATCCTGGTGTGATAACCATACCGGAGAGATCAAAGATGTCTGTATCCCGGTTTGCCGCAACGGACAATGTAGATTTCAGGCGGGGGCCGATTTTGGAGATTTTTCCATCTTCGATGAGGATATCACCTGTTGCGTCCATCGTCTGAGAAGGGTCTATAATACGGCCATTTTCCAGCAGTATCTTCATTTTGTTTCTCCTGCAAGAAGGTAGAGAAGGGCCATTCGCAAGGCTATGCCGTAGGTGACCTGTTTAAGAATGACAGAATGTATGCTATCGGCAACGTCAGGTGACATTTCGACTCCCTTATTTACCGGTCCCGGGTGCATAATCATAACGTCCCGCCCGGCCAGTTTTACTTTATCGCTGTTCAAGCAGTAATAGCGGGAGTACTCCCGCAGAGAGGGAAAAATGTTTTGATTTTCCCGCTCTGTCTGGATGCGCAGCATCATGATCACATCGGCGTTACGAATGGCGTCATCCATACTGGTGTGAACGGAAATTCCCAGTTGATCGGCAAATCGGGGCAGCATGGTTGCCGGGCCGGCAATATGAACATTCGCTCCCATCTTTGTCATGCCGAGGATATTGGAACGGGCGACGCGGCTGTGGGAAATATCGCCAACAATGGCAATTTTCAATCCTGACACTGATCCTTTCACGGCACAGATGGTCATCATATCCAACAGAGCTTGGGTGGGGTGTTCATGCGCTCCGTCGCCGGCATTAATAATGGATGGGTGGATATGTTTTGCGATCATGTGAGGAGCGCCTGCAGCATTATGGCGGATTACGATAATATCGGGCCTCATGGCTTCAAGATTCTTTGCTGTATCAATCAGCGTTTCTCCTTTTACAAGGCTGCTGGAAGACGCCGATATATTAACCGTATCAGCGCTTAATCGCTTTCCCGCTATTTCAAAGGATGTCCTTGTTCTCGTGCTGGCTTCGACAAAGAAATTAATAATGGTTTTGCCGCGTAATGTGGGAACTTTCTTAATATCCCGTGTAGAAATTTCCACAAAAGAATCGGCCGTATCCAGGATAAATTGGATTTCATCTACGGAAAGCTCATTTATTCCTAAAATATCTTTTTTAACCCACTTCATGGTAATATCCTTGCCGGATTGATGGTCAAAAGTAAGATGATGGTGGAATCACTCTTTAATTTTCTCAATCACGACTTCATCTATCTGATCGGTTTCCTGCAAATGAACAACGACAGCCTCACGAAGGGATGAAGAAAGATCTTTCCCGATAATATCGGCATGAATGGGAAGCTCGCGATGGCCGCGATCGACCAGAACGGCCAGATGAATTCGCTGCGGACGTCCAAAGTCTATGAGAGCATCCATGGCTGCCCGAACTGTTCTGCCGGTAAAGAGAACATCATCAATGAGAACTACCGTTTTATCGTCCAGAGAAAAAGGGATGTCCGTTTTTTCAAGACGCGGTTTTTCTTTCCGTAAGCCAATATCATCACGATAAAGGGTGATATCCAGAATGCCCAGAGGGACATGTCCTTTTTCTATACGCGATACTTTGTCATGGATTCTTTGCGCCAGAGGAACACCTCGTGTTCTGATACCGATGAGAGCAAGATTGACGATCCCTTTGTTTTTCTCCACAATCTCACATGCCATGCGTGTGATGGAGCGATCGAACTGGTCTGCATCCATAACCACTCTTTTTTTTGCCATGGGTAATGTTCCTTTCTTATCAGCTCACTCTGCAAAAAACCGCGGCGACAGACCTGCTGATTTTATCTGCACCTACTGTGCAACCAAGGCTGGCAAGCTGGATTGAGGATTGTATTGGCATAAATACACAAATGATTTTGCGGGTTATATTTACTGATTCAAAAGGTGACAGATTATTGACATCTCCTATATTAAAAAAGAAGGGGGTATGTCAAGGTATAATGTCGTAAATTGTTTCCTGCCTTGTCTTTTCCATGAGAGTATTATATTTTAAACAGCGATTTACGGCTGATGAAAGCGGGAAAAATAGAATAACATTTGCGAGGTTAGCCATATGAAATACGAAGGAATGATCATCAGGCCTCCCAGCGAGGCGTATAGCCTTTTGCTGCAGGTGACGGTGGGATGTTCCCATAACCGCTGCACTTTCTGTGAAACATTTAAAGGTAAAAAGTTCCGGATTAAAAGCATGGAGGAAATCCGTGAAGATGTTTTAGAAGCAGGCCGGCACGGTCGTATTGAAAAGGTTTTTTTGTGTGACGGAGATGCTCTGATCATTCCTCAGGAGAGATTGAAGGAAATTCTGCGCATGATTAAGGCGGAAATCAGAGGTGTTGAACGTATCAGCACCTATGGTAACGCCAAAAGCGCCTTGAGAAAAACACCGGAAGAATTGAAGGAACTGTACGATTTGGGATTATCCATGGTCTATCTGGGAGTGGAGACCGGAAGCGACTCCTTGTTGTTAAAAATTTGTAAAGGTGTTACCGCCGAGGAGACCATTGAGGCGGGAAAGCGTATTCGCCAGGCGGGCATGATCCTTTCTGCGACCGTTATTCTGGGGTTGGGGGGAATTGAACAATCAGAGGAACATGCCCTGGAAACGGCCAAAGTATTGACGGCCATTGATCCGGAATACGCGGGGGCGCTTACCCTGATGATTATGCCGGGTACTCCTATTTATGATGAATATAAGCAGGGAAAGTTACCCCAGCCGGATCAGTTTGGCTATCTGAAGGAGCTAAGCACGATTATTGCCAATTCTCAGTTTTCTGATTGTTTTTTCACCGCGAATCATGCGTCCAACTATTTGCCCATACGTGCGAGGCTCCCAAAGGACAAGGCACAGACTGTTGCCATGATCAATCAAGTCATTGAACATGCTGATAAGGGGTCCCTTCGCCCCGAGTATCTGCGGGCTCTTTAATAGAATGATTCCATATGATTACATTAATATTCCCTTGTTACTGATTCGTCGAATCGTTGACTGGCATGAAGAGTTCGGCGCGGCATTGTATGAGGGTGTCACTGATGAATGGGAAGAAAAGCACGGACGTGAAAAGCGTGAGATAGCCTTGGAGCTGCAACGTACGCTTGGATCGGGCATTGATGTACAGGTTATGACCGCTCATGGTTGGACTTCGATAGTGTCGGAGGCGGTGTAATTGTTCATGGAATGCGTCATTTTTATAGGCATTCAGGCTTCCGGAAAGACAGAGTTTTACAGACAGAAATTCTTCAAAACTCATGTGCGGATCAGCTTGGATATGCTGAAAACCCGGCATCGGGAAGATGTTTTGTTGAATGCCTGCATAGAAGCGAAACAGTCTTTTGTGGTGGATAACACTAATCCAACTGCCATAGTACGAAGCAAATATATCGTTGCCGCTCGCCGTAGACAAGTCAAAATTATCGGGTATTATTTTCGAACCGATATCCAAGGGTCTTTGGAGCGTAACGAAAATAGGTCGGGAAGGGAACGCCTGGAAAGAGTGGCTATCCTGGCGACACATGAAAAACTAGAATTGCCGAAGGTAAAAGAAGGTTTCGACGAACTGAAATATGTTCGTATCGCGGAAGGATTCAAATTTACAGTGGAGGACTACAATGAAGTTTGACCACTTGGACAAAAAAATGAGGATATACGAAACAGCCCAAGATCGTGTCGTGCCTCCTGAAATATTTTTGGTTGCTCGTATCGACGGGAGGTGTTTTACACGCCTCACGAAGGAGGTCCATAACTTCGAAAGTCCGTTCGATTTAAAATTCAGGGATTATATGATAGAGACAACCAAACATCTCATGAATTGCGGATTTCGCGTGATATATGGCTATACAGAAAGTGACGAAATATCTTTGCTTTTCCACAGGGACGAAGATTCTTTCGGCAGGAAGACGAGAAAATTCAACTCCATTCTCGCCGGTGAGGCGAGCGCGAAATTTTCGCTTCTTCTTGGTGATGTAGCCACTTTCGACTGTAGGATATCAGAGTTTCCAAACGAAGGATTGGTCGTCGATTATTTCCGTTGGCGCAACGAAGACGCGAACCGGAATGCACTCAACGCTCATTGTTATTGGCTTCTTCGGAAACAGGGGCAGTCTCCGAAGGACGCAACAGATTTTTTGGTCAAGAAATCGGTTGCTTTCAAGAACGAGTTTATGTTTTCAAACGGAATTAATTTCAACGACCTTCCTAATTGGCAGAAGCGAGGTATAGGTTTGTACTGGCAGGAAGCCATCAAATATGGTTTCAACGTGAAAACCAAAAAAAATGTCGAATACGTCCGTAAAGAGATAAATATAGATATGGAACTACCGATGAAAGATGAGTACGGTGAATTCATCAGGGAGTTGCTGTCAGTATGTATAGAGGAGCATATCCAATACTGCTGTACTTGAGCTATAGGCGCTTTCATTGGTTTCTTTCGGCAAAGTTCATTCACTTGCCTTCCTGCAACACGGACAAACCATTTCAATATAAAGGCATAGATGCAACATACGTTCACGACTTTATTCTGGAAGAAAAAACTGATTATTCCGAGTTAACATTGTATAACTATTGATTTTTGCGAACGTTTTTACCGCCGAATAGAGTCAATGATGGGACATGCTCTGCAATATAATCAAATTTCTTTTAAGGGGCCGTAAAAAGATAGTAATTTGTTGAGACATGAGAATATTCGTAATCGCATCGGCCGTTCGGGTGAACCATGGCGGTTTCAAGTGCGATTGTTTTTTTTCTGCACGCCAAGCTAATACACACCAAACCTGCACAACCCCAAATAATACCTGCAAATACATATCAGCAATGTTATTATTGATTGCGTGAAAAGAATGGAGGATTCCAAATGAATAACGAGCCTGAAAACACGGTGCCTGAGAAATGGGTAAACCTCGAAGATATTGCCGTCCATCTCAGTATTAGTGAGGACACAGTTCGTACATGGATCAAAGTGGGGAAGCTGCCGCTCAATAAGGCCGGCAAGCGTTATAAATTCAAAATCTCCGAAGTAGACGCATGGGTGCGAGGGGGCAGGATTAAGGAGTAACGAAGAGAGGCAATATACGAAAATCTAAGGAGTCAACTATATGCAAATGCCGAAATTGCTCGATAACGTGAGCAAAACCGTCAAAGACGATTTGTCGGTTACGATAACCAAAGGAGACAAGCTGTCCGTGGCGGCCGCGTGTTTTTCAATATACGCATACCAAACCCTCAGGAAACAGCTTGACGGCATTGCGGAGTTGCGCTTTATTTTCACCTCGCCGACTTTCATCCAAGAAGAAGCACCGAAAGCCAAGCGGGAGTTCTATATTCCCCGCCTTGACCGTGAACGCTCTTTATACGGGACAGAGTTCGAGGTCAAGCTCCGCAACGAATTAACCCAAAAGGCAATCGCCCGCGAATGCGCCGAGTGGGTAAAAAAGAAGGTTCAGTTCCGTTCAAACCTTACGGGCGGCAACATCAGCGGCTTTATGAATGTTGTGAACCATGAGACCGCCACGACATATATGCCGCTCCACGGTTTCACCACCGCCGATATCGGATGTGAGCGCGGCAACAATATAATCAATCCTGTCAATAAGATGTATGCACCCCTCTCCGGTGAGTACGTCCGTCTTTTTGACCAAGTCTGGAATGACAAGAAACTGCTGCAAGATGTAACGGATATCGTCCTTGACAGCATCACGGCGGCATATAATGAAAACGCGCCGGAATTTGTCTACTTCATAGCGATTTATAATATTTTCAATGAGTTCTTGGAGGACATCTCCGAAGACGTTTTGCCGAACGAAGCGACCGGCTTCAAGGAAAGCAAAATCTGGAGTATGCTGTATACTTTCCAGAAAGACGCTGTGCTTGCGATCATAAATAAACTGGAATCGTTCAACGGGTGCATCTTGGCTGACAGCGTGGGGCTTGGAAAGACATTCACCGCTCTTGCTGTCGTGAAGTATTACGAAAACCGCAACCGCTCCGTCCTTGTTCTGTGCCCGAAAAAGCTGTCGGATAACTGGAACACCTATAAAGATAACTATGTAAATAATCCCATTGCTTCCGACCGCTTGCGGTATGATGTGCTGTATCACACCGACCTTTCGAGGGAACGCGGAAAATCCAACGGGCTTGATTTGGACAGGCTTAACTGGGGCAGCTACGACCTAGTGGTCATCGACGAGTCGCATAATTTTCGTAACGGCGGAGAAGTCTACGGCGAAGACCGCCGTGAGAACCGATACCTGCGGCTCATGAACCGTGTTATCCGTACCGGCGTTAAAACGAAAGTATTAATGCTTTCGGCAACTCCGGTCAACAACCGTTTCACCGATTTGCGCCACCAGCTTGAACTTGCTTACGAAGGCAACCCGAACCTCATAAACGACAAACTCGGAACAAAACGTACGATTGACGAGATTTTCCGCAACGCCCAGAAGCAGTTCAATCAATGGAACAAACAGGAAGATGGTGAGCGGACCACTACCTCACTGTTGAAGTCACTGGATTTCGACTTCTTTGAGGTGCTTGACAGCGTCACGATTGCCCGCTCCCGCAAGCATATAGAGAAATACTACAACATGGGCGAAATCGGCACATTCCCCGAACGGTTGAAACCTATATCGCTGCGTCCGCGTCTGACAGGTTTGCAAAGTGCGATAAACTATGTCGAGATATACGACCAGTTGATGAAGCTGAATCTTTCGGTATACATCCCCACCGACTTCATTTTTCCGAGTATGCTCCACAAGTATGTGGACACATCCCGGAACATCAACCGCGCCGGGCGTGAAATGGGTATACGCCGCCTGATGAGCATTAATTTGTTAAAACGGCTTGAAAGTTCCGTGGCGTCTTTTCGGTTAACCGTCGGTCGCATCACAAAGTTAATTGAAGATACCATTGCCGAAATCGACGCTTATGTGAGCGGCGGCGGTTCGGTTATAGTCGGCAAGGGACTGTCAGGCAATACGGATTTTGACGATGATGACCTCAATACAGAGTATTTTGCTGCCGAACACAGCATCAAAATCGACCTCGCCGATATGGATTATAAAACTTGGCGGGACAGGCTCGTCGAAGACGCCGAGACCCTTATCCTGTTAAAAATGCTGATAGACGACATCACGCCGGAGCATGACACGAAACTTCAGACGCTTTTGGCCCTCATTGAAGGTAAACTGACGCAACCTATAAATGAAGGCAACCGCAAAATCCTCATATTTTCGGCGTTTTCGGATACAGCGGAGTATCTCTACACTCATGTCAGCACGTACATGAAAGCCAAGTTTGGACTTGATACGGCGATGATTACAGGAAGCGTTGACGGCAAAACAACGATTAAAGGGCAGCGGGCGGCGATGAACGAGGTGCTGACCTTGTTTTCCCCATTATCAAAAGACAAGCACTTGCTGATGCCGAACAATACCTCCGATATTTCCGTCTTAATCGCCACCGACTGTATCTCGGAAGGTCAAAACCTGCAGGACTGCGATTATTGCGTGAATTACGACATCCATTGGAATCCTGTGCGGATTATCCAGCGGTTCGGACGTATCGACCGTATTGGCAGCCGCAACGCGGTTATACAACTTGTGAGCTTCTGGCCGGACGTGGATTTGGACGAATACCTCTCCCTTAAAGGGCGGGTCGAGGCAAGGATGCGGATATCCATAATGACCGCAACTGGTGACGATGACCTTATCAATGCCGAAGAGAAAGGCGACCTTGAATACCGTAAAGCACAGTTAAAGCGGCTGCAAGAAGAGGTTGTGGACATGGAAGATATGCAGTCGGGCATTTCCATTATGGACTTGGGGTTGAATGAGTTCCGGCTTGACCTGCTTGAATATGTAAAACATAACGGCGACATGGATAAAGCCCCATTCGGGCTTCACGCCGTCGTCTCCGCTTCGGAGGATTGCCCGCCGGGAGTTGTGTTCGTTTTGAAGAACCGCAACAACAGCGTGAACATTAATATGCAGAACCGCCTCCACCCGTTTTATATGGTGTATATAGGAACGGACGGCGAGATCATCTGTGACCATCTGTCACCCAAAGAACTGCTCGACAAGACCCGTTCCCTCTGCAAGGGAAGAGCTGAACCAATGATGGACGCCTGCCGCGATTTCAATGGGGAAACGAAGGATGGGCGTGATATGCGGATTGTATCCGCGCTGTTGTCCGATGCGGTTAACTCCATTATCGAAGTAAAGGAAGAAAGCGATATCGACAGCCTGTTCAGTCCCGGCGGCACCTCTGCCTTGAACACTCACATCAGCGGACTGGACGACTTCGAGTTGATCTGCTTTTTGGTAATTCGCAAGTCGTAATGTGCAATAGGAGTATGAGATGAAGTCAGAGCAAGATAATGTTGTTGTTGTAAAAAGTAAAGCATTCGCGTTGAGCGTTATCAAGTTATATAAATACCTCATTGATGAAAAACGGGAGTTCATTTTATCCAAACAGGTTCTTAGGAGCGGTACGAGTATTGCGCAAATGTAAAGAAAGGCATGAGGGGACAAAGTAAACCTGATTTTTATGCAAAAAGGAATATCGCACTAAAAGAAGCAAGTGAAGCAGAGTAGTGGCTGGAATTGCTTCATGAAAGTGGTGATATGCCCAAGGATGCATATGAAAGTATCAGTATAGATTGCATTGAAATAATTAAAATACTCATGTCAATCACCAAAACACAAAAAGGAGGATAATGCGCAAATAATTGCGCATTACGAATTATGCTGGGATTGCCCCGCTCGACCGAGGTAAATCGCCGTGTGGCGAAGGAAAAGCTTTATACCAATGCGATCCTTACACCAAAATTGCAGAATATGATAAAATCCCAAGTAGAAGCGGTTATCTGGCGAAACAAACTGGCCAACACCACAATAGGAATAAGCGCGGGCGAAGACATCAAGGAGGTTCAAGTTTTCGAGATACAGCTTCGCCAACGGGAACTGGACAAGCGAGCCCTTTCCGCCATTGCCAAGGCGATACCGTACAAAATCCTGTTTGTCTTATCATTCAATGGTGAGGGGCAGGCATGGATTGAAACGTCCGGCACTTTCTACAACACTGACTGGTTGCCCCTTGAGGGACTAGCGCTCAAATTTGAAGGACTGAATCTGGATGCCATGTATGAGAACTTGGCGCGGCAGATTGCGGGTGGACGGCTCGGCGCAAGCGGCGACATCGCCGAAGCGGTAGACCGCGACAGGTATCGGCAAAAGCTCGAACGGGAGATTGCCGCTTTGGAAAAGAAAATGTTGCGGGAAAAGCAGCTTAACAAGCAGGTCGAAATGAACGGCGAATTAAAACGGTTGCGCGCCGAATTGGAGGGGCTAGATGAACAAGATGAAATTTGAGACCACGGACCTCACCGCCGAGAACGTGGCGAAAATTGCGGAACTGTTCCCCGGCGTGGTTGCCGAGGGGAAGGTCAACTTTGACCTGCTGCGCTCCCTGCTCGGCGATGAGGTATTCGGCGACGAATCCTACGAGTTTACTTGGGTGGGTAAGCGCGCCGCTATTGCCGAAGCAGGACGGCCTATCCGCAAGACCCTCCGTCCCTGTGTGAAGGAAAGCAAAAACTGGGACACGACGGAAAACTTATACATCGAAGGTGATAATCTCGACGTGTTGAAATTGCTGCAAGAAAGCTATCTTGGCAAGATTAAAATGATCTATATCGACCCGCCGTATAATACCGGTAACGACTTTATTTACCGCGACGACTTTACTCAGAGCCGCGAGGAATACGAAGATGAAGCGGGCGTGTACGATGAGGCTGGCGACCGCCTTTTCCGCAACACAGAAACTAACGGTCGATTCCACTCCGACTGGTGCAGCATGATTTATCCAAGGCTTGTTTTGGCAAGAAATATGCTCCGTGATGACGGTGTGATTTTCATAAGCATTGATGACAACGAAATTGTCCAGTTGCGGAAGATATGCGATGAAGTCTATGGAGAGGAAAACTTTGTTGCTTGTGCAGTTTGGAAACGCCGTGCTTCATCCGCTATGGATCAATCAAAAGCATCTACTGATCATGAATATGTGCTTTGTTATCAAAAAGGGGGCTTTTCTGCTTTCAAGGGTACTGAAAAAGATTATGCGGGTTATTCTAACCCAGACAATGACCCGCGTGGAATATGGACAACAGGAGATTTGACCATCGGTATGAACGGCGATATGCGACCGAATCAGTATTATGATTTAGTTGATCCCAAAACAGGGAACGTATATCCGGCTAACTATAACCGCGTGTGGTCTTATGCCCCTGATAGTATGAGAAAATTGATTGAAGAAAATCGCGTATTATTCCCAAGGGATACAGCAAAACGTCCCATGCTGAAAAGATTTGCAAATGAATTGAGAAGTAATACAAATCCTTTCTCCACTTGGATGAAAGACGTAGGTATGAATACCGAAGGCACCAAAGCCGTTTATACGCTCTTTGACAATACAAGTATGTTTAATTACGCTAAACCAATTAGCCTTATTAAGCAATTAGTCGAGCAAGCTAACACTCAATCCGATAACGATATGGTTCTCGACTTCTTCTCCGGTTCTGCAACCACCGCACATGCCGTTATGCAACTCAACGCTGAGGACGGTGGCAAGCGTAAGTTCATCATGGTACAACTGCCCGAGGTTTGCGCCGAGGGTACAGAAGCCGCTAAAGCGGGCTACAAAAACATCTGCGAAATCGGCAAAGAACGCATACGCCGCGCCGGGGAGATGATAATGCACAATGCGCAATTCGCAATGAAAAATTGGGGGGATAATTGCGAATTAGACACTGGTTTTCGTGTCCTCAAACTCGACGATACGAACATGAACGATGTGTACTATGCGGCGAGTGACTATACACAGGATATAATTTCGTTAATGGAAAGCAATATCAAGCCTGACCGTACGGACATGGACTTACTTTTCGGTTGCCTGCTTGACTGGGGCTTGCCGCTGTCCATGCCGCATAAAAGAGAGTGGCTAGTGGATAGTGATAAGTGGCTAGAGATTGAGAAGGAGCTCGAAAGAAATGGCTGTTTCAAATTACACGGAGCTGAAAGTTTGGCAAAGAGCAATGGAGTTGACGGCGGAGATATACAAAATTGCGAAAAAGCTGCCAAAGGAGGAATTGTTTGTATTATCGGATCAAATGAGGCGAGCGGCAGTTTCGATTCCTTCAAACATAGCGGAGGGACAATCCCGTCAATCGACGAAAGAATTTCTCAACTTTCTGTCTATAGCGCGGGGGTCGAAAGCAGAGCTGGAAACTCAACTTATGGTGTGCGTGAAAGTAGGACACCTTGCAAATACGGATATTGCAACGGCAATGCAATTGGTTCAGGAAATGGGCAAAATGCTAAATGTTCTCATGAAAACACTAACCACTGCCCACTAACCACTAATCACTTATACGCCGTTCATACCTACAACTGCGGCGACCTGATTGCCTGTTTTGAGGAGCGCATCAACGAAAAGGCAATCCGTGAAATCGCGGGACGCAGGCCTCTCCGCGCCGTGTTCCGCGACAGTGGCTTCTCCAGTTCGCCTGAAAAAATAAATGTGTTTGAGATTTTCAAGCTGCTTGCGCCAGGCACCAAGGTAAAAGTGATATGATGGACGATAAAAACGATACGCAGTGCGTAGCGAATCCGGTACACAGTGCGTGCCAGATTGAGAAAAGGGTCGGTGACGGCGAATGAAACTGCAATTCAGGCATCAGCCATTTCAAGGGGATGCGGCAAACGCGGTCTGCGACGTGTTCGCGGGCCAACCTTTCCGTAGTCCGACCTATATGATAGACCCTGGCATGGGGGAAATGTCTCTTCCTCATATCCATGATTTAACTGGTTTTGGCAATGCACCCATCGTGGTTGACGACAGAAAAATATTGGAGCATATCCGCACCCTCCAGCGGCAAGGGAGCATTAAGCCGTCCGATTCTCTCGACGGCCGCTTCAACCTGACCGTGGAAATGGAAACCGGTGTCGGCAAGACCTATACCTATATCAAGACCATGTACGAACTCAACAAGCGGTACGGGTGGAGTAAGTTCATCATCGTCGTACCGAGCGTCGCCATCCGCGAGGGTGTGTATAAATCATTCCAGATGATGGAGGAGCATTTCGCCGAGGACTATGGCAAGAAAATTCGCTTCTTCATCTACAACTCCGCACAGTTGACCGAGATTGACCGTTTCGCCTCCGATAGCGCGATTAATGTCATGATAATCAACAGCCAGGCGTTTAACGCACGGGGCAAGGACGCCCGGCGTATTTATATGAAGCTGGACGAATTTCGCTCCCGCCGCCCGATAGATATTCTGGCAAAGACGAACCCGATTTTGATAATCGACGAGCCGCAGTCTGTGGAGGGCGCGGCAACAAAGGAGCGGCTGAAGGAGTTTGCGCCGCTGGTGACGCTCCGCTATTCGGCGACGCACAAAGCCGATAGCCTGTACAATATGATATACCGTCTTGACGCGCTCGAAGCCTATAACAAGCGGCTGGTAAAGAAAATAGCGGTCAAAGGCATTTCCGTCACGGGCAGCACCGCCACCGAAGGGTATGTCTATGTGCAGAATATCAACCTCTCAAAAGGCAATCCGACCGCCACGATTGAGTTTGACGTAAGAAGCAAAACCGGCGTTCGGAAGGTGGTGCGGATCGTTTCGGAGGGATATAACCTCTACGACAATTCTGCGGCAGAAAAAGGCTCTGAGGGGATTGAGCAATATAGAAACGGTTATACCATCAGGCAAATAGACGGCCGGGATTCCTCTGTGGAATTCACGAACGACAAGAAGCTGTTTGCCGGGGATGTCATCGGTGCGGTTAGTGAAGAACAATTACGCCGTATCCAGATACGGGAAACCATCATCTCCCACATCGAACGGGAACGGCAATTGTTTCCCAAGAGTGTGAAAGTATTGTCCCTGTTCTTTATCGACGAAGTGGCGAAGTACAAGCAGTATGACGCTACCGGCAACGCCCAAGGTGGAACTTACGCCGAAATTTTCGAGGAAGAGTACAAATCCATCGTCGGCGGTATGCAGCTTGCCCTTACCGATACGCCGGAATATCTTGCGTACCTTTACGGCATTGAAGCCGAGGTGACACACGCCGGCTATTTTTCCATCGATAAGAAAAGCGGACGCATGGTGGATAGCAAACTCGGCGATAAAAAAGAGCGCACTTCCGACGACGCGGACGCTTACGACCTGATTATGAAAGACAAGGAACGCCTCCTTGACCGCCGCGAGCCTGTGCGGTTCATCTTTTCCCACTCTGCCCTCCGCGAGGGTTGGGATAATCCTAACGTGTTTCAGATTTGCACATTGAAACGAAGCGGCAGCGATGTCCGCAAGCGTCAGGAAGTCGGGCGCGGGCTTCGCCTTGCCGTTAACCAGGGCGGTGAGCGCATGGACGAAACCCTCCTGTCCCGCGAGGAAGTTCACAACATTAATGTGCTGACGGTTATCGCCAACGAAAGCTACGACAGTTTCGCCAAGGGGCTGCAAAGTGAGATTGCCGAAGCGGTCGCCGACCGTCCGCGTAAAGTGGAAGCGAAACTGTTTACGGAGAAGTTCGGCGAAGATACAGCCCTTGCCATTTACGAAAGCCTGATAGAAAACGGTTATGTGAAGCGCGGCGAACTGACCGAGAAATATTACGAGGATAAGAAAAACGGCACAATAGCCGTACCCGAAGAAGCTGTCAGCCGTGCCGCCGATGTTATCGCCGTGCTGGATTCCGTTTACGACCCGAACGCCAATAAGCCGGAAAATGCCCGTAAAAACAATGTGGAAATCACCCTTGATAAAGGCAAACTGACAAGTAAAGCGTTCCAGGAACTATGGTCACGCATTAACCGCAAGAGTTATTATATCGTGGGATTTGATGAAGGCGAACTGGCGGAAAAGGCTGTCAGAGAACTGAACGCGAAACTACGTGTTGCGAAGATTTACTTCAAGGTCGAAGAGGGCGAGCAGGCAAGTGTTATCGAATCCAAGGAACAGCTTGAAACCGGCGAAGCGTTTGTCCGCAGTAATATGGTGCGCGAGGATGCCGCTCCTTACATGACAATGAGGGCAAGTTCCTCTGTTCGTTACGACCTTGTCGGAAAAATCGTAGCCGAAACCGGACTAACCCGAAAAGGCGTGACAAAAATTCTGGTCGGCCTTGACAAAAACATCTTTGACCAGTTCGGAGATAACCCCGAAGAGTTCATCATCCGAGCAGCCAATATTATCAATGAGCAGAAAGCCACGGTGATTATCGAGCATATCACCTATGATAAGCTGACCGCCGCTTTTGATACGGATATATTCACCGAACCCGACCTCAAAAAAGGATGCCTCGGTGTTAACGCTATGGAGGCAAAGCGGCACCTTTACGATTATGTCATTTACGATTCTACCAATGAGCGTGATTTTGCTTCCGCATTGGAAGCGCACAGCCAAGAGGTCCAAGTCTATGTCAAGCTGCCGCGAGGATTCTATATCAGCACCCCTGTCGGCAAGTACAATCCCGACTGGGCGATTGCGTTTTATGAAGGCGTCGTTAAGCACATTTATTTTGTTGCTGAAACCAAGGGTGATATGTCCTCAATGGAACTCCGCAAAAGCGAGGAAGCCAAAGCACACTGTGCCCGCGAACATTTCCGTGCTATTAGCGGAGAGAATGTTATATATGACATTGTGGGCAGCTATGACAGACTTTGGGAATTGGTACAGTGGTAGTTGAATAGTCAGGGTATAGAAGCTTGTTAAGCCTGTCCTTTGGACGCGCTTTTTCAAAAAGGGCAGGTAAAGTGAAGCTTACGTTTCATTTTAAAAGCGGGGTAATTTGAAATCCCCAATAGAGGTTCTAATGGTAGAAATACAGGGAAAGTTCAACCGTGCCGTTTGTTACTGCGACGAATTGGAAGGAATAGCAGCGGCGCAGATTCAAGCCGTTTGTGACCAGCCTGAGTTCGCAGGCGCCAAAATCATCATTATGCCGGACGTTCATGCCGGGATGGCCTGCACCATTGGTACCACAATGACCATAACCAACAAGATCGTTCCCGGCATGGTCGGAGTTGATATCGGCTGCGGCATGGAGACGGCGGAAATAGCAGATCAGGAAATTGATTTTGAAAAACTCGATAATGCCATTCGCCATAATATTCCCTGCGGCCGCGATGTGAGAAAAGATTATCACGTGCTGAATGACGAAATTGATTTGACCAAGCTTCGCTGTGCCGACCATTTGAGCCTTGACCGTGCACGGCACAGTATCGGCACGCTGGGAGGCGGTAATCATTTTATAGAGGTCGATAGGGCGGACAGGGGAGAACTGTTTGTGGTCGTACATTCCGGCAGCCGCTACATCGGTAAGGAAGTGGCAGAATACTATCAGGATGAGGCTTGGAAAACGTTGAGAGGTAATTCCAAAACACAGCTTGATAAGGTGATTGCAGCGCTTAAAGCCGAAGGACGGCAAAAGGAAATCAAGCTTACCTTAGATCGTCTCAAAAATGACGGCGCATACGAACCAAGGGTACCTAAAGATTTGGCGTATGTTGAAGGCAGCTTGTTTGACGACTACATCCACGATATGAAAATAATACAGAGGTTCGCAGTACTCAACCGTCAAGCCATGATGGATATCATTCTGGAAAAGATAGGGCTGACCAAAGTGGGCGGATTCACTACTATTCACAACTATATTGACACCGACGCCATGATCCTGCGCAAAGGGGCAGTGTCGGCAAAGAAGGGGGAAATGCTGCTCATTCCAATCAATATGCGGGATGGCAGCCTCATATGTATCGGGCGCGGCAATCCGGACTGGAACTATTCCGCACCGCATGGCGCCGGGCGCAATATGAGCAGAAAAGCCGCTTTTCGCGCTCTTACGATGGAAGAATACAAAGCCGAGATGCAGGGCATCTTTACCACCTGCGTGAACGAGGACACACTGGACGAGTCCCCAATGGCATACAAAAGCATGGATGCAATCGTGGGTCAAATTACGCCGACCGCCGAAATAATTATGCAAGTCAAGCCAGTCTATAATTTTAAGGCTGGAGAGTAATAATTCACAATACGCAATTCGGAATTTAAAACAAATGCAGCCGGTTTTAAATTTCCAATTATTTCCGTCCCGGGATTCCTTTTTTTTTTTGACTATATAAGCCGTGGCAAAGGAAATAACCTGAAATATGTTAAGGCAACTATGATCGAACGTGTGATGGAAAAATTGAAAGAGATTGAGATGCGGGAGAATGTCACCATCCTCCATGCCGTGGAGTCAGGAAGCAGGGCCTGGGGATTTCCCTCACCGGACAGCGACTATGACGTGCGTTTTATCTATATTCGGGATGCGGCATTTTATCTCAAATTAGAAAAGACGAGAGATGTGATCGAATGGCAGATTGACGGGGTCCTTGACATCAACGGCTGGGATTTGCAAAAGACGCTTCGGTTGTTGCATAAATCAAATCCCACGCTTTTTGAATGGTCTATCTCACCGATTGTGTATAAGACTACTCCCCTCTGGGAACGCATAAAATTAATATTCGGCGATTATTTTTTGACAAAACACGGCGTATACCACTACCTGAGCATGGCAGAGAGAAATTATCGCGAGTGCTTGAAACGTGATATTGTGCGGGTAAAAAAATATCTTTATGTAATGCGCCCCATACTTGCCTGTAAGTGGATTCTGACTAAGAATTCTCCCCCGCCAATCCTGTTTCCTGATTTAGTAACGGCGGAACTGGAGCCTGGTTTGCTAAAAACGATTGAATGGCTATTGGATATAAAAACAAAGATGCCGGAAACAAATGAAATGCCTATGGTAAAGGAACTCAACGATTACATTGAAGATACTTTGCCTGCCTTGAAGTCACGTGCGGAGGAGCTGCCATCAGTCAAAGCGAGGGATTATAACGAACTGAATTGTTTGTTTCTTGAAGCGCTTAGGGAGACGGGAAGCCATGTTTGATACCATAAGTTTATAACCATCTTTCCGGCATGGACGGGAAGTGACAAAACTTGAGGACGAACGGGGATTACTGCTATTCGATCTTTAATAAATTGACATATACGTACTACTCTGCACGAGTACTACGCCGGAAACAGCCTACCGATAGGCGACAGAGAAGCAAGAACGCAAAGGTAACGAGCTATATTTGGTTTAGAGTTAGAAGAACCTCTTTTTCTGTGGTCTTGATATGATGTACTTGAATAAATACATAAACAGGCCATCATGGTCGCAAGATGTGCCCTTGTATGCGCTGGCGATCTTGTCCGGCGTTGCTCTCATCTATTCTTTTCCCAAATTTGGTACGGGCTGGATGGCGTGGTTTGCTCTCATCCCCCTGTTATTAGCTCTGCGTACCATCACTGCTTCCTTAAAGGCCGGGATGATGGGACTGCTTACAGGCCTTGTGTTCTATATTGGAATTCTCTACTGGCTGCCCCAGGTGGTTATCACTTATGGGAATCTTCCTTTTGGCCTTGGTGTATTGGCCCTGGTTTTGTTGTCCATCTACCTGAGCCTCTATCTTGCCTGCTTTGCCGCTAGTTTGGTGTATCTGCGACAGCGAGGTTTTGCTGAATTCATCACAGCCCCCCTTCTTTGGGTTTGTCTGGAATTTCTGAAAACGATCCTCTTTACGGGTTTTCCCTGGGAGAATCTTGCCTATTCCCAGTATAAATATCTGACGATCATTCAGTTTTCCGATATTACCGGTATTTATGGCGTATCCTTTCTTATTGTGCTTGTGAATACTATTCAGGTTGATATTTTCATGGAGTCGAAAAAAAGGAAAAGGGTCTTTCTGGAGATGATTTTCGGGTGCATCATTCTGTTTCTATTGCTGGGATATGGCAGGTTTTCTCTTAACCGGGTTTCTTCCGAACTTAACCGTGCGGAGGCGATGGAGATTTCTCTGATACAGGGCAATATTGATCAGAGTGTCAAGTGGAGTCCTCTTTACCAGCAGGAATCTGTCAATATCTACCGTACCCTGTCTTTAAGAAACGCTCCTGTTGGAGAAGGTTTAATTGTTTGGCCGGAAACGGCAATGCCTTTCTTCTTTCGTGAGAATCGCCATTTCTCGCCGCAGGTTCGCTCTGTGGCGAAGCTGGCTTCGGATTGGCTTTTATTTGGCAGTCCCAGCTACAAAAAGGAAGGGGAACAGATATGGTATATGAACAGTGCCTTTCTCTTATCACCTGATGGTGGCATTGAGGGAAAATATGATAAGATCCACCTTGTTCCCTACGGAGAATATGTCCCTCTGCGCAAATTTTTTCCTTTTCTGGATAAGCTTGTGGAAGGGGTCGGCGATTTCAAAAGAGGAGAACATATCACTCCTTTACCCCTTGGAAAACATGCCCTGGGTGTACTGATCTGCTATGAAGGTATTTTCCCCCGGATCAGTCGTGACTATAAGAGAAAGGGAGCCGGTTTGCTGGTCAATATTACCAATGATGCGTGGTTCGGTATGACCTCGGCACCTTACCAGCATTTGTCCATGACGGTTTTTCGCGCTGTCGAGAATCGCACCTTTCTTTTACGTTCCGCCAATACGGGGATCAGCGCCATCATCAGTCCCACAGGTCAGATCATGAAGCAAACAGACCTTTTCCGGCGAACGGTTCTGAAAGGAAGTATAAAATTTCTTGATCGTAAGACCATCTATACGCTATATGGCGACATATTTGTGTATGTATGCCTGATCCTGCTGGGACTCATTATATTAACCGCAAAAAAAGGAGAACGTCCCCATGTTTGATGAATTTGTGGAAAAGACAAAAGATTTAAAAAAACGCATTGATTTTATCGGGGATTGCCTTTGACCTTCAGGAAATTGAATATCAAATAAAAACCCTTGAAAAAGCCGCCATTCAAGAATCATTTTGGAACGATCCTGAAAAAGCCAGAGCTGTTCTCAGGCAGAAAAATAACCTGGAACAAAAGCAGATGCAGTGGCAGGTTCCCATGTCGGCCTTTAAAGATTTGGAAGCGTTACTGTCCCTTGCCATAGAAGAAAAGGACGATTCTTTATCTGGTGAAATTGCCTCAGAAATAGAATCACTGGACAAAATAGTAAATGGCTACGAATTAAAGATGATGCTTCGTAACGAAGAAGATGCCATGAATGCCATCATTTCCATTCATGCCGGGGCAGGAGGGACGGAATCTCAGGATTGGGCAGATATGCTTTTACGCATGTATCTGCGCTGGGCGGAAAAACGAACATTCAGGACAGAGATTATTGATTATCTGGCGGGAGATGAAGCTGGTATCAAGAGCGTTTCTTTTACCCTAGAGGGTGATTATGCCTACGGTTACGCAAAGGCGGAAATCGGTATCCATCGTCTGGTAAGAATTTCACCCTTTGATGCTAATTCGCGGCGTCATACATCCTTTGCCTCTGTTTTTGTGTACCCCGAAGTAGATGACGATATTGAAATCGATATTGAGGAAAAAGATCTACGCATTGATACGTACCGTTCAACAGGAGCGGGAGGACAACATGTCAATAAAACGGATTCCGCTGTTCGTATTACCCATATCCCAACGGGTATTGTGGTGCAATGTCAGAATGAGCGGTCTCAGCATAAGAATAAATCCATGGCCATGAAATATCTGCGTTCCCGTCTTTATGAGCGAAAACTTCAGGAAAAAAGAGAGCAGATGAATCAGATTGAAAAAAGCAAGAAGGATATTGCCTGGGGAAGCCAGATTCGCTCGTATGTTCTGCACCCGTATAAAATGATCAAGGATCATCGCACCAATCTGGAAATCGGAAACGCCAGTAAAGTTCTTGATGGTGATCTTGACGAGTTGATCAATGCCTATCTGATGATGAACTCATCAGAATAACCATGTATGATCTTCATGGATATGTTGTAAGGGATATAAGAAGGAAAGGGGAAGTCAACAGCATGGATGTGCAATCAGAAATCACGGAAATAGCCAAAAGAGCAAGAAAAGCGGCAACGATTTTGTCACGCCTTCCCTCTGTG
>Ga0123353_10002067_pt1 | contig 24796 bp, 25 predicted proteins | sample TergutLab28metaG_3_FD_92763 | JGI IMG/M metagenome (GOLD analysis project Ga0123353, IMG submission 92763) | Labiotermes labralis P3 segment gut microbial communities from Petit-Saut dam, French Guiana - Lab288 P3 | ecosystem: Host-associated > Arthropoda: Insects > Digestive system > Gut ...
ACTATTAGGCTTAACAATGTACTAGTGGTGGATTTGTAGGTGACCGATAATGTCTCAGGAATAGAAAACGGTGTTACATTATTTGGAACTTCGGTTCCGTCCTCCATTACTTCGGCGGTAACTTTATTCCCATCTGTCACAAAAAGCTTTATATCTGATATATCCGCATCGGCTTTGATTTCGCTGGTCATTGTCCTGCCCTTAAACAAGGTAACATTTTGAAAATCTTTTTGCCAGCCGATTGAACCAGGACCCATTATATCCTTACCTACTGAATAATCCATTGTTCCGGTATCTGTGCCAGTCATTTTAAGCGTGTATGTATCATTCTTAGGCAAACTAATTTTTTTAATATCGTAATACTGATTAACAAAAACACCCACTTCACTGTCTATTGAATCATCAACAATATTATCTCTGACTCTGCCGACCAATTCCCCTTTACTGTTATAGACATCAACATCAACAGGGCAAGCTATTTTTACCCAATGATGGCTAAGTTCAGTTGCAAGATCAGTTTCATTTGTTATCTTCATCCAAGCCAGATACAAGTTGCGGTCATGAGCATCCATAATCCTTGGTTTTAAAAAGCCATCTGTTACTAAATATGATGTTATATCTGCGTAAGGAGTTGACCTTCATAATTTCGTCCCCATGCCCAGACAGTACCATCTACTTTTAATGCCGTGGCATGCTCAAATCCTGCGGCAATAGTGACAATGTCAGATAAGCCTGAAACTTGTGTAGGAGTGGATATATTTACACCCCAAGTCCAAACAGTTCCGTCTGATTTCAACGCACATGAAATAATACCTCCCGCATCAATAGCGATAACATCGCATAGGCCTAATACTTGCACAGGGGCATAGCGGTCAGTAAATGTGCCGTCGCCTATAGTCCCGAATTTATTGTCTCCCCAAGCCCAAACAGTACCATCCGATTTCAATGCTAAAGTATAAAAGTCTCCCGCCGAAATCATTGGCTTTGTGGAAAAAGTTTCCTTCGTATGCGATGACAGGTTCCAACCTGAAACAGCACATTGATTATGCTCGTTATCCCCAACCGCTACGACCGTTCCGTCTTTTTTTAAGCCGATGGTATGACCATACCCTGCGGCTACAGCAATTATATCAGTCCAGGACGACACATCGCATTGACCATATTTGTTCCAACCAACTGCTACGACCGTTCCATCTTTTTTTAGGCCGACGGTATGATCTTCTCCTGCGGCTACAGCAATTATATTTGTCCAAGACGATACATTGCATTCTCCAATATTGTTATTTCCAACCGCTACGACTGTGCCATCTTTTTTTAAGCCAACAGTATGCCAATCTCCCGCAGTAACAGAAACAATATCCATCCAGGACGATACATCGCATACGTTAGCACTGTTATTCCCAACTGCCATGACCGTTCCGTCTTTTTTTAGACCAACGGTATGCCAATACCCTGCGGCTACAGCGGTAATATTCGTCCAATCAAAAACATTGCATTGACCAGAACTGTTATCCCCAACCGCTACGACTGTGCCATCTTCTTTAAGTCCGACGGTATGAAAGTACCCTGCGGTAATGGCGGAAATATCCGCCCAACCAGAAACATTGCATTGACCAGAACTGTTATCTCCAACCGCTAAGATTGTGCCATCTTTTTTAAGACCTACAGTATGAAAATACTTTGCGGCAACCGCAGAAATATCCATCCAATCAGAAATATCACATTGATTATCACCGTTATACCCAATCGCCATGACCGTTCCGTCTTTTTTTAAGCCGACGGTATGCCAACCCCCCGCTGTAACCATTGGTTCTGTATGAAAATCTGTCGCCTTTGCTCTGGGCAACAAGCCTGGCAAGACGGCCAACACTACACCAATTACTATAACCGCCACTAATAAAAGAGCAATCGCATTTTTCGAAATTCTCTGTTTCATTTTGACAACCTCCACATTTTTTAATAATAAAACTTCATAGTCAATATGAAGTTGTTGTGCAACTCCACTAATAGTATACCATAGGCGGAAAGATAATTGTATACAAAATGAATAATATTCTATCATATTTTTGCGATCAATCAAGCGAAATGCCATTTTTTGTGTCAAGTGTTGACACGGAAATGCCCGGGTGATACCATAATAGCGCAGTCCGCGAAAGCTATAGCTTTCGCGGACTGCGTTGTTTTTTTATAATAGGCCTAAAAAAGGAGCAAAATACAATGGCAGAACATGATACCTATGCGTTAATTCGGGTTTCTACAAAGAAGCAGAACGAGGCGCGGCAAGTTATCCGAATGGTTGAGCTTGGCATTCCAAAGAGCAATATTATTATTGAAAAGGAAAGCGGCAAAAGCACAGAAAGGAAAAAATATAAAGCCCTCGTTAAACGGCTTAAAGCGGGTGATATCCTTTATATTGAGAACATCGACCGTCTAAGCCGTGACTATGACGGCATTCTTGAACAGTGGCATAAGCTAACCAAGCAAAAAGGCGTTATCCTTAAAGTATTGGATACGCCCTCGCTTGACACTGACCAAACCGATAATAGCCTATTAAGTAAATTTATCCGTAATATTATTTTACACATATTAGCCTTTCAAGCTGAGAATGAATGGCAAAAGATAAAGAGCCGTCAAGCGCAGGGAATTGCCGTAGCGAAAGCGAGCGGGACGCAATTTGGACGCTCTAAGACAGAGCGAACGGAAAAAGAAATTAAAACAGCACAGCAGTATCTAAATCAAGAGATAACTTTAGATACTGCCTTAGCTCTGCTTAAAATTAAAAAAACGGCTTTCTATAATTTATATCGCGAAGTGTGTAATGCCAAAAGTTCAGATAATGAACATGAGGCCGTAGATAATAATTAGATTTTCCCTGCTTTCAAGAGAATAACAAAAAATAATAACCTGTCAAAAGCAAAATAAACGCTTCACGCCATTGACAGGCTGTTTCTATTTTTGTTATGATACCAATAAGCAGAGAAAGAACTTTATAAGGCGTGTGCTTTCATATGCTCACTAGGTTTTTTCTTCTATTTCTTGTATGGTTTTTTTACCATCATGCTTTGCCGCAATAACCACAGGCGGTAATTTCTCATTAGCATTGAAAAACGATGGTACTGTTTGGGCTTGGGGACGTAACGACTATGGCCAGCTTGGCGACGGCACAAATACAAACCGTGATGTCCCTGTACAAGTACAGGGACTAAGTGGCGTGACAGCGCTGGACGCCGGAGGCTCGCATTCCCTCGCACTAAAAAATGACGGCACAGTTTGGGGCTGGGGGTATAATCGGTATGGTGCGCTTGATGATGGTACACTTAATAACAGTAATACCCCGGTACAGGCGCAGAATTTAAACAGTGTGTCGGCAATAGCTGCAGGGAGCAGCATTTCTATGGCGCTAAGAAATGACGGTACGGTTTTGGCTTGGGGTGACGGGTTACCCAGCACCCCGGCACCGATAAAATCCCTCTGGCTGGACGGACTCTACTTTAATGTATTCAATGGTACTTTCAACATAAGCACTACCTACCTTAAAATAACTGACCGCAACAATTTGACCGTCCGGCTTACGACCGACGCCTCTTCGCCTGTCACTTGGATATCGCGCAGTCCATCTGCTGCTTCTGTAGATGCGAACGGCAATGTGAAAGTCGATGCCCCGGAGGAAGGCAAATATGATTATACTATAATTGCAGCATATACTGCCGATGGTCAGTATGCGTATTGTCGTGTAGATGTAGAAGTTCCGGCGACTGATGAGTATATTTCCAGGCGCAACAATAGAAATATGCTTCAAGCTCTGTTTTATGATCTTTCTATCCTCTTCTTTGGCTTTCTCTATTGGATATTCATTGGCTGGTGGGCAAGGTAACTCTTTTAAGCCTTGATTTTTAGGACATTTTGTTTTCTGACAAGACAGCCCGGAAAGCATCCGCGAAAAAATTTGACAACTCTCCCCCTGACTTGATATAATAGTAAGAAGTTTTAATATCTTACCAGGGGGAGCTTTTTTCTATTATGTTAAAAAGCATGACAGGCTTCGGCCGGGCACAGGGCACCTTTGACGACTTCAACATCCTGATGGAGTTGAAGAGCGTCAACCACCGCTATTTTGAGTTTTCCGCCCGTGTGCCGCGGGCCTATGGGTTTCTGGAGGAGAAGCTGAAATCCTACTTCCAGGGCAAAATCGCGCGGGGCAAGGTGGAATGCTTCCTCCAACTGGAGAATCTGGCCGAGGACAACGTGCTCATCAGCGTCAACCACGCCCTTGCCTCCGGCTACCGGCAAGCCTTCGCCGAACTCTCCGAGCAGTACGGCATAGAAAATGATTTGACGGCCACCGCATTGGCGCGGTTCAGCGACATTTTTATTGTGCGCCGGAAAGAGGCCGACGAGGAGGCCGTTTGGAGCTGTGTCTCGGAAGTGGCGGCGGAGACTCTGGACAGCTTCCTTCGTATGCGGGAAGCGGAGGGTCTCCGGCTGAAAACGGATATCCTGCAGCGGCTGGACAATATCCTGGACAACGTCGCGGCCGTGGAACATCGTTCCCCGGAGACGGTGCGGGACTACCAGGACAAGCTGCTCACCAGAATGCAAGACTTGCTGGCGGACACCGGCATCGACGAGCAGCGTCTGCTGACGGAGTCCGCCATCTTCGCGGATAAAATCGCTGTGGCGGAGGAGACCGTGCGCCTGCGCAGCCACATGGAGCAGCTGCGCGCCTGCCTGGACTCCGAGGAGAGCTCCGTCGGCCGGAAACTGGATTTCCTGGTGCAGGAGATGAACCGGGAGGCGAACACCATCGGCTCGAAGGCGCAGGATATCTCCATCGCGAATCATGTGATCACGATCAAATCCGAAATCGAAAAAATCCGGGAACAGGTGCAGAATATTGAATAATATCAGACTCATTCACATCGGTTTCGGCAATCTGGTAAACGCCAGCCGCCTGGTCGCCATTGTCAGTCCGGAATCCGCGCCGATGAAACGCATGATTCAGGACTGCAAAGAGAAAGGCAGCCTGATTGACGCCACCCACGGCCGCCGAACCCGGGCCGTGCTTATTACGGACAGCGGACATGTCATTCTCTCCTATTTACAGAGCGAAACCGTCGCGAACCGGCTGGCGGAGGATGCGGGCGACTATCACGTAGATGAGGAGGACACAAATGCGTAGGGGCTTACTGGTGATTTTGTCCGGCCCTTCCGGCTCCGGAAAAGACAGCCTGCTGGAGGAACTCATGCGGCGGGACGAGGACGTCCGCGTGTCGGTCTCCCTGACCACGCGCCCGAAGCGCGGTTGGGAAATCGACGGATTCCATTATTATTTTGTAACAAAAGAATTCTTTCAAAAAAAGCTGGACGAGGACTCCATGCTGGAATACGCGCAGTACGGCGATTCCCTCTACGGCACACCGAAAGGCCCGGTAGATGAACTGCTGAAGCAAGGCAAAACGGTCATCTTGAAAATCGAGGTTCAGGGGGCTGAAAAAATCCGCGCCCTCTACCCGGATGTGCTGCGCATCTTCCTGCTCCCCCCTTCCCTCTCCGTACTGGAAAATCGGCTGCGCCTGCGCGAAACGGAGGACGAGGAGGATATACAGCGCCGCCTCTCCATTGCGGCCAACGAAATTACCCGGGCCACGGAATACGATTACATCGTTGTGAACAATATCCTGAACTACGCGGTCAACGATATCGCCGCCATCCTGCAGGCGGAGCGCAACCGCGCTTCCCGCGTCAAATATTTGATAAGTGAGGTCTTGCAAAATGCTTAATCCGGACTTGAAAGACGTGCTGAAAAACCATGTGAGCCGCTACTCCCTGGTGACGGCGACGGCCAAACGGGCTCGCATTCTCTCGGAGGAGGCCGAAAAAAAGCGGGAGGTCATGACGGAGAAGCCGGTTTCCATCGCAATCGATGAAATCATCCGGGGCAGCTATGTCATCGTGGAGCCGGAAGAGATCCGACATCTTTAAGTAATAGGTAATAGTGAATAGTGAACAACTATGACGTTTATGTGAATTCCGCAGGGAACGATATCCTCGACATCCCAAATACTTTCGCGCTGGTCGCGGTGGAAAAGACCACCTACCGCTTTGACCAGGCCTTCACGTATTGGATTCCCGGTGAGCTGCGCAAAACCGCGCTGCCCGGCTGCCGCGTGCTGGTACCCTTTGGCGGCGGTAACCGGACGCGCATCGGCATGATTTTAGAGACCCGCGCCGAATCCGATATTGAACCCTGTAAACCTATCGCAGCGGTGCTTGATGAAGCACCGCTGCTCAATCGTGAGCTGCTGTCCCTGGCCCCCTGGCTCAAGGAGCACACCTTCTGCAATTTGTACGACGCGGTAAAAATTATGCTGCCCGGCGGCCTGAACCGGAAAATTGTCCACTCCTTCGCGGCAATCCCCGCCCAGGATGAATCTCTGCTCACGGAGCTGTCCGCAGAGGAAACGCAGGTCTACGAGTACCTCTGCGGACGCAACGGTTATGTGCGGCTGGAAGCCATCCAAAAAAAGCTGGGGGTTCCGCCGGAGCTCTCCTCTTTGAAGGGCCTGCTGGAAAGGGGGCTGCTTGCCAGCAATTTGGACGCGGTCCGGAACGTGGGGGACGCCACGAGGCGCATGGTACGGCTGCGGGAGGAAACGGAAGAGGCTTTGCCGAAGCTCAGCAAAAAACAGCGGGAAATCGTGGATCTGCTCACCGAAATCGGCACGGCCAGCGTCAAGGAGGTCTGTTATTACACAGGCCTGACGCCTTCGGTGGTCGCCGCGCTGGAAAAGAAGGACGTCGTTTGCGTCTACGAGGTTTTGCGGGAGCGTAAAGTAGAATCCCTCTACAATGCGCCGGAAGGACAAACTGCCCCTGTAAAATGTATCTCCTTGACGGAGGAGCAGGAATCATGTTATGATAATTTGATGCGGCAATATCAAAGCGACGGGGGCACGTCCTTGCTGTTCGGCGTCACCGGCAGCGGCAAGACCCAGGTGTTCCTCCGTATGCTGGACGCGGTGTTGGCGGAGGAGAAATCCGCCATCGTCATGGTGCCGGAAATCGCGCTGACCCCGCAGATGCTCTCCCTGTTCCGCGGGCGTTACGGGCCGAAAGTCGCCCTGTTCCACAGCGCTCTCTCCGCGGGGGAACGCGTGGGCGAGTGGAAGCGCGTCAAAAACGGGGAGGCGCAAATCGCGCTGGGCACGCGCTCCGCCGTGTTCGCGCCCTTCGAAAATTTGGGGCTTTTGATCTTGGACGAGGAGCAGGAACATACTTATAAATCCAAGCAGTCCCCCCGCTATGCCGCGAAGGATGTGGCCCGCCGCCGCGCCGCCTGGCACAGGGCGCTGGTGATTCTGGCCTCCGCCACCCCAAGCGTGGAGAGCTACGCCGCCGCGCTGAGCGGGCAATACAGCCTGAACGTCCTCTCCAGGCGCTACGGAGACGCGGTGCTGCCCCAGGTGCAAACGGTCGGCCTCAGCCCGGAGGCACTGTCCGGCCAGGCCTTCGCGCTGAGCGAAGCTTTGTTGGAGGCATTGCGGGAAAATTTGAGCGCGCAAAAGCAGTCGATTTTATTGATCAACCGGCGGGGCTACCACAGCTTCGTTCTCTGCCAGTCCTGCAAGGAGGTGCTCTCCTGCCCCAGCTGCAGCATCTCCCTGACCTATCACGCGGCCAATCACAGGCTGATGTGCCACTACTGCGGTTATTCCCGCCCTTTTTCCGATACCTGCGCGCGCTGCGGGGCGCCGAACCTCCGCTGCTCCGGCTACGGCACCCAGCGGGTGGAGGCCGAACTGCGGGAGGCGCTGCCGGAGGCCCGGGTCCTGCGCATGGACATGGACACCACGGCGGGGCGCTTCGCCCACGAGACCAAACTGGAACAGTTCCGCAGGCGGGAATTTGACATCCTGCTCGGCACACAGATGGTGGCGAAGGGCCTGGACTTCGAGCAGGTCACCCTGGTCGGCGTGGTCTCCGCGGACCAGCAGCTCTACAACGACGATTTCCGTAGCCTGGAGCGCAGTTTTTCTCTTCTGACTCAGGTGGTTGGCCGTGCCGGACGCGGGCAGTATCCGGGCAAGGCCATCATCCAGACCATGAACCCGGAAAACCCCATCCTGCGTTTTGCGGAGCGGCAGGACTACGCCGCGTTTTACGAGACGGAGATCAAAATCCGGAAGCTGATGATCTACCCGCCCTACTGCGACATCTGTGTGTTGGGGTTTGCCTGCGAGGAGGAGCCCAGGGCGAAGGCCGCATCCAAGGCCACTCTGCAGCTGTTGAGTGCCCGCAACGCGGAACGCTACCCCGACGTGAAGATGATCATTCTGGGGCCCATGGCGGCAAGGATCGCAAAAATCGGCAACCGCTTCCGCTACCGCCTGATCATCAAAGCAAAGAATACCAAACGGTTTCGCGCCATGCTCTCCGAGCTGCTGGTCAGCCTGGACAGTCAGCCGGCCTTTTCCGGCGTGGCGATCTACGCGGACATCAATCCAAGGGATACGATATAAATAATTTACCGATTTTTAAATCTTTCCCATATAATATGTGGTATATTAAAAATAGCAGTGAAGGAAGGTACAGCCCCATGGCCTTACGAAAAATCATCACGGAGGGCGACCCGATTTTAAACAAGGTCAGCCGCAACGTCGAGCGCTTCGACGCCCGCCTGGCCGGCATCATCGAAGATTTGATTGACACCCTGGCGGAGGCGAAGGGTGTCGGGCTTGCCGCCGTACAGGTCGGCATCCTGCGGCGAATTGTGGTGGTGAATACCGGCGAGAATTATATCGAACTGGTCAATCCGGAAATCGTGGAAATACAGGGGGAACAGGAGGCCGAAGAGGGCTGCCTCTCCCTGCCCGGCCAGTCCGGGATCACCCTGCGCCCCGCCGTCGTGAAACTCAAGGCCCAAGACCGCAAGGGGAAATGGCATGTCTACAAGCGGGAGGAACTGCTCGCCCGCTGCTTCTGCCATGAAATCGACCATTTGAACGGCATCTTATTTACCAAACATGTGATTCGCCCCGTGGAGGAAGATCAAGCGTGAAAATCGTATTTATGGGCACCCCCGACTTTGCCGTCCCCTGCCTGCGGGTTCTGCTGGAGGATGGGCACGAACTCTGCGGCGTGTTCAGCCAGCCGGATAAGCCGAAGGGGCGGCACTACACCCTGACGCCGCCGCCAGTGAAGGAACTGGCGGAGCAAAACGGCCTCCCGGTATTCCAGCTGCAGACCCTGCGCAATGGGGAAGCCCTGCAGATCCTGCAGACCCTCTCCCCCGATTTAATCGTCGTGGCCGCCTACGGAAAAATATTGCCCGTCGATATTTTGAATCTGCCGCCTTACGGCTGTATCAATATCCACGGCTCGCTCCTGCCCAAGCTGCGCGGGGCCGCACCTATTCAGTGGGCCGTCCTCAACGGAGAAAGCCGCACGGGCGTCACTTCCATGCAGATGGATGCGGGCATGGACACCGGGGATATCCTGTTGCAGGCCCAGACGGAAATCGGGCCGAACGAGACCGCCGGGGAACTGTATGACAGGCTGTCCGTGCTGGGAGCGGAACTCCTGCGTGACACGCTGGCCCGCCTGGAGGCGGGAATTCTTGCCCGGGAAAAGCAAGACGAAAGCCAGGCGACTATGGCGCCTCCGCTCACAAAACAGCTCTGCCCGCTGGACTGGTTCAAATCGGCGCAGATCCTGCACGATCAAGTGCGCGGGCTTTTCCCCTGGCCTGCCGCGACGGCGCGTTTGCATGGGAAAACTTTGAAAATCCACCGCAGTCTTCCGATCCTGTCTGCTGCAGGTCGCCCCGGTGAGATACTGGAGGCAAAAGAGCGGCTGCTCATTGCCTGCGGAAACGACAGCGCCCTCGAAATTTTGAAGTTACAGCCCGAGGGTAAAAAGGCCATGGGCGCGGAAGAATATTTGAGGGGAAACCCGATTTCTGTGAGGACGTTTATGGAAATTTGAGCGGCGGAATGTCGATAAATTTATTGACATGTTGGCAAAAATAACGTATACTGGAATTCAGAAAAACAGATCCTATCTATATGAAAACGAGGTGGCTGATCATGCAAAATATGTTGCCGTTGAGCAGTGTGTTGGATTCGTTTGTACCTATTACAAGATTCAACCGGGGGGAGGCCAACAAGATTTTCGATGAAGTCCGGGAATCCGGGTGCAAAGTTGTTGTAAAGAACAATGTCCCTGCCTGCGTACTGCTCACACCGGAAAAGTACCGGGAGATGATAGCGATGATAGAAGATCAATATCTGCTTGCGCTGGCAGAGGAACGAGAGCGGGTTGATACTGGGGAAAAATATACATTCGAGGAAGTCCTTTCCAGAAACGGACTCACATTTGCAGACATTGACGCAATGGAGGACGTTGAAATCGAATGAAGTATTGGACTGTAGAATATACGAAAGAGGCAGCCAAGGATTTAAATGCGCTCCACACTGATGCGCGAAACCAGGTTTACAAAGCGATACGTAAAGTTTCGGAAAATCCTCTTCCTAAAAATGAAGGCGGGTGTGGGAAACCGCTCGGAAACAAACGCGGAAGGAATCTGGCAGGTCTGTGTAAAATCAAGTTGTTGAAACTCGGTATCCGTATCGTGTATAAGCTGGTCCGCACTGACAATATTATGAAGATTATTGTAATTTCAGTTCGCGCGGACGATGAGGTTTACGAACTGGCTGCCAAGCGGCAGGGGCAAGAATAAGGAGACTCAATTATGCTTTGGTATTATATGGATATCGGTTTTATCGTGCTGGTCGTGCCGGCGATGATTTTGTCGCTCGCCGCACAGATCCGCGTGAAATCGGTGTTCCGCAAGCTGTCCCGCGTGCGCAGCTACTCCGGCCTGACCGGCGCCCAGGCAGCCTACAAAGTGTTGACTTTTTACGGTATACAAGACGTGCGCATCGAGCAGACAAGGGGCAGGCTGAGCGACCACTTCGACCCCCGCGCGCGGGTGATCCGCCTTTCGCAGGACGTATATGGGAGCACTTCCATCGCGGCCATCGGCGTGGCCTGCCACGAGGCGGGGCACGCGGCGCAGCACGCGAACCGCTACCTGCCCGTCCGGCTGCGCAACGGCCTGCTGCCCGTTTGCAACATCGGCTCCATGATGGGCTTTCCACTGATTCTGCTCGGGTATTTTATGGCCTTCGAGCCCCTGATTACGTTCGGCCTGTGCCTCTTCGCGCTGATTGCCCTCTTCCAACTCGTGACCCTGCCGGTGGAGTTCAACGCCAGCAACCGGGCGCTGCAGGTCATAGACGAGACCGGCATTTTGCAAGAGAAGGAGCGCACCGGGGCGAAAAAAGTGCTCTGGGCCGCGTCCATGACCTATGTGGCGGCATTGATTGTTTCCCTCGCGAACCTGCTGCGCTTATTCCTGCGCTTTGGCGGCGGGAGCCGACGCAGATGACGGCGCAGACCGCGCGGCAGCTCGCCTTTTCGGTGCTGTTGAAAATCCACACAAAAAACGCCTATTCCAATCTGGCGCTGGACGCTGCGCTCTCCGCCGGTTCCTTCGACGAGCGGGAACGCGCACTGGCCGCCTCCCTGGTCTACAGCTGCCTGGAACGCCTGCTGACGCTGGACTACAACCTCGCGCTCTATCTCCGGCAGCCGATCAAAAAACTACGGCCGGAGGTCTTGACCGCCCTGCGTCTGGGCGCCTGCCAGCTTTTGTTTTTCGATAAAATCCCGCCCAGCGCCGCTGTAAACAGCAGCGTTTCCCTTGTGAAAGAAATGCGCTGCGCCTTCGCCGCCGGACTGGTCAACGCCGTGCTGCGCCAGGTAGCGGATAACGGATTACAGCTCCCGAAACAGGCCCATACTGATATTGCTTATCGGAGTATTAAGTATTCCTGCCCGGAATGGATTGTTCGTTTGTGGGAGGAGGCCTACGGGGCGGAGCACTGCGAGGGTCTGTTGCGCTGCTCCCAGGGCGGCGCGCCGCTGACGCTGCGGGTCAACACCACCAAGACAACGGCGGCGGCCCTCTTGGACAGGCTCCGGGAGGAAGGGCTCGACGCCGAAGCGAGCCCCTTGGCGAAAAACGCGCTCACCCTGCGCAAATCCGGCGCGATAGAGCAGTTATCCGCCTTTCGGGAGGGCCTGTTTCACGTGCAGGACGCAGCCGCCCAGCTCTGCTGCAAGGCACTGCAAGCCGAGCCGGGGCACACGGTCTTTGACCTTTGCGCCGCACCGGGCGGTAAGAGTTTTACCCTCGCGCAGACAGTCGCGCCGGGCGGAACCGTCCGGGCATTTGATCTCTCCGCAACCCGTTTGGCCCTGGTACAGCGCGGTGCCGAGCGGCTTGGCCTTTCGAATATTTCCATTGCCGCCGCAGACGCCGCCGCCTATGACCCGGCTTCGGGCCAGGCGGACCGTGTGCTCTGCGACGTCCCCTGTTCCGGGCTCGGCATCCTCCGGCGCAAACCGGAAATTCGTTACAAAACGCCAGAGGATATTGACAAATTGCCAAATTTGCAGTATCTTATACTCTGTAATGCCGCGCGTTATGTCAAACAAAAAGGACTTTTCGTCTACAGCACCTGCAGCCTGAACCCGGCGGAAAACGAAAGGGTCTGTGAGCGCTTCTTGGCCGCCCACCCCGGCTTCAGGTTCTGCCCTGTTTTGCCGGAAATCCCCCGCTTTGATGGGGCATCCGATTCCCTGACGCTGATGCCGCACCTGCACAACTGCGACGGATTTTTTATAGCCGCATTTCGGCGAATGGAGACCGCGTAAAAACGAAATGGTTACTGAAATTTGCACAACCCCTGTAGGGGACGTTGCCCTCAGCGTCCCGGAGCTCGATGTAAAGTCTATGTACTTCACAGAGCTGGCGGAGTCTTTTGCCGCCCTCTCCCTGCCGGAATACCGCGGCAAACAGGTCTTTTCCTGGCTGCAGGAAAAGGGGGTTTCCTCCTACGGAGAGATGAGCAATCTGCCCCAAGCCCTGCGCGGGGAATTGGCCGAACGATTTCCGATTTACCACTGTGAAATCCTGAAAAGGCAGATTTCCCAAAGGGATGAAACAGTAAAATATCTCTTCGCTTTGCACAATGGTACAGGCTATTCCAACAATGAGGAGTGCGTCGAGTCCGTATTTTTGCGCTACCGCTACGGCGACACCCTCTGCGTCTCCACCCAAATCGGCTGCAAAATGGGCTGCGCCTTCTGCGCCAGTGCCAAGGGTGGATTTGTCCGGAATCTCCGCGCTTCCGAAATGCTCGGCCAAATCCACGCGGCGCAGCGGGACCGGAACACGCGAATCTCCCACGTTGTGCTGATGGGCATGGGTGAACCGCTGGACAATTTCGACAATGTATTGCGCTTCGTAAGGCTCGTCACGGCCCCCGGAGGGCTCCACATCGGTATGCGGAACCTCTCCCTCTCCACCTGCGGCATCGTTCCCCGGATTTATGACTTATTGGAACAGCATCTGCCGCTCACCCTGTCCGTCTCGCTGCATGCCCCGGAGGAGGCGCTTCGCTCCCGTTTGATGCCCATCAATAGACGTTACCCGCTCTCTGAGTTGATTCCGGCCTGCAGGCAGTACGCGCAGACGACCTCCCGAAGGATTTCTTTTGAGTACGCGATGATAGACGGCTTGAACGACAGTCCGGCTCAGGCGCTGGAACTGGCGAAGCGAATCAGAGGCATCCTCTGCCACGTCAACTTGATTCCCGTCAACCCCATTGAACAGAGTCCCTATCAGCCGAGCCCGGCAAAGCGCATCGAGGTCTTCCGGCAGACGCTGGAACAACACGGCACCCCCTGCACGGTTCGGCGCACGCTCGGTTCCGACTTAGACGCGTCCTGCGGCCAGCTCAGGAGGCAGGTTTCAGGCGACTCGTAGGGAACGACCCCCGTGTCGTTCCGGAATATACGCAATTTACGGACACAACAGGAACGACACAGGGGTCGTTCCCTACAGGACAGGTTTTGTGATTGTGAAAGGAAGGTCTTGCCATGAAAATTGTCGCAAAGACCGATATCGGCAGAATCCGTCAGCAAAACCAGGATTCCTATGCCGCCGGGGAACTGCCTGGCGGGGTGGCCTGGGCCGTCGTCTGCGACGGAATGGGCGGCGCCGCCGGCGGGGATGTGGCAAGTACCCTCGCCGTGAAGATGATTTCGGAAAAAATCACCTCCGCCTATCAGGACGGCATGGGGAGCGGATCCATAAAAAATATGCTCGTCTCGGTGATTGAAAGCGCCAACGTCAGCATATATGATATGGCACGGTCCAACGAGACGCTCCACGGCATGGGGACGACGGTGGTCGCCGCGGTGGTGGTCGGCAGCGCCGTATACATCGCCCACGCCGGGGACAGCCGCGCCTACCGCATCACGCCGGAGGCCATTCAACAGATCACCCGGGATCACTCCGTGGTGCAGGCCATGGTGGAAACCGGGGAGTTGACGCCGGACGAGGCCAAGCACCATCCCCGGAAGAATTTGATCACCCGCGTTCTGGGCATGGAGCAGAACATTCTGACGGACTTCAATGAGACAGTGCTGCAGGCGGACGACGTCATCATACTGTGTACGGACGGCCTCAGCAACTATGTGGAGACCGATGACATATATGCCCTGACAAAGGGCGGCAACTACTATGAATTTGCCGAGAAGCTGGTGTCTCTCGCGAACGGAAACGGTGGCGGGGACAACATCACTGTCGTGGCGATAGCATCTTAGGAGTGTGAACGAATTGGATAACTACACTGGGAAGCGGCTGGACGGCCGCTATGAAATCCAAGAGGTCATCGGCGTCGGCGGCATGGCCGTCGTCTACAAGGCCTATGACAACATCGACGACCGTGTTGTCGCCATCAAAATCCTGAAGGATGAATTTTTAGCCAGCGAGGAATTCCGCCGCAGGTTCAAGAACGAATCCAAGGCCATTGCCGTTCTGTCCCACCCCAACATCGTCAAGGTGTACGACGTCAGCTACGGCGACCGGCTGCAGTACATCGTGATGGAATACGTGGAGGGCATCACGCTCAAGGAGTATATCGAGCAGCAGGGCAAAATCAACTGGCGGGAAGCCATCCACTTCATGATGCAGATCCTGCGCGCCCTGCAGCACGCCCACGACAAGGGCATTGTCCACCGGGACGTCAAGCCGCAGAATATCATGCTGCTGCAAAACGGCAACATCAAGGTGGCGGATTTCGGCATCGCGCGCTTCAGCCGCAGCGACACCCGCACCATGACGGACAGCGCCATCGGCTCCGTGCACTACATCAGCCCGGAGCAGGCCCGAGGCGACATTACCGATGACAAGGCGGACATCTACTCCGTTGGCGTCGTGCTGTATGAGATGCTCACGGGGCAGCTCCCCTTCCAGTCGAACAACACGGTTTCCGTGGCCATTATGCAGCTGCAGTCCGACCCGGTTACGCCCAGGTCCATCAACCCCAACATACCGGCCGGCCTGGAGCAGATCACCATGCACGCCATGCAGAAAAACACTAAGGATCGCTACCAGTCCGCCGCGGAAATGCTGCTGGATTTAGAGGAGGTCAAGCGCAACCCCAATATTAAATTTGACTACTCCTTCTTTGTGGACAACACGCCCACCCGCTTTGTCAGCCGCACAATGGAGCCCGTAAAACCGGCGCCGGTCTACGCCGGCGACGCGGTGGATTCCGGCAGGATGGATGAGGAACTGGAAGAGGATGCCATAAAGTCAAAGACCGTACCGATTTTGGTCGGCATTGCCGGCTCCCTGGTGGTACTGGTATTGGGCATCCTGGCATTTATTTATTTCTTCGGCGGCGAAAAGCCGGATAAAGTAGAGATACCGAATTTTGTCGGCAAAATTTATGAAACGATTGTCAACGACGAGGCATATCAAGATTTTGAATTTGTAGTGACCGAAATTACAAGCTCAACCGCGCAGGAAGGGGCCATTGCCCGGCAGGACCCACCCAGGGGCACCATGGTCAACAAGAGCGGGAACAATAAAATACGGATTCAGCTGGACGTAAACAAGGGTAAGCCACCCACAACTGGCGGCTTGATCGAAGTTCCTGATGTCTATTTACAGAACATCATCACGGCGAAAAAGGAGCTGGATAAATATTTTTTGGTGCGGCTGGTTCCGGAAATGACCACACAGTGGGAGGAAAATACCGTAATCCGGACTTCTCCGGAACGAAACAAAATGGCAGAATTCGGTTCCACTCTCCAGGTATTCTACGCCACACAGGAAGGCATGATTGAAATGCCGGATCTGGTCAATTGGGAATTGACCTCCGCCAAGAGCAGTCTCACCTATGCGAAGTTGGTCCTGGGCGAGGTCACCTATGAAAAGAGCCACAAAAGGCCAAACACCGTCATCGGCCAAAGTATAGAGAAAAACATCAAGGTGGCGCCCGGCACCAAAATCGACCTGACCGTCAGCAACGGCGAACCGCCGGAATCCACGGCCAGTTTTTCCGTGCGGATCCCCAATAAAAACAATGCCGAGGGCACATTGAAAATTTATGTGGACGGCAATCCCTACGGTTCGCACAAAACCGTGCTGCTGGACGGAAAAGAGGATTACCCAATCGAAGTCGTGGGTTCCGGCTCCAATCAGAAGATCACCGTAATCGTCGATTCGGATGAAATCTTTTCCTGCAAAGCGGATTTCACAAAAGACCCGGCGGTGCTCTCCGACCAAAAGTATGGCTCGTCCACCACCACGACCAATAATCCTGCCCGGGCGCCCATCCCGAATGTGAAGGGCAGAACCTATGAGGACGCGATACAGCTTCTAAAAGAAAAGGGCTTTGAGAACATCAACCGGCGGAACACAACGGTTACGGACGAGAACCAGGTCGGTATTGTGCTCACGCAAAATCCGGAGAGTTCCATCTTGCCCTATTCCACCAGTACCGTGATCACTTTGGAAATCGGCGTCACGGCGGCGCCCACCTCGGGAGGATAGGGCAATTTATGCAGCAGACAACGGGGATAATCCGAAAAGGAGTTGGCGGTTCCTACACAGTGGAGGTCGCCAACGCCCTCTATATTTGCAAAGCCCGGGGTATCTTCCGCAAGGAGGGGCTGAAACCCCTGCCCGGCGACCGGGTTCTCATCCGCATACAGAACCAGGGCGACCACATTCTGGAGGAAATCCTGCCGCGCAGGAACTGTTTGCTGCGGCCCACCATCGCCAATGTGGATCGCATTTTCCTCTTGGCCTCCCTGGATGAGCCCAAACCAAATCTATTGTTGATTGACAAGATGACCGCCATCGCCCAGCTCAAGGGCATTGAGACGGTGTTGGTGCTGACCAAAACCGACCTAGGTTGTCCGGACGTGATACTGGAAATCTATCAAAAGGCCGGAATCCCCTGCCTCGCGCTCTGTACATTGTCTTCCGATTTGGCGGGCAGCATTCCGGCGCTTGCCGCGCTGCTGGAGGGCCGTGTCAGCGTGTTTACGGGCAATTCCGGCGTGGGGAAGTCCACACTGCTCAATCGCCTGGAACCCTCCCTGGCTCTGGAGACCAACGCCATCAGCAACAAGCTTGGCCGCGGGCGTCACACGACCCGCCACGTGGAGCTCTTTCCCCTGCTGGGCGGCTATGTGGCGGACACGCCCGGCTTTTCCTCTCTGGAACTGGACGCAACCCAGGAAATTCAAAAAGAGGATCTGCCCTACGGATTTTTGGAGTTTCTGCCCCATCTCGGCCACTGCCGTTTCAGCAGCTGCACCCATGTGCGGGACCAGGGATGCGCCATACTGGCCGCGGTGGAGCGGGGTGAAATTCACCCTTCCCGGCACGCCAGCTATGCCACGCTCTATGAGGGGTTGAAGGATGTGCAGGCCTGGCAAATGAAATAGCAGAATCACCAAAACCCCGCCCCCTGTGTATACTGTATTGAGCGGCAGAACGTTCAATCGGAACAAGAATTTTTTCTGGGGGTGGTGCTGGTGAATGAGATGCGATAACAGAGGGCTGATATGCGCCGCGTTTGGCACGGGGCTGCTGGTCGCAAGCTGCTTCCCCTATTCCATCGTGGTCATTGTGATAGCCGCGCTGCTTGTGGTAATGGGCGTCGCGCTTTGCAGGGTATAGCTGTGTTTGAATCGGAGGGCAAGGGGGGCTGGTTTATGAAGGTGGTTGTTGTAAAAAGTCCGCGGGTGTTCCGGGGCATCCTGCGGTTTTTGTTTGGAATAAAGAAGCAGGATGCCATGTAAAGCAAATTGCCTTTGCAGTGTATCAATACATGAAAAGACGTGACGCATACTCATGATTACAGAGGATACGCCGCGTTTTTTGTTGTTTTATATAATTTTTCGCAAATCCCGGCGCAGGCGCTCAATGATCCGTTTTTCCAGCCGGGAGATGTAGCTCTGGGAAATGCCCAGGATATCCGCCACTTCCTTCTGCGTGCGCTCCTTGCCGTCCTCCAGGCCGAAACGCATGTGCATAATCATTCGTTCCCGGCTTTCCAGCTGGTCGATGCTCCGCATCAGTATGTTCTTCTCGTCCTGGGACTCTATGTCCTGGTTGATGATGTCCGGGTCGCTGCCCAGGACGTCCGACAGCAGCAGCTCATTGCCGTCCCAATCCACGTTCAGGGGTTCGTCGATGGAAATTTCGCCCCGTGTGTTGTTGGTTTTTCGCAGGTACATCAGGATTTCGTTTTCGATGCAGCGGGAGGCGTAGGTCGCGAGTTTGATGTTTTTTTCCGGACAGAACGTATTGACCGCCTTGATCAAGCCGATGGTCCCGATGGAGATCAGGTCCTCCACGCCGACGCCGGAACTCTCAAACTTCCGCGCGATGTAGACCACCAGCCGCAGATTGTGCGTGATCAAAACCTCCCGCGCGGAGCTGTCCCCCGCCCGCAGCCGCTCCATGACCTCCGATTCCTCCTGTTTGGTCAGGGGCGGCGGCAGGGTCTGCGGGCCATTGATATAATAAATTTCAGTCGCGTTTCTGTGCGCACTTCTGCGCATGCGGAAGCGCTGACCCCAGTCGCGCAGACGCCCCAGCAGCTGTTTCATTGTTCTGCACCCTTTCTTTTTGTTGTTCAAAAAACACAGTTCCAATCAGCGCGACATATTCCCCGGAGGAGAGCGACTTTTTGCTGACGGCCAGGTAGACCTGCTCCGCCTCGTACAGCCGCGCCCCGTTTTGGACCCAGAGCCGGTCCGGCCGGAAGGCCGGCAGTACACCGCCGCCGTGCAGTGCGTGGTAGGGAATCAGCCGCATCCCCTGCACCGCCGGCATAGATTCCAGATCGGAATCCGTCTGCCCCTTGAGATAGTTCCGCAGAGCCTCCGGCAGGATGTCCTTCACGAAAGTGGGGTCCGCGACGATCACCGCCGCGCCGGAAAAGCTTTCCCGCAGCGCGTTCCCCGAATCGAACAGTGCCTTGCCGGTGATTTGCTTGTCTCCCTGCCACACCGTAAGCGTATAGATGTGGTTCTCCGGTGCATTTTTCCGGGTAAAGCGCAAAATCAGCGTCAAAATGAGGTAGCAGGCAATCGCGGAAAGCGTGAGAGTCAGCGGGGCGATGTCAAAATAAAAGGCGCCGTTGCGGTAAACCATGCCGTTCGGCGCGAAGGCGAACCAAAGCGCCAGCAGCAGGCCCGCAAAGATGAAATTCGCCAGAAAAAAGCAGCAGAAGGCGCGTCGGAAAAAGCGGGCAGAGGGTATGGGGAAGGCCGCAAAGACCAGTGCCGCACAGCAGCCGAGTTTCAACAGGATGGAGAGCGGCAGCGGCAGCTCCGGCAAAAAGATACTGAGGGAAAACAGCCCCCCCAGCGCGGAGGCCAGCAGCAGGCGCAGGGGCTTGCGCCGCGCACCCGTCAGGGCGGTGGCGGCCAGCAGCAGCAGATAGTTCATGAAGGTATTCAGCAGGAACAAAATATCCACATACACGACTTGCTTCATGCTTGCGTCATTCCCTCTATGTATCGCATTATTCTTATGGCTCATTATAGCTCCGCCGACCGGGTTGTTTTTGTCGGTTTGGGAAACCGGACGGCAATTGTACCGAAAAAAAACGGCGTCCCGAAAAGGAGCGCTGTTTTTTGTAACCGAATTGTAACCTTTGTAATAAAGCGCCTGATTTTGTAATAAACCGCCCGAAAAGTTACAAAACCAGGCGTTTTTTGTAACCAAATTGTAACCAAATTCGCCTTGTTTTGCATGTTGCTTGTGTTGTATTGTATTCCTGTGCAAAAAATTCATTTTTGAGAGGAGATACTATACCATGCGTTCTGTAAAAATTCTTTTGGCCGTCTTCCTGCTTTTCGCGCTGGCACTGTCCGCGTCCTACGGCATTGCGGAAAACAACGCGTCACAGCTGGAACCCTACCCCGCCTTGCCGGTGCAGGAATTAATCCTGCCGGAACCTCTCCCCGAATATGAGGCAACCCTGCAACTTGTCCCGACGATTACCGAAAGGTACTCCTCTGGGTGGTTTCACCTGGCCGGCCCGCTGAACTTTTTAGACAAGAACAACAAACCCATCGATCTGCCCGAGGAGACGGCGGGGTATTTCTATGCTTATGAGAAAGCGTATAGAAACGATTACGTGGAACCGGATTTGCGGACACCCAGCTGTATCTTCTTGGTAGACAGTCAAGGAAATGCCGCAATTATGCGGCTGGATGGCACCGTTGTCACAGAATTTATCTATCGCAAAAGAGAATATGAACAAGCTTTTTGCGTGCTTAAGGGTTATGTGAATGTAGCGCAACGATCCGAAGGGGACGAGTACAACCAAAAGTACGGTGTGGTAGACCTTCGCACGGGACGGGAAGTTATTCCGGCAGTGTATGATGAATTGTCTTTGTTCGACGGCTTTGTCGCGGCAAGGCGGGGGGACACAGTCTATCTTTTGGACTACAGCGGCAAGGAGCTCTACGTATATCCGAACGCATACGTCACGATTGAATACTATGATGAAACGACCGGTTATGGTGACAGAACCTATTTCGAACCGAATGAACCCTGGGAAAAATCCTGGAAAATTGATATCACGGAGAAAAAAGCATACGATACCAGCGGAGGCTACAGCTTCTACAGAGTGGGCGATTTCACTGTGACCAAAAAATCTTACATAAATTCCTTTTATGAAAATTATGAAAAAAAAATTAGTATAATAAGTAAAATGACTATACGCGATAAAGACGGTCAGCATTTGCTCACTTGCCCAGAGCAGAACTATTATCCTGTTTACAACGACCAGGGTGTATTTGAATTGCTTGTGATTACGGATTGGCCGGATTTAGTTTTCCTGTTCCCGGACAGAAAGGTGGCACACAGCTCCACCGAAATGGCAATTCCCGAATTGATCAAATGGCCCTACTCCCCCTACTACGACAACTTTATATATAAAAACGAAACCCTTCGTTACGAAGCCTTTGTATACGACCCGGGTGACGATTCTTATATGCGTACGCGGTTCCAGATTACGGTCGACATGGACGGCAAAGTACTCTCCACGGAAAAGTTTGAAAATGAATACTGGGATGAATGCGGCGGCTGTGGTGACTATGACAGCTGGGAGTATGCAAATGAGGAAAGTCCCATCCGTTACAACAGCAAAACGTCTTATTATGAGTACGTGGATACAAACTGGAAAGTATTGATTCCGGCGGACACCTACGGCCACATGGAGCTGAAAGGCGATTTTCTGCTGGCCTACTATAATGCGGGCCGGGTGCAAAACGACTGGATATTGGACATCTACAACAAAGACGGCAAGCTGCTGGTCAAGGACGCCTGGGGCTTCACGGAAATGCGGGACGGCAAGCTGTTCATTTATAAAAACAGCACCACGGCCGGCTGGCTCTCGGCAAACGGGCGGTTTCAGCAATTGAAGTTTTTACCGGCAGTTCGGTAAAAAGCGTCTATAAAAACAGCGTTCCTATCGAAAAAAGGAGCGCTGTTTTTTGTTACCAAATTGCAACGCAATTCTTCTTGATTTATATTATATTAAAAAGTTTATGAAAAGCGCAAAAACTTGACAAAAAATTCATTTTTCAGTAAGATGGAAGCGGGCCGAAAAAATGGCCTGCAAAAAAACCGGAACGACTGAAAGATGCAGTCCGATAAAACGCCAAAAAAAACGAAAGGCGGTGAACAAAAAAAATCAGAAAAACAGCCGAACTTCTCGCGAGTGAGTACTTTGGAAACTCGGACTTCATTCCCGAGGAAATCTAATACTTTAGAAAGAAAAGGAGTGACACACATGAAAACCAAAATGAAAAAGTTACTGTCGGCGCTGCTCGCGCTGGCAATGGCTTCCGGCCTGTTCGCGGTTCTGCCATTTACCGCAAGCGCGGCGGAATCCACAGTCGACTGGGATGAGTTCTACATCATCACGCAGCCGCAGTCACAGACCGTCGCCTACAACAAAAGCGCCACGCTTCGCGTGGAGGTCAACGTACCCGACGGGGTAGAAGTGGAGTACCGGTGGTACAGGGGCATCAGAACACGCATAGGAGGCGACGAGCCAGTGCTTGTGGAAAACTTCCTGGACAGGGACGCAAAAGATTGGGTCGCTCAGGTCAGCAATCTCGACTACAAGCTTAGTACCGCGCTCACTGGCAGGAGCCACGAGTATTCTTGCGTGATTTTCGGCTATGAAAAGGATGCGGACGGCAATGTTATCAGCACCGTAAGGCTTGAGAGCCAAACAGTCACAGTGACTATGAACAGCGGCAACGCATTGGAGAAGCTGTATACTTACATTGTGTATCCCTTCGTACTTGGCTTCCAGCTTCTGGCGCCAATTTCCGTCATGACGGGTTTTTTGGCAATTCCCTTCCTGCCGGTGATTTACCCGTTTGCTGTACTTACTTCTTTTATTGTTATACTGCTTAACACTTAACAAAATTTATTTTCGCGCAGGAAAATTTCGCGTGAATCACTCGCGAAAAAATTTGACAACCCCAAAATAAAGAAAAGGAGTGACACACATGAAAACCAAAATGAAAAAGTTACTGTCGGCACTGCTCGCGCTGGCAATGGCTTCCGGCCTGTTCGCGGTTCTGCCATTTACCGCAAGCGCGGCGGAATCCACAGTCAACTGGGATGAGTTCTACATCATCACGGAACCGCAGAAACACACCATCCAGCGCGGCGAAACCATCACACTCAGTGTTGAGGTGAACGTCCCCGACGGCGTTGTGGTCGAATATCAATGGCGGCACGGGACATCAGGGAGCGCCCCTCTGATCGAAAACGCGACAACGCCCGTTTTACGCGTCGACTCCAACAGCAGCCATTATCCATCGTTCGCACTTATGATGAGCCGAGTTGCACAAAGTAATTATCTTTGCAGCATCACCGCACGTGAACTGGATGATGACGGCACTGTGCTTTCATCCAAAACACTGCGGAGTAACCCTGCTGCCGTGACGGTGGAAGACAATTCCGCTTGGGCGAAATTTCTGAGTCTTACCATAGACCCATTTGTCTTTGCTTTTATCTTTACAGCCTGGAGCATTGTCATGTCATGGGGGCTTGGCATCATTACCGCTCCAATTGTTTTTCCCGGCGCACTCATTATGTTCTACTACTTAATACTCACCGGTTCTCCGTACTACTACCGTCCGTAAACGACATCATGCGGTCTACGGCGTACCCGGGGACGCAATGCGCAATATGCGGAGACACACCCTGCAAATAAAAAATGAAATGGAGGAAACGAATCATGCATAAATTCAGAAGCAAAACCCTGGTTTCCCTGGCCTTGGCGTTGGTCTTGGCGTTCGGCGCGGTGCCGCTGTTCGGCCTGACGGCGCAGGCGGCGGTCGACTGGGATGATTTCTACATCATCACGGAACCGCAGAAACACACCATCCAGCGCGGTGAAACCATCACGCTCAGCGTTGAGGTGAATGTCCCGGACGGCGTTGTGGTCGAATATCAATGGTATCGGCAGCTAGGATCGGCTGCCCATCTGATTGAAAACGCGACAACGCCCGTTTTACGCGTCGACCCCAACAGCAGCCATTATCCATCGTTCATACTTGGGAGAAGCCGAATCTCGCAAAATAATTATTGGTGCAGCATCATAGCACGTGACCCTGATGCTGGCGCCTATTTAGTTTCATCAAAAACACTCAAGAGCCAGACTGCCACCGTGAAGGTGGAAGACAATTCCTCTTGGGCAAAATTTTTGAGTCTTACTATAGATCCATTTATTATGGCTTTTGTCATGTCGGGTATTATCTTACCTCTCTTGCCATTTGTTTTTCCCTTCGCACTCATTATGATGTACATAGAAGCATTCAAAAACCTGTGACGCGATGAACGCAGGGCGTGTCTCCGCTCACTTCGGAGACACGCCCCATCAATATCCTATTTTTTAGGGGACGTCCGGAAGGCCGTCCTCTTGTCTACGATGCCGGGTTGCTCGCCTCTGCGGCGTTCAGCTTCTGCCTTGCGACGGAGAGCATCAGTTTGATCCGGTTCTCCTGGTTCGTCCTCGTCGCGCCGGGGTCGTAGTCAATCGCCACGATGTTGGCCTCCTTGTGGTTCTCGCGGATGGCGCGGATCATGCCCTTGCCCACCACGTGGTTCGGCAGGCAGCCAAAGGGCTGGGTACAGATGATGTTGGTTATCCCGGCATGAATCAGCTCCAGCATTTCGCCGGTCAGGAGCCAGCCCTCGCCCATCTTGTTGCCGTCGCTGACGTAACCCGTGCAGACCTCCTTGATCGTCGCGAAGTTGGCCGGCACGCGGAACTCCGGGTGCTCCCGGATGGTCTCGATTAAGCGGTTCTGGAAGAAG
>Ga0123353_10002068_pt1 | contig 24793 bp, 25 predicted proteins | sample TergutLab28metaG_3_FD_92763 | JGI IMG/M metagenome (GOLD analysis project Ga0123353, IMG submission 92763) | Labiotermes labralis P3 segment gut microbial communities from Petit-Saut dam, French Guiana - Lab288 P3 | ecosystem: Host-associated > Arthropoda: Insects > Digestive system > Gut ...
CGTGAGCCTGAAAACGATTTGGAACGTCAGCGTAGCCGGGTCGAGCGTTTCGTTAAAAGAGAGCAAAAAGAACGATTCGCTCTACGAAATAACCGTCACAGGTAAATCAGGAGGAGAAAAGGCATCTGCCATCTACTCCTTTAAAAAGGGAGACGGGACGTATATTGAAGTGGCAGCCAACGAATCGGGCGACACGCTATCTGCAAGCGATTACGACAGAATTTACAAGATAAATTAACACTTAAAATATCGATAATGAAAAAGATTCTCTACTCCATTCTGACCATTTCTTTGGTTCTTGTACTGAGCAGTGCAAGCTTCCCCCCCGACCCTGTTTCCGGCCCCGACACGATAGATGAAGGCGTGACAATTAACGGCGTAACATGGGCAACCCGCAATGTGGGCGCTTTTGGCAAATTTGCCACACATCCCGAAAGTCCCGGTATGTTCTACCAGTGGAACTGCACAACAGCGTATATGCCTACGGGAATTAAAAAACCATCTAATTGGAGCGGTTGGACAACTCGGGCCACATCTTGGGCAGCCACACTACCGACCCCTGTCCCGAAGGTTGGCAAGTGCCCACTAAGGCGCAATTTGACAGGCTTATTTCTGCCTCCTATCGATGGGATGCCCGTAGAAAGGGATTCGTATTCGGGACTGTCCCCAACGTAATTTTCCTTCCTGCAGTCAGTTATCGTGACCCATTAGGCGACCTTATGGTAGAAGAAATCGGATTATGGGGCTGGTATTGGACAAGAAATCGGACAGGTGTTGATGACGGTATATATTCTCTATTTTTCACAAGTTTAGACCCACCATCAATGGATTTGGTAGCCATGGAAAGCCACGCCTTTCCCATCCGCTGTGTAAAGAAATAACACTCGTAATCCAGCAATCATAACCCAGCACCTATAACCCGGCAATCATTACCCAGAACCCATCGCCCAGCAATCGTAACTCATAACTCATCAATAAAATCAATGCCATGAGAAGGATTCTCTACTCCATCCTGACCATTACTGTGGGTCTTGTACTGAGCGGCTCAAGCTGCAATACCGAAACCAACCCGAAAGATGACCCCACCACTACTGATGTGGGCGTAAAGATTGGAGAGGTAATTTGGGCTACCCGCAACGTATGTGAACCCGGCAAATTTGTCGCAAAACCCGAGGACCCGGGTAAATTTTATCAGTGGAACAGCGACAGAGCGTGGTCGGGCACCGGAGCAACAATTCCCGGTTGGGATGCCACAATGCCAACAGGTGCTGATTGGGCAGCCGAAAACGACCCTTGTCCTGAAGGTTGGCGAGTACCCACAGAAACACAAATGACTGCTCTTATTGCTGACGGTTATGTCTGGGACAATACCAAAAAGCAAGGCACATTTGGAGTCGGCGCTCATACCATTCTTATTCCTGCAGCAGGTTGCCTCAACTATGAAGACGGAGTTCTCAGCAGTACCGAAGCAGCCTACTATTGGATAAGCACAAGCGAAGTGGGAGCGATGGGGATTATTTTGGCCTTTAGCAATGGTACTCCCGCTTATGTTGGGGGTTTTGTGAAATCTTTTGGCTGTCCCATCCGCTGCGTAAAGAAATAGCACCCATAGCCCGGCAATCATTACCCAGAACCCATTACCCAGAACCCATTACCCAGCAATCATTACCCAGCACCCACCGCCCAGAACCCATTACCCAGAACCCATTACCCAGCAATCATTACCCAGCACCCACCGCCCGGCACCCATTACCCATAACTCATCAATAACATCGATGCCATGAAAAAAAACTCCGTAAAGTTGTCAACATTACAAGACCCGGAGAGGTTGATAATTAGAATTGTATTCAGGTTTTAGCCATGAATGATGATGTAAAAATAAAAACGAAAGAGATGGATGATGACGATTGGGTGGCTTTTTTCCCCTCCATTGAATTGCAGGCATTTGAGAACGTCTGTAAAACAATACAGCAGGTAAGTGATTGGCTGCTGTACGAGGCTACTCATTCAAAGTAAATTTTATTATCTTTGCAGCGTTGATATGTGTTTTAACAATCAGTATGTAAAGAAGATGATGAAAAATGATGCAGTAAAGATTTTCGAAGGTAGAGATGTGCGCTCTGTGTGGGATGCAGAGGCTGAAAAGTGGTATATTTCTATTGTAGATGTGATGAGCGTTCTTACCGACAGTGTGGACGGTCGGAAATATTGGAACAAACTGAAGCAAAGGCTACGCGAGGAAGGAAACGAGTCGGTGACAAATTGTCACCAACTGAAACTTTCCGCTGCCGATGGCAAAAAATACCTTACCGACGTTGCTGATGTCGAGCAACTTTTCCGGCTTATACAGTCTGTTCCATCTCCCGATGCCAAAAAATACTATCTTTGTGCAAATTATTTACTTTGGTATGTACACAACTTTTCAAACCCATTTGTCGCAGGAGTTAGCGGCGATTCAGGAGGCCGGACTCTTTAAAAACGAGCGCATTATTACGTCTGCTCAGCAGGCTGAGATTAAAATCAATACCGGTGAGGAGGTGCTAAACTTTTGCGCCAACAACTATTTGGGGCTTTCGAATCATCCCGAACTGATCAAGGCTGCCAAGGAGGCGTTAGATACGCACGGCTACGGAATGTCGAGCGTGCGCTTCATTTGCGGAACGCAAGATTTGCACAAGGAGTTGGAGGCCGAAATCTCTCAATTCTTTGGTATGGAGGATGCTATTCTTTATGCTGCTTGTTTTGACGCCAACGGTGGGGTGTTTGAGCCGCTGTTAGATGAGCATGACGCGATTATCTCAGACGCCCTCAACCACGCTTCGATCATTGACGGGGTACGGTTGTGCAAGGCGCAACGCTATCGCTATGCCAACGCCAATATGGAAGAGTTGGAGAACGCCCTGAAACTGTCTCAGGCGCAACGTTTCAGGCTGATTGTGACCGATGGCGTCTTCTCGATGGATGGGAATGTGGCGCCCTTAGATAAGATTTACGCCTTGGCGCAACAGTATGATGCCATGGTTATGGTGGACGAATCGCACTCCGCCGGAGTGGTGGGGAAGACGGGACGCGGGACTACCGAGCAGTTTGACCTTAGGGGTAAAGTGGAAATTATTACCGGAACGCTGGGTAAAGCATTTGGAGGTGCGATTGGGGGATTCACCACCGGCAAAAAAGAAATCATTGCCATGTTGCGGCAACGTTCCCGTCCCTACCTCTTCTCCAATTCCATTCCGCCCTCTGTAGCGGCGGCCGGCATTAAAATGTTTCAGATGATGGCGCAGACCTCTGACCTTCAGGATAACTTCATGAAAACACCGCCTACTTTACGGAGAAGATGATTGCCGCCGGATTCGACATTAAGCCCACCCGAAGCGCCATCTGTGCGCTGATGCTCTACGACGCTAAGTTGTCGCAAGAGATGGCTGCCCGAATGTTGGAGGAGGGAATCTATGTGATTGGGTTCTACTATCCGGTGGTACCCAAAGAGCAGGCGCGCATCCGCATCCAGATTTCAGCCGGACACCAACGCGCGCACTTGGACAAAGCCATCGCCGCCTTTATTAAAGTAGGGCGGGAGTTAAAGGTGATTTCGTAACAACCAAATACTGTTATATAATGAAAACCACAATCCTATTCCTCGCTACATGGGCACTCCTTTGCTCATGCGACAAAGATGATCCTCCACCAAAGGATGACCCTATTACAACCGAACCAAACAAAGTTGACGCCGTAACAGCCGAATTAAATGAAAGAGTGTTGGCCATCAATGGAACCAACAAATCCGATTGGATCGAAATCCAGGAAACGGCCTCTGAGGTAATCGTTCGTTCTTTTTCGGCAGATAGAAGTGCAGAATTGCGTTTATGGACCTTTACAAAAAGTGAAATTTCAGAAATTGTTATTCGGGGATTCGAAGGAGATGATACCTTTAAAAATTGGTACAACGGAGTTTATTGTTCGATTGACTTTACTGTTCACGGAGGAGCCGGTAACGATTATATCATGGGAGGCTCCGGCAAAAATGTCTTGAACGGTGGCGATGGTAATAGTATGATTATCGGTGGTAGAGGCACTAATGTATTCTACAACACAGGAATTGGCAGTTCGATATTCATTTGGAGGGGAACCAACGACTCTTGGGCGCCCGGCAACATCAATGGCGACGATGATGCGCATTGGCGATTTTACGAACACGACCGAACGGGTAGCACCACGAGCCTCTCCGGTACAACTACTGTACAATTCAAGCCTTGGACAGAACAGGAAATCTTTGAAGTTCTAAATATTATAACTTTAATTTACAACCATACGGGAAGTTATCGCTACACCCACAACCCCAACCGCAGCAATGGCGTTCAATATGGAGATTACTATGTTACCATCGCAAATACCGCTCCTTTTGGGGCAAGGCGCAATGGTGTTACCCACACAATAGAACTCCGAACTACCCAACTCCGATCATCAACAATCGTCCACGAACTTGCACATGGTTGGCAAGGCAATTTTACCGGTGAATTCGTAAAAATCAACTACTACGCTTCATTATCCCCTCTCTGGCATGAATTTCGAAACATTTGCTGGAATGCGCAAAGCGAAGCAAAACCGGATGCAGTGGCCGCAGATTTTTGTAGTGCTTACGGGATGACCAATTGGGGTGAAGACTGGTGTACAACATTTGAGGTTGCTTTTGGCCTGTCCACGCCTTCAAACAACTATGGAACGTCAGACAAGTGGAAACAAAAAGTAAATATCGCCAAACGCTTCATTGAACAATTGAGTAACTTGCCTCCGGTTAAGTAATTACACAAAAATATCAATGCCTCCGGTGCCGCTCCCACCTCTTTTGTGAACGGTTCCACTTCTTATCCCAGCGGTTCCACTTCTCCTCTGAACGATTCCACTTCTCTTCCCAGCGGTTCCACTTCTCCTCTGAACGGTTCCACTTCTCTTCCCAACGGTTCCATCTATCTTCTGAACGATTCCAATTGGGTCTCTCTATGCCATAGTATTTACCTTTTGCCACGGCTCCTTTCGAGATGCGGGGTGCGCTCCTATCGAAATGGTGCCGATAGGGCGCGGTGAGCACAGCCTCTTTTCCCTTGGGGAGGTAGATCAGCACCTCTCCCCTGTTTCCTTGCCACTTATTGTTGCGGGTGAAGATGTTGGGAAAAATCGTTAAGAGTGAGTCTTGCAAAGTGCAGGCGGGAATCGACTCTTCTGCCCGAGTAAAGGCTTCATTCATGTATCGGCCTGATGCTTCTCCTATTAATTCAATGTGCAGGGGCTGTTCGGAGTCCGCCCGAATGATGCGTATCCGGGGATAGGCAACCGCCCGAAAGTTTTTTCGCCCGCCCTCAAACCAGAACAGAGAGGCTTCGGAAGCGGTTGCAAGGATTCCAAAATCGTCTCGAGGAATCTCTAAAGAATTGGCATAATGTATATAGAGGGTGTCGGAATGTATCTGTACGGGCAGCTCTTTACGCGCCTCTTCCACTCCGGCATAATAGGGGCGAACTGCCAAGGCCGATACAATCGCCAACGCAATAATGGAGAGTAACCAGAGCACAAAGATGAAGAGTCCGGGGCGCATTCTTTGGGGACGAAGTCTAAAGACCAACGCAATGCCTCCATAGAGTATGCCCACAAAAGGCAGTAGCAGCACAAGCGCACCCAAAATCTTGATCCAAAGAATATTGCCATGAAAAGCAACTATGGACGCTACTCCACTTGGCAAGACCCAATTGAACAGCGAAGAGGTGAAAATCAATGAAACGGGCAAGGCAATTAAGATAGGGATGGTGATCAGGATGAGCATGATGCCCACGCAAATCCCAATGACGCGCCCAATACCACTCAGTACGCCGGGGCCAACGCTTTCCGCACCACGCCGCACCTCACGCTCTACATATTCTGCGCCCCTCTTGACCCGATCCTGAATACCCGAAAAATCAGGACGTTCTCCGCGCATCTCGCACTTTTGGGCTACCGTTTTGGCAGCCGGAATCACGATCCACAAAATAATATAGGCGAGAATCGCCCATCCTCCAATCGAGATGCCAATGTGGTGTGGAAACCAAAGGCGGGAAAAGCCGAATCCAAAGGAGGAGAAGAGCGCCAATACCACAAAGATAATCCTGAATAAGAGCGGCTCCAAGTTAAAGTAGGCGGCAATACCTGAGCAAACCCCGCCAATCACCTTGTCATCCATATTTCGATAGAGACGCTGTCTGGGCTTTGACCCACACGGAACACCTCCGTATCTGCCTCCACCGGCGCCTCCACCGACACCTCCGGTTGCTCCACCGTATGTACCTCCGCCACCACTTCCGTCTGCACCTCCGTATCTGCCTCCACCGGCGCCTCCGGTTGCTCCACCGTATGTACCTCCGCCACCACTTCCGGCTGCGTCTCCGTATCTGCTTCCGCCGCCACCTCCGTCTGCTCCACCGGCGCCTCCACCGGCGCCTCCGGCTGCGTCTCCATATCTGCTTCCGCCACCACTTCCGGCTGCGTCTCCGTATCTGCTTCCGGTTGCTCCACAGTATGTACTCCCACCGGAGCCTCCGCCGCTACCTCCGGCGCATCCGTATCTGCCTCCGTCCGCACCCCGAAAGCCCTCTCCGGTATCCTCTCCCTCAATATCTTCCGGTTTGCCCATAATGTCCATCACCTCTTGAATACGCTCTTTGCTGACCACCTCTTCGGGGGTGTTCATACGCTCACGCAACAGTTCGGCAATCCGCTCTTCGATTCCCTCTACCACCTCCATTCCGTTGTGTTGTTTGGCATAATACCTTTTTAGTTGGTCTAAGTACCTGTCTAATAATTGGTATCCCTCTTCTTCCATCGTAAAAGCCAACCCGCTTATGCTGATTTTAATCACGTTTTTCATAATACTATTTCTTAAAGATTAACGGTTTTTATTTCTAAGCAATGCAAGGGTCTCTACAACCTCCTGCCACGCGGCGTCCATTTCACGGAGAAGCGCCCGCCCCTTTTCGGTGATGGAGTAGGTTTTACGCGGTGGTCCCTGAGAAGACTCTTCCCAACGGTAGGTGAGCAACTCCTGATTCTTTTGACGGGTCAACAGCGGATAGAGCGTTCCCTCTACCACAATCATTTTTGCCTCTTTCAGTTCTGAAATCAATGCAGAGGCGTATGCATCATTTTCATCAAGAATACTTAATATGCAGTACTCCAATACGCCCTTTCTCATTTGGGCTTTAATGTTATCGGTGTTAAAATCGTTCATGACTTTCATTTTTAGTTGTAAATACCTTGAGCAGCTCTCCTGAGGTTTTCTGCTGTAATGGGAATACCGCGCATCTCTAACTTCTGCGCCGCCGTACGCGCAATGGGCACGGCAATCCACAAAATAATGTAGGCTATCAAACTCGGAACCGGAAGAATGATCGAAACCGCAAAGATGATGCGCCACAACGAAATCTCCATATCAAAATAGGCGGCCAAGCCCGAACACACTCCGCCAATCACCTTGTCGTCGGGGTCTCTGTACAATTTTTTACGGGGACGGGTATGCCTGTCGTACCCCCGTTCAAAGGCAAATTCATCTGATTGCTCCGTACCATCGGGGAATCCCAACAGTGCAATCACCTTTTCTACCAAAGCGAGGCTTACCACCTCCTCTTTGTAGCGGAGCTCCTCGCGAAAAATCTCGGCAATCCGCTGCTCTACATCCGACATCACTTCGGAAGACTCCTTTCCGGAGCCTAATCCGCTTTTGAAGCGACTCAGATAGTTGTTTAACCGATAATAGGCGTCCTCGTCTATCATAAAGCCGGATCCGCCAATTCCTACGTTCATTACTTTTTTCATTTTAGTACTATTTAGTTTTTAGTATTGGTTTTTTCATTATATTTGGTTGTGCAAATATATGTAAAAATATTTATACCTTGTATCACATAGTACTAAATTTTTTGAAAAAAAATATGTAAGAGACAATGAATCAACTAAAAAAGTTGAGAAAGAATTTAATCTTTCTCAACTTTTATCTGTTTTTCCGGATTGGAAACTACTCTATAGGAGGCTCAGTGGATGATGGTGCCGGCATAGAGGGGAACTGCGGTACAGCACCACCGGTTTGGACGTTCTCCAACCGCTCTTGGGTCTTGGAACGACTGTTCGAACTTCCGGTTGAGATAAAGGCAGTGGCCAAAACACAGCATACCAAAATGGTTAATGCAAGAGTCCATGTTGTCTTCTCTAAGAAATCGGCCGTTTGACGAACCCCAAACGCCTGGTTGCCCGCAGCAAAATTAGCGGCTAATCCTCCTCCTTTAGAGTTCTGCACCAGCACTACAAGAGTGAGTAAAATGCTGGCAATCACGATAAGTATAGCAAACGTTGTGTACATAATATTAGCGAACCATTTTATATTTTAATTCTTGAATAAGGGGTGCAAAGTAATCACTTTTTTTTGGATATAACAAAATAAGTTTTTGATATGCCTCAATTGCCAGCTGATACAGCGATTGGTCAACATAGATTCTTGCTAATGTTTCTGTCATAAAGTTGTCTTCTCCAACATCTTGCAGAGAGACCTTGAGTTCTTTCTCTCTCTGCTCTTCCTGATAAGTATGCACGGTTCCTCCTTTTTCCTCATGGGGTATTTGTACCTGAGCTAATTTGGGTTTGGTTTTTATAAATTTATCTATGGCATTTTTCTCCTCCAACAATGCGGAACTGATCACTTCCTGACCAAAATAGTCGCCTGCCACCATAATAATCGGTTTCACGAGGTCTATGTCAGGAATCATCTCAAACTCATCATCATTCATTTCAGAGTCTTCTTTCAGATTCTTCCCTGAGTCTTCTTTCAGACTCTTCCCCGAATCTTCTTTCAAATTCTTCCCCGAATCCTCTTTCAAATTCATCCCTGAGTCCGCTTTCAAATTCATCCTCGAGTCTTCATTCAAATTCTTCCCTGAGTCCTCTTTCAAATTCTTCACTCGTTCCTCCTTAAAAATCGTCTCTGAGTCTTCTTCAAAACTCATTTCAGACTCCTCCTTGAAATTCATTCCGGAATCCTCTTTCAAACTCGTCCTCGAATCCGCTTTCAAATTCATCCCTGAGTCCGCTTTCAAATTCATCCTCGAGTCTTCATTCAAATTCTTCCCCGAGTCCTCTTTCAAATTCTTCACTCGTTCCTCCTTAAAACCCGAGTCCTCTTTCAAATTCCTCACTCGTTCCTCCTTAAAAATCGTCTCTGGCTCTTCTTCAAAACTCATTTCAGACTCCTCCTTGAAACTCTTTCCCGAATCCTCCGCCTCCCCCTCCCTCGTCGCTTGAACCGGCTCAGGGGCAAAGAATGAATGGGTACGTGCCGTATGCGCCAATGAATAAAGCGCCTCTCTATTAAACAAATAGACAGAAGCCTTTGAAACGTATGAAAGATACGCCTCATCGCTCTGCCCACACAGGGCGGTAAAGAGCGATTTGTGCCCCACGGCGCACCATGGATAGCGAGATGTAAACTCCTCTATCTTTTCTATTCGAGGCGTTACCCTCCCCGAAATCATCTGATAAAACAACTCCTTACTTTCCATCTTACCAATCTGCTGCCGTTGCGTTAAATATATCTTCTATAAGCTCCTCGACAATCTCCTCCACCAACTGTGATTCGACCGCATCCAATGAACTTTCAGAGGGGTAGTCCCGATATTTTGTATAGGACTGTTCAAAACTCTTGGCGGCACTTGTAAAGTAAATCTTAACCGTGATGGAGAGACGGTTGAGGGCACCCACCTCATCAGCGGTATATCCCATGGTGGAACTCTCGTATTGGGTAACCTCACCCTGAAAGTCAAAATCTCCATCCTCATCCACAAACTCCAAGCGCGTCATCTTCCTATATTTATCTTTTAGCTTCTCCGTCAATAGATTGGCCAAAGCAGGATTGACTAATTGCGCCTTATTGTCAAAAAGGGCGATGCTTACGGTACGCACTGAAGAGGGAATAGAGGTGCCCGAAAACTTATAGTACCAACAACCGCTTGCGATCGCGGATATTCCCATAAGCCCTATCCAGAAAACAAGCAACCTGCTCTTAGTTGTAAAAATGGTTCGAATGTTCATTATAATTCCAAATTGGTTAATTATCAATTTTATACTCTTTGATTTTGCGGTAAAGGGTACGCTCGGAGATGCCTAATTCAAATGCGCTCTCTTTCCGTTTTCCTCTATTTTTTTGAAGCGTTTTTTTAATCACTTCTTTTTCAACATCTTCCAAAGATTTTGCCTCATCGGGTGCCGGTTGAGGCAAGAAACTGAAGCCATCAGGTGACTGCGGAAGTACACTGCGCCCATCGGGTGACTGCGAAAGTACACTGTGCCTATCTGAAGCAGCCTGAGGCAAAAAACTATGACCATCAGGTGACTGCGAAAGTACACTGCGCCCATCGGGTGACTGCGAAAGTACACTGTGCCTATCTGAAGCAGCCTGAGGCAAGAAACTGAAGCCATCAGGTGACTGCGAAAGTACACTGTGGCCATCAGGCGACTGCGAAAGTACACTGCGCCCATCTGAAGCAGCCTGAGGCAAAAAACTATGACCATCGGGCGACTGCGGCGATAAACTGTATCCGTCATCCACGTCAATCACCTCAGTCTCGGTTATGGTATCTACAAGATTTCGTCCAATGGCGCTCTGCACCTTGGGGAGGGAGAATTGTCGAATCTGCTCCTTCAACTGATCCACTTCGGTGCGCAATTGCCACAACACCTTATACAACAAGTCGCGCTCCGCCAAATAGTCTCCGGACGTCCGTTCTGAGTAGGGGACAGGAAGGTGCAGGGGATTACTTTCGGGCAGATAGAGCGCCAACTGTTCCGCGCCAATCACTCTTTGCGGCTCAATCACAGATATTTGCTCCACCACATTTTTGAGTTGCCGGATATTTCCTGGCCACTCATACTGCATCAGCATCTCCTGCGCCTGAGGGGTTAACTTTATGGGAGGCATTTTATAGGTCTCCGCAAAATCGGTTGCAAACTTTCTGAAAAGGAGATAGATATCCTCTTTTCGCTGACGAAGGGCCGGAATAAATATAGGGACTGTATTGAGTCGATAAAAAAGATCTTCCCGAAATTGACCTTTGTGAATGGCAGACGAAACATCAGCGTTGGTGGCGGCAATCACACGTACATCGGTCTTTTGCACCTTAGAAGAGCCTACCTTGATAAATTCGCCCGTTTCCAAAACGCGAAGCAACCGCACCTGAGTAAAGAGGGGAAGTTCAGCCACCTCATCTAAAAAAAGCGTCCCGCCATTGGCCACCTCAAAATAGCCTTTTCGCATTTCGTGCGCTCCTGTAAAGGCTCCTTTTTCGTGTCCAAACAACTCGGAGTCAATGGTTCCCTCGGGAATGGCGCCACAGTTCACCGCAATATAGTGGCCGTGTTTTCTTGCGCTGTTGTGGTGGATTATTCTTGGAATCACCTCTTTCCCAACCCCGCTCTCTCCTGTTACCAATACCGAAAGGTCAGTCGGCGCCACCTGACAGGCAATATCGAGCGCACGGTTCAAATCGGCGTTGTTCCCAATAATATCGAACCTCTGTTTTATACCTTTTAAATCCATATCGTGCAAATATACGTGATTTCTGAAAAAGTTATTATCTTTGTACACTCGAAATAATATTTTAACCTCTAAATTTATAAATAACATGATGAAAAAGAATGTTTTCTGCGCTTTCTTAGCGCTCGCAGGCTTTGGCCTTGCTTCTTGCAGCAGCCCTGCCAAAATGGCAAAATACCCCGAAATGGTTACGGTTGCCTGTACTCCACAAATTCTTGAGGTAGTCGCCGATGTGATTACGGCTACCTATTCGGTTTCGTTTGCCGATGGATATTTTCACCCCAAGGCGATCTTAGAAGTTGTGCCCGTTCTCAAATACACAGATGGCGAAGAGGTCGCTCCCATCATGAACCTTCAGGGAGAGAAGATTCTCGACAATTTCAAAGTGATTCCCGTAACGGGCGCCAATGCTGCCCAAACCATTAAGTTTGCCTACAAACCCGGGATGGAAGCGTCTCAGCTTGAGCTTCGTCTTACCGTTATGGACAAAAAAGGAACCCGCACTCCCTATCCCTATCCCTACAAGACCGCCGACGGTGCAAACATCACCTACAAGTTAGCGACCTTTGGAGGAACTCCCGTTTTTGCCCCCGATGCCCATCAAGCGGTGATTCGCGAACAAAAAGAGGCGCAAATCCTCTATTTAGTCAACAGCTCCGCCATTCGTCCCAAAGAGTTGACGAAAGCTGAAATCAAAGAGTTTGAACAATTCCTCGCCAATGCCCAGAATGATGCACGCAGAGAGGTGAAGAATACCCAAATTATCTCTTACGCTTCTCCGGAAGGACCCACTACACTGAATAACAAACTATCCGAAGGTCGTGGAAAATCAGCGGAAACTGCCTATAACAACGCTACCAAAAAGATTCTGACCGGTGTTGACCTCAGTACCACCTCTATGGGCGAAGACTGGGAAGGTTTCAAGAAGTTGGTTTCTTCATCCAACATTGCCGACAAAGATTTGATTCTGCGTGTGCTCGATATGTATAGCGATTCCAACGTTCGCGAGCGCGAAATCAGAAATATGTCAAAAGTGTTTACCACCCTGCAAGACAAAGTGTTGCCAGACCTGCGCCGTTCCCGCCTGATTGCCAATGTTGACTTTACCAACTACACCAACGACGAATTGCTGGCTATGGTCAATACCAACTTGAACGATTTGGATGAAGAGGCGCTGCTTCGCGTAGGCTCTTTGCTGAAAGAGAATAACGACAAGATTAACGTCTATAAAAAAGCGGCCGAGAAGTTTAACAGCGCCCGCGGATACAACAATCTGGCTGTTTGTTACATCAATGGTAACGACTTGGCCGCCGCCAAAACCGCCCTGGGAAAAGCCTCCAATCAGGATGGTTACGTGAAAAACAACCTCGGCGTGATTGCCATGCGCGATAAGAAATTTGACGAAGCATACGCGCTCTTTAATCAATCCAATATCCCTGAAGCCAAACACAATAAGGGTGCTATTGATATCTACAATGGCAAATATGTGGATGCCGCTGCCAATTTAGTCGGTGAGAAAGATCATAACGAAGCTATTGCCTATCTACTTACCAATCAGTTGGATAAAGCCGCTTTCTTAGATCATCCCTGCCCCAGGGCCTCCTACATCCGCGCTATTATTGCTGCCCGCAAAGGCAACAAAACTGCCTGGGCCAAAGAGATGGAGACAGTGAACGCCAATGCATCCTTTAAGGCCCGCGCCGATAAAGACATTGAATTTGCCAAAATGAGGTAAAAATACTGACTATCTTTCAAAAAATTGGGCGGAGCACAAAACTCCGTCCTTTTTTTTACCTTTGTCCACTCAATTTCCCCGTTATCGTCCACTCATCTCTCCGTTCTCGCCCACTCATTTCCCCACTATCGCCCATTCATCTCTCCGTTATCGCCCACTCATTTCCCCACTATCGCCCATTCATCTCTCCGTTCTCGCCCACTCACCTCTCCTCCACCCAAATGAAACCTCCCCTAATCATATTCACCAACACCTATCCTTATGAAACGGGGGAGACCTTTTTTGAAACGGAATTGCCTTACCTTCAGTCTTTAAATCGACCCATCATATTGCTTCCCCTCTATGGACGCGGCCCAATGCGTCCGGTTCCTGACTTCTCCTCAAAACTTCCAAACGAAACCGGAAACCCTAAACCACAAACCGCAAGCCCCCTCCTCCCCTTCCCATCCGCTAATCCTCCCCCCCCTTTCACTACCGCCAATCCCCTCCTCCCCTTCTCACGCTCCGAGCCTCTCCTCCCATTCCCACCCACCAACCGCCGTAAACTGCTCTTTCACGGCTTGTTCAACCGCGCCCCCTTTTTTTTTGGTATCAAAGAATTTTTTGCACAAAAAGCATGGCGCTCACGCCTTCAGATGTGGCGCCTCGCCACCTCATGGCTAATCATTCGCGCTACACTCTCCCAAAACCGGCAATTGTTTGACCATCTGTTGCAACCCATCCCTCCACAACCCTCCGCCTCCACCTCTCTCTCCAACTCCACCTCTCTCTCCAACTCCCACTCTCACTCAAACCCCGGTGAACCTTTACTTCAAACGCCGACGAGCCTCCTCTACTTCTACTGGGGAGACAAAAGCGCCCTCCTCCTCCCCTTCCTCCGCAAACGCTTCCAAAAAAAATATGGGAACGCCCCCTTCCCCAAAACCATCGTCCGCTTTCACGGCTCCGACCTCTACGAAAAGAGGGCCGGATTTCACCCTTTCCGCACCCTCCTCTTCCCCGCCATCGACCACGCCTGCCCCGTTTCCCAATTCGGAGCAAACTACCTCCGTCAACACTACGGCGCCTTAGCCCCTCCCATTACCGTAGCCCGCCTCGGCACCCCCGACTACGTATGCCTCAAGCCTCCACTCCCACGTTCAGACTGCTTCGCGCCCTGTTCAGTCCCCTCCGAAGCCGGTTCCTCCTCCGCGTCATGTTCAGTCCGCTCCGAGTCATATTCCTCCTTAACGCCTCAGCAGAGTCAGCAAGCTCCCTCTGCGGTCGGCTTGGCGTCGGCACACCTTGTCACCTGCGCCCGCCTTGTCCCCCTCAAACGCCTGCACCTTATATGGGAAGCGCTCACACTGCTCCACACCACCCAACGCCTCCCCGTCCCTTTACGGTGGACCATAATCGGTGACGGCCCTCTGCGTCCCGAATTAGCGCGTGCCATTCAGCATACCGCTCTTCAAGGCAACGCCCTCAGTGACACCGGCAACTTCCCTCAGGACATCGCCCCATCCGACACCCTCTCCGTCCGCTTCACCGGCCACCTCGCTCCGGACATCGCCCCATCCGACACCCTCTTCGTCCGCTTCACCGGCAACTTCCCTCAGGACATCGCCCCATCCGACACCCTCTCCGTCCATTTCACCGGCCACCTCGCTCCGGACGCCCTCATGAAGTTCTACCGCGAAACCCCAATAGACCTCTTCATCCTCACCAGCGAAAGCGAAGGCGTACCCGTCTCCATCATGGAAGCGCTCTCTTTTGGAATACCGGCCATGGCCACCGCAGTAGGCGGCGTTCCCGAATTGATATCCAATCACACAGGCTACCTGTTGACCCCCAACCCCACCTCGGAAGAGATTGCAGAAAAGTTGCTCGACTTTTTAAACCTCTCCCACCTCCAACGCACAATCAAACGCCAAGCCGCCCGTACTGCGTGGGAAACAGGCTGGAGTGCAAAGGTAAACTTTACGAAATGGGCGAAATTTTTGGAAGACATTTAATCCAACTTCAGCACCGCCAAAAACGCCTGCTGCGGCACCTCAACGTTGCCTACCTGACGCATCCGGCGTTTCCCTTTCTTCTGTTTTTCAAGAAGTTTCCGTTTGCGGGTGATGTCGCCGCCATAACATTTGGCCGTTACGTCTTTACGCACCGCCTTAACGGTTTCGCGGGCAATAATCTTGGCGCCGATGGCTGCCTGAATGGCAATATCGAACTGCTGGCGTGGGATCAACTCCCTGAGTTTTTCGCACATCTTGCGCCCAAAATCGTAGGCATGCGCACGGTGAATCAGGCTCGACAAGGCATCCACCTGCTCCCCGTTCAACAGGATGTCTAACTTTACAAGGTCTGCTTTTTCATAGCCAATTACGTGGTAGTCAAATGATGCGTAGCCCCGCGAGATGCTCTTGAGTTTGTCGTAAAAGTCAAAGACAATTTCGGCTAAGGGGAGGGAGAAGGTAAGTTCCACGCGGTCGCTTGTCAAAAAGTGCTGCGTGCGAAGGGTGCCCCGCTTATCTAAACAGAGCTTCATAATGGCGCCAAAGTATTCCGATTTGGAAATCACCTGAGCGCGAATGTAGGGCTCTTCGATATAGTCAATCAGGGTGAGCGCCGGAAGTCCGGACGGATTATGAACATCTATCACCTCCTTTTGCGAAGTATATACCTTATATGAAACATTTGGCACCGTAGTAATTACATCCATATCAAACTCTCGAAAGAGGCGCTCCTGCACAATCTCCATGTGGAGCAGGCCCAGAAAACCGCATCGGAACCCAAAGCCCAAAGCCAACGAAGATTCGGGATCAAAAGAGAGCGAAGCATCATTCAGGCGCAACTTCTCCAACGAGGCGCGAAGGTCTTCGTATTCATCCGCTTCAACAGGATAGATTCCCGCAAAAACCATCGGCTTCACCTCTTCAAAGCCGGCAATCGCGGCAGCGCACGGTCTATCGACGTGGGTAATGGTATCTCCCACTTTCACCTCCACTGCACTCTTAATTCCGGAGATGATATACCCCACATCGCCCGTGCCAATCGTGTCCTTTGGAATCATCTTGAGCCTCAATATCCCCACCTCATCCGCTTCATACTCCTTTCCGGTATTTACAAATTTCACCTTATCGCCCTTGGCAATTGAACCATCCAACACCTTGAAGTAGGCAATAATCCCCCTAAATGAATTAAAAACCGAATCAAAAATCAACGCCTGTAAAGGTTCATGGGCATTGCCTACGGGGGGAGGAACGCGGGTGATAATTGCATGAAGAATCTCCTCGATTCCAACACCATTCTTGGCACTCGCGCAAAGCACCTCTTCAGGTTTGCACCCCAGCAAATCAACCACCTGATCACGCACCGCATCCACCATAGCCGCCTCCATATCTATCTTATTCAAAACCGGTATGATTTCCAATTCGTGGTCAAGCGCCAAATAAAGGTTTGAAATGGTCTGTGCCTGAATCCCTTGTGTGGAATCCACCACCAATAACGCCCCCTCGCACGAGGCAATTGCGCGTGACACCTCATACGAAAAGTCCACGTGACCCGGAGTATCAATCAAATTAAGGGTGTATGACTCACCATCGGTATGTTTGTACTCCATTTGAATGGCGTGCGACTTGATGGTGATGCCCTTCTCCTTCTCCAAATCCATAGAATCAAGCACCTGCGACTCCATCTCTCTTGACGTAAGTGTGTGGGTCATCTCCAAAAGACGATCAGCCAGCGTGCTTTTCCCATGGTCTATGTGGGCAATTATGCAAAAGTTTCGAATATGCTTCATGACGGGGCAAAGTTAGCGATATTTGGTGACTTGTGAACTATTTTATTTTTTCAGATAATCACCGTTTTTGGTTATCGAAATCTTCCTTACCTTTGTGGGGTTATATTTTCGCGAATCACTTTTAGCATTTTTCATCATGGCTTCTATCAACAAACTTCAGGCGATGGCTTCTCAGGTGAGGAGAGACATCATACGTATGGTGACTGCGGCGCAATCGGGGCATCCGGGCGGATCGCTCAGTTGTGCTGATTTTTTGACTGCGCTCTTTTTTGAGGTGATGGATCATCATCCCAAAAAATGGACGCGGGAGGGAGCGGGTATGGATCTCTTCTTTTTATCTATCGGGCACGTTTCTCCCGTGTATTATAGCGTTTTGGCTCGTTCTGGGTATTTTGACCCAAGTGAGCTGGCCACTTTTCGACTGTTGGGGTCGCGGCTTCAGGGGCATCCTTCTGTTGAATACGGGCTGCCGGGGGTGCACGCGGCTTCAGGCTCTCTGGGGCAGGGACTCTCTGTGGCTGTGGGGGCTGCATTGGCTAAAAAGGTGAATGGCGACCCACACTATATATTTGCGCTCATTGGAGATGGGGAGAGCGAGGAGGGACAGATTTGGGAGGCAGCCCTCTTTGCCGCTAACCACAAGGTGGATAATCTGATTGCAATCACTGACTGGAATGGACAGCAGATAGACGGAACGGTGGATGAAGTGGGGGGCTTGGGTGATTTGGAACAAAAATGGAATAGTTTTTGCTGGGAAACCGTTGTGGTTCCCGGACACGATATGCAGGCGATTTTAGATGGATTTTCCCGGGCAAAAGCAATGAGTAAAAGAGGTAAACCTGTGATGATGTTGATGAAAACCCAAATGGGACAGGGGGTTGACTTTATGGTTGGCACCCATCAGTGGCATGGAAAGGCGCCCGGTGCAGAGCAGGCAGCCCTTGCCTTAGCCCAGCTTCCCGAAACACTTGGTGATTATTAAAGCCTTTGACCACGAAACCCAAAACGATTAACTTTGAACTCTATACAAATATGTATCCTATAAATTACGGAAATAAAGACACCCGATCAGGATTTGGAGCCGCTCTTTTGGAGGCTGGAAAGAGTGACCCTCAGGTGGTTGCGCTCTGTGCTGACCTCACCGGATCGGTCAAGATGGACGCCTTTGCACAGGCATTTCCCAATCGTTTCTTCCAATGCGGGATTGCGGAGTCCAATATGATGGGCGTGGCGGCAGGAATGGCCATCTCAGGAAAGGTGCCCTTTGCCGGTACTTTTGCCGGTTTTGCTTCGGGGCGCGTCTATGACCAAATCAGACAGGCGATTGCCTACTCCAATGCCAACGTAAAGATTGCCGCTTCTCATGCCGGTGTCACGCTGGGCGAAGATGGCGCCACCCATCAAATTATGGAGGACATTGGTTTGATGCGGATGTTGCCCCATTTGGTGGTGATCAATCCGTGTGACTACAACCAGACTTATGCGGCAACTCTTGCGGCAGCAGCTTATTATGGCCCTGTTTATCTTCGCTTTGGCCGCCCTTCCGTTCCAAACTTTACCCATCCTGACCAAACCTTTGAAATAGGAAAGGCGTTGGTGATGCGCGAAGGCAGCGATGTTTCAATTTTTGCCACCGGCCATTTGGTTTGGGGGGCGCTGCTTGCTGCGGAAGAATTAGCCCAATCGGGCATCTCGGCGGAAGTGATCAATATACATACAATAAAGCCTTTAGACTCAGAAGCAATCCTTACTTCCGCTGCCAAAACAGGTGCAGTGGTAACCGCCGAAGAGCATCTGATAGCCGGCGGTATGGGAGAGGCCATAGCGGCTCTTTTAGGACGCGAACTTCCTACCCGACAGGCATTTATTGCCGTAAACGACCGCTTTGGGCAAAGTGGCAAGCCATCGGAGTTGCTCAAGGCTTATGGTTTAGATGCCCAACACATTACAGAATCGGCAAAACAATTGGTGCAACGATAGATGATGAGCGATGCCGAGTTGATCGCCCTCTTTAGGGAAGAAGGAAATGCACGAACTGCGTTCGACCTGATTGTGCACACCTACGGAGAGCGACTCTACTGGCATATTCGTAAAATGGTGGTCTCCCATGACGATGCCAACGATGTTTTGCAAAACTGCCTCATCAAGGCGTGGAATGGTCTGCCCGGCTTTCGGGAGGAGTCGAAACTCTTCACATGGCTCTATCGGATTGCCACCAATGAGGTGATTACCTTTCTAAAAAAACAGCGTTCCCATCTTTTTCAATCGCTCTCAGACGTAAGCCGTCAACTTGGCGAAACACTCCATACCGACCCGCTCTTTAACGGAGACGAAATTCAGATGAAGTTGCAAAAAGCGATTCTGCGCCTGCCCAATCGGCAGCGTCAAGTATTTAATATGAGGTACTTCGACGAACTCAAATACGAAGAAATCTCCGAGATTCTTGGGACTTCTGTTGGCGCATTAAAGGCGTCCTATCACCATGCAGCTGAAAAGATTGAGGAGTATATGAAACAAAACGTGTAAAAAGTTAAAAAAATCAATATTTAAACCTTTCCCCCTATTTTGTGTCAAACCAACGTATGAACAACACAAACGTCATAGAACAAAAACATTTCATGGAGAATCCCTATCGTGTTCCCCACGGATACTTTGAGATGTTGCCTCAGCGCATTGGCGAAAAAATTGGTCAAACCTCTACCAATGAGCGCCGTGCCAATGTACATTCACTCTCTTTCAGAAAGAGCATCAGGCCTCAATTGGCCTTTGCCGCCTCTCTTATTTTGATGATTGGGCTTGGGTATGGAGTGGTACGCCTGATCACGCCCGCTCATAACGACTCAGACCTCTCTTACACAGAGCATATCTCTCTTTTTAACAGTTATAGTTTGCTTCAGGACGACGAATGGGAAGACGCACTTGACTCAGAAGATATTATCTCTTTTTTGACTGACTATGGCATCTCCCCAAATACCATAGCCTTCCTTGACCAATAAAACCAAATAATATGCAGATGAAACGATTTATTGTTATTATTCTTTTTCTCTCCTCATCCATTCTCATAAAGGCGCAACCGCACTCTTTTGACTTTCATAATAATACTCAAGAAGGTCAGCAACAGCAGCGGCAAGAGAGGATGCAAGCCTTCTCTCCCATTCAAGATGATGAAATTGAGAGTCGAAAAATTGCTTTCCTTTCCACAAATATCACCCTCACCCCTGCCGAAGCGTCGCGCTTTTGGCCGGTGTATAATGAATGGAATAAACAGCTAATGACCAATATGAAGGCTCGGCATGAGGCTTTTCGGGAGATTCGTCAATTGAATAGAGACAAAAAGACAGACGAGAAAGCATACGCCCGACTCTCTCAAATGTTGGTTCACGGCTCAGCGGAAGAGGCACGCATCATTTCAGAAGCCCACAAGGCATACGTGGCCATTATAGGCGAAGTGCGTACCGCCAAACTCTATTTGGCAGAGGAGCGATTCAGAGGGATGTTGATTCGGGAGTTGCAACAACAACCTCCGCAACCTCCTCACCCCCCTCGCGAAAATCCTTAGCCAATCATATTTAACGCTCCTTTTGTTTGCAATAAATTTTCATTTGTTTTAGAACGCTATGTAGAACTCTTTCGTCAGTTGTTTATATTCAGCGGAAAAGCTTTTAGAATCTGTGTCGTGGATGGTTATGGAGTCGCTTTGCAGCGGCTCTTCCTTTTTGGCGACCCAAGCTGCGGGCAATCCGTTGGAAACCGGAGGTGACAGGCGAGCAAATTCCATGAGGACACGTTTTGGCGGACGGTCAGGCACCGTATATACGAGGGTTTCTCTGCGCAGGATGAGTCCCATGGTTGCGGCGGTGGCAATAAAGCCCTTTTGCTGTAACGTGGGAAGCACTACGCTAAAGCAACCCGATGGATGAAGCAATTCTGCCACACCTGCCAATAGCTCGGCATGGCTCAGTGAATCGGTGTGGCGCACAAAACGGCGGTCGTGCGAGGGAGGGCGCAACGAATCGGCAAAGTAGGGGGGATTGGAGAGAATCATGTCGTACAGTGTCCTGTGGGGAAATGTTGTTCGATTGGAGGGTTCCTGTGGTTGAGACCTAAACTCCTGTGGTTGAGACCTAAACTCTTGCAAACTGCAACTGAACAGATGTGTTTGGGACGCCCATGGAGAGGCTTGAAAGTTCGATTCGGCTGCACGTGCAGAGGATGGGTGCGGCTCTATTGCGTCAATCGAAAAAGTGTGAAACAGATTTGAAGAGGAGAGGCGTTGCGCCGCCATCAGGGCAATCACGCCGCAGCCCGTACCAATATCCAACACCTTTGGAGCGTCAGTATGGGTAGGAAGCGTTGCCCACGCCCCCAACAACACCCCATCGGTATTGATGCGCATCGCCACCCCATTCTGATCCAACGAGAAGCGTTTAAAGCGGAAGCAAGGAGGGGAGTCAATAGCTGAGCACCGAGAGCGGTCAACTGCCGACTGCGGAGATGGGTCAACCGGTAACGGAGAGGTCATTGCAGAAATACCCCGTCTTTCATCTCCAAACATCTGTCCGTCATCTCTGCTAAGGAGGGGTCATGGGTGACAATCACAATGGTTTGCCCAAAGTTGTCCCGCAGCGAGAAGAAGAGCTTATGCAACTCCATCTTATTTTGGGTATCGAGGTTTCCGGAGGGTTCATCGGCAAGGAGTATCGAGGGGTGGTTCATCAGGGCGCGTGCAACGGCCACCCGCTGCTGCTCTCCACCGCTCAACTCGGAGGGTTTGTGGTGCATCCGCTCAGCGAGGGAGAGAAAGTCGAGCAACTCCTTTCCCCGCTGTACAACAGCAGAGGGTTTCTCTTTGGCAATATATCCGGGGATGCACACATTTTCCAGCGCCGTAAATTCAGGCAACAGGTGGTGAAATTGAAATACAAAGCCTATCTTTTTGTTTCTGACCTCCGCCAAACGATTGGAAGACAGCGACAACAGGTCAATGTCATCCAAAATGAGCGTACCTGAGTCGGGGACGGAGAGGGTGCCCAAAATTTGCAGCAGCGTGGTCTTCCCCGCTCCACTCGCACCTACAATGCTCACCACTTCCGCTTTGGCCGCCGCAAAATCCACCCCCTTGAGCACTTGCAATGCTCCATACGACTTTGTTATCTGTTTCGCCTGTATCAATTTAATCTTCTGTCGCTTGTATCAATTTAATCTTCTGTCACCTGTATCAATTTAATCCTCTGTCGTTTGTATCAATTTAATCCTCTTTCGCTTGCATCAATTAATCCTCTTTCTTTTGCACCTCGTACTCTATTGTATCAATTTAATCTTCTGTCGCTTGTATCAATTTAATCCTCTTTCTCTTGTGCCTCGTACTCCTTCAACAACTTCTCCTGAACCTCCGCCGGAACAGATTGATAATCTGCAAATGTCTGCGTAAAGGTTGCCCGTCCCGAAGTGAGTGAACTCAACGTTGTAGAGTATTTGTTCAACTCCGCCAGCGGAACACGGGCACGAATCACCTCAAACCGCTTTTCGCTGCTCATCCCCATAATCATGGCGCGTCTGTTCTGCAAATCGCTCATCACATCCCCCATCGCATCGCTCGGCACCATCACCTCAAGGTTGTATATCGGCTCCATAATTTTGGGTCCGGCCTTTTTGAACGCCTCTTTAAACGCATTCCGTCCGGCCAACCTAAAGGAGATTTCGTTGGAATCAACGGGGTGCATCTTTCCGTCATACACATACACCCTAATATCCCTCGCGTATGAACCGGTGAGGGGACCTTCCTCCATCTTCTCATTGATTCCCTTGAGGATAGCAGGCATAAAACGTGCGTCAATCGAGCCGCCCACAATACAGCTGTAATACTCTAACTTTCCGCCCCACTCCATATCGTACTCCTCTTTTCCCTTAATATTCAACACCAAGTCTCTTCCGTCAATCTTAAACCGATTTGTAGGGGTAGTCCCCTCGATACAAGGCTCAATGATGAGGTGCACCTCTCCAAATTGACCGGCGCCGCCCGATTGCTTCTTGTGGCGGTAATCGGCAGCCGCAATCTTTGTAATGGTCTCTCTATATGGAATTTTTGGATTTAAGAGGTCTATCTCCAATTTATGGGTATTGGTCAGGTGCCACTTTAAGATGTTGATGTGGTGTTCGCCCTGCCCGCTTAATATCACTTGTTTCAACTCTTTGGAATATTCGACAACGATTGTGGGATCCTCCGCATTGGTGCGGTTGAGGATTTCGCCCAATTTTTCATCATCCTTCTCACTTTTGGCCTTGATGGCGGTACGGAACTTCGAGGGCGGGAATTGTATGGGGGCAAACTTCACCTCTTTTCCGGAATAGAGCGTCTGATTTACACGCACCGATTTCAGTTTTACCGTACATCCCAAATCGCCGGCCATCATCTCGCTCACCTTTTCGCGCTTTTTACCGGCAGAGGCGTAAATGGCCGATATCCGCTCTTTGCTCCCATTATCGGAATTGATCATGTCCAAACTCTCCGTCAACTTACCCGACATCACGCGGAAGTAGGAGACTTCGCCCAAATGCTGCTCCATGCTGGCTTTATAGATAAAGATGGAAGTGGGGCCACTGCTATTGCAGGGAACTTCATCTCCACTGATGGTCAACTGTTTGGTGGTATCGGGAGCAGGCGCCACCTTGATAATGAACTCCATCAACCTTTTCACCCCAATATCTTTTTTGGCAGAGAGGGTAAACAGGGGCATCAGTTCGCAACTCTTTACTCCGATACTCAAACCCTTATACAACTCATCGCTACTAAGGCTTCCCTTATCAAAGAAAACCTCCATCAACGCTTCGTCGTTCTCGGCAGCACGCTCGCACAGTGCAAGGTGAAGTTCATCTGCCTGATCTTGTAAATGAGCGGGAATCTCCAGCTCTTCACAAGTGCCATTGTCGTCCTTATAGCGATACATCTTCATTTTTAGCACATCCACATAAGCGTAGAAATCGGCTCCGGTGGCAACGGGGAATTGCACAATAGCTACCTTATTTCCAAAACATTGACGAATCTCATCTATACAACTGTCCCAATTGGCTTTTTCGTGCTCCAACTGGTTGACGGCAAGAATCAGGGGTTTGTTGTGTTGTTCGGCATAACGGCTAAAAATTTCGGTGCCCACCTCAATGCCCTGTTGGGCATTGATGAGCATCACGCCCAGATCGACCACTTTAAAGGCTGAAATAACGCCACCCACAAAATCGTCTGACCCGGGCGTATCAATAATGTTCAACTTGTGGTCTAAAAACTCTGTATATAAAAGTGTTGGATAAATAGAGCGTTGATAAATCTGCTCAATTTCTGTATTGTCGCTAACTGTGCTCTTGGCCTCTACTGTGCCACGACGGTCAATAACTTTGCCTTCATACATCATGGCCTCAGCCAGTGTAGTTTTCCCTGAACGGGTGTTTCCCAAGAGTACCACATTGCGGATGTGATCGGTAGTGTAGGTTTTCATTAAATTTAAAAATTAAAGAGGGCAAAGTTACGATAAATCTACAAATCCGCAAGTGTCATTTGAATTGACAGCGATTCAGTGTCAAAATAGAATACTTTGGTTTTAACTGTTTCTCTTCCATCAATGCCATATCGAAGTTATTCCCCCATTTTTTGTTCTGACGGAATTTCGAGTTTTTTGACATTTGA
>Ga0123353_10002069_pt1 | contig 24793 bp, 19 predicted proteins | sample TergutLab28metaG_3_FD_92763 | JGI IMG/M metagenome (GOLD analysis project Ga0123353, IMG submission 92763) | Labiotermes labralis P3 segment gut microbial communities from Petit-Saut dam, French Guiana - Lab288 P3 | ecosystem: Host-associated > Arthropoda: Insects > Digestive system > Gut ...
AAAATTTATTTCGAGGCATTGGTACGCTTATGCGTACGAGCAGTTTGAAACCTACACCGACGACGTGGAATTTTTGTTGAAGGTTTTGCGCGAAAACACGGACGGAACGCCGCAGAATATTCTTGAAGTTGCTTGCGGCGGCGGGCGTATATGCATCCCATTGGCACAGGCGGGCCACATAGTCACCGGCTTTGACGCGGACGAGTTTATGCTGCTGCGCTGTTACCGAAAAATGGAAGACGTCGCGGGCATCACATGCTACCGGGCCGACGCGCTTGAAGCCGATTGGGGCGGCGGGTTTGACGTTGTGGTACTGGCGGGAAATATCCTTATAAACATCGAAACCGAAACGGACTACGCCGAAGCGCAGCAGACCTTTATACGCAAAGCGGCGGCGGCGCTGCGCAAAGGCGGCCGTTTGTTACTAGATTACGACCAGCACTCAAATGCGTCGGCGGTAAAAACTTTCAACCGCTTGGGCGAAAGCGGACGCATGGATGAAGATTACGATTACACCGACGAACTGGGCACAAAAGGAAAATTCAAAAACTACGGCGGCGTGTACGACCCCGTGACGCGCATCTGCACATGGGCAAGCCATAAAGAATTGCTGACGAACAACGGGGAGCGCATCATCGAATCCACGGCGGGGTATAAACACATACCATCGTTGAAACAGGTCTACGGTTGGCTTGCAGACGCGGGGCTTGCCGTCGAAAAAACTTACGGCAACTACTCCGCAGAGCCGCTCGACGAACGGCACACAAATTTTGTAAGGGCAACGATTTGGGCAAGGAAGGGATGATTTTGTTTCGCGGCAACATATTAAACTCACACATTAACGTGGGATGAGATACGACCCTTTATGTACGTACGGTCGATCCGCTTGATGGATTTTTGCCCGGGCTCTTTTAATCGGAAGACTTTACGATAAAACAGTCCATGCTCGACGAAGCAAAATATTGGGTTGCCGCAGGTTTTGCGTTGTTTCGGAACGTCATGCAAGACACGGCGGAAAAGTTTATATCAAGCGCAGCCGCACGTTTTAGCTTTCCATATTCGCTTTTTTTGCGTTCGAGTGCATCAATGACAAAAATACGCAGAAGCAATTTTGCTCCATTAGTGGTTTCAATGAGATATTTTTTATCGCCCGACCAACCTTTGTTAAGCGGTTCGATTTTTACAAATGAATCATATCCGGGAATATCGTGCATTTAATCAAATACCACTGTTTTCGCAACCCAAGAACCGTTTTTGTTCGCACCAATACGGTCAATTAACCCTTCGTCTTTAAGGGTTTTAATATTGCTCTTTATGTTTCGTTCGGAAATCCTTGTTTTTTCGGATAATGCTTTTATCGTTATTTTAGGATTTTCTTTCATAAATCGGATGATTTGTTTTTGAGTTTCGTTTATGGTGATGTTTATGGTGATGTTGGCATCACTATAAAATATAACTCGCAGTCCGCTACCTTCGCCAAGAATTTCAAATTCCGGCTTCGGCTTTCCTGCGCTTATATTTGAATTAATAATTTTTTCGATACCACGCCCCCAAGCCTCGGTCATGCCGGAACGGAAAAATACTCTGGCTATTTCGGGGTTGTGCGGCGTTGATGTACGTGTTGCAAGCAATTTTTCAACCGTCCAATTTGTGGGAAAACTACTGCTGTTGAAAATCGTGATTTTATCGTCATATACTCTTATTTGAATAGGATTGTCGGAAGTATAATCTTTGTGGACGATGGCGTTCAAAACTGCCTCGCGCATAGCATCACGGTTGACAGGATAGGTTTCTATCCGTTGCAATCCTTGATAGCTGATAATGCCCTTGAAATATTTATCAAACAACATATCAACGACTTTATCGGGCATTGTTATCAACGGCCCGTTAATTTCGTCTTGGAACACCAAATCATCATCCGTTTTGAAATAGCCTATTTTTACATATGCACCTGTTACCCATTTTTCGGGGTCATCATGGAAACATAATATCGCCGCGCGTTTGAGATACTTGCCGTCAAATAATTTCAACGTATCGACAAGCTGTTCATCGGTAATTTCTAAGTCTTCAGCGGCAAGCCTGTTACGCGCAAGAGCCTTTTTACGAAAATCACGGAACGCCACAATATCTAAATCGGGTGCGTTCACATGGGGTACAGGTGCAGAATCCCATGTACGCCCATATTTACGCATGACAAATTCGTCCAATGCAATGCCCGTCAACTCTTGCAACGTGCTACCCGAACGAAAATAATATTTGCCCCGATAACTGATGGGGTTGGGGTATTGCATTACATCAATCGCTATAAAGGGCAAATTGTTTTCAAAGAGCAGATTTATTTCGGGAATAATGCCCATTGTTGATTTGATTGTATTGGGCAAATCATCCAACATCTTTTGAGCGTTATCAAGCCCGATAACCTTACCGTTATTATTTTTGCCTATTTCCAAACGACCGCCTTGAGCGTTGGCAAAGCCGCATATCCATTTAAGCAATTCTTTATCCCGTTTCGATTTCCAGTCAATTTGTTGATGTTCCATCACGGCTTTCCTCCTGTTTTAAGGCTTCGGTTTTTGGCTTGCGTCCGTTTTTATTCCGTCAATCAGGTGTTTTTACCGCATCATTTGGAATCATCCATACACGACCAAAGCGAACAGCACCTATTATTTTTACATTGGCGCACATAAATTGTTCTTGCCGCGCTTGCACTCCCCATTTACTGGCGGCTTCGGCTACGCGCAAAAAATTTTTAACAAGCGGTAACGGTTCACTCCGCCGGTTCCGCAGCGGCCGGCAGGGCGATGATCTCGCGGCCGGAGATGCCGTGGAGGTCGCCGCTGATGCCGTACAGGCTGCCCGTTACTTTTTGCAGGATTTTTTCTTGCGCGGCCCAGCGGCGCTGGGCTTGTTTTTTTTCGGCGTCGAGTTGGACCGCGAGTTCGTCGTAAGATTCGATTATGTAGCGGATGCGGTTTGCGAATTCGCCGCCGGTCAGATAGTTGTAGAGCATCTCGACCTTGACGTCCTTGCCTTCGGCGTTGCGGTTGGCGACGGCGACGCGCGCGCATATCTCGCGCAGCAGCGCGGCGAGCATCATGGCGTAGCGCGGCTTCACGAGCCAAATGTTTTCCGCGAGCTGCTTCCAGTCTTCGCCGCCGTCCGCAGGGGCGAACACGATCACGCCTATCTGCGCTTTTTCTGCGGCGAGCTCGTCTTTTAGTTTGCCGAGCCATGCGGACTGGTACGATTTCGCGTTTTTACATTCCCATAAAATGAGGCCGCAGTTAGGGTAATAAATTTCGTTTACGGTTTGCCGTATGTCCGAGCCGCGCTCGCCTTTTTTAACTTCTTCGATCGTGTCCGCCGGGAACCATTCGCGAAGGTTGCGTTCGACGTCGAGCTCCAGTATCTCGCCCTGAAGCTGCTGCGAGCCCTGCTCCGCCAAAAGTTTCGCGGCGGTCATTTGCTCGCGCAGTTTGTTTATCGTCTCTTCCTGCTCGCGGATTTTCGTGTTGAAATTTTCGCTTGCGTCGCGGGCCGCTTCTTCGCGGATCGATTTTTCTCTGCTTACGAGTTCGCGTTTCGCGGCAAGCTCCGCATCGTCCTTCGCTTTGTTTGCGCGCGAAAGCTCTTCGAGCAGAGATGTCATCTGTTCGCGCAGCTGTTTTTCGCCGGCGCGTGAACTCTCCGCAAGCCTGCGGAATTTTTCCGTTTCGAGTTCGGCGGCCTGTTTCGCCTCTGCCAGCGCAAATTCTTTTGCCTGAGCCGCTTTGTTTATTTCATGCTGGGCTTTTTGGCGTTCGCGGGCGATGTCCGCTTCGCTTGACTGCTTCGCGTCGGCAAGCGCGTTCTGCACGGCCTTTACCGTGTTTTTTTCGAGGTGTTCGACGTACTGCTTGTTGAGCCGCTGTTTTTCTTCCTCTACCGCTTTTTGGAATTCGTCTTCCATCAAATGCGATATCGATTCCGAAATCTCAAACGTCCTCTTGCAGTACGGACAGACGACTGTGTTCACATTCACGGCAGACACTCCTTTTTGTTGTTCGCGTCAAATAAGTTCATATTGAAAAAACGTCCGCGGAATTTTTTTTTTTTATGATTTATGTATGACGTTGTTCGCGTCGCATAAATTATTATTTCAAAAACGTCCGCGGCATTTTTATTTTTTTATATAAATCCGCGGTACGCGCTTGCCTACGCCGCAGATTATTTCGTAGCCGATGGTGCCTATGTGCGCGGCGAGTTCGTCCGCCGTAATTTCTTCCGCGCCCTGCCGGCCGATAAGAACGGCTTCGTCGCCGGGCGACACGCCGGGGACGTCCGTCACGTCCGCCATGCACTGGTCCATGCAGATCGCGCCTATAAGCGGTGCGCGTTTACCGCCCACCAGCACATGCGATTTGTTTGAGAGCAGCCGCGGGTAGCCGTCCGCGTAGCCTACCGGCAAAGTGGCCACGACCGTTTCGCGGCGCGTGACAAAACTGTGGCCGTAGCTCACGCCGCTGCCCGCGGGCAGGGTCTTGACCATGCCAACGCGGGTCACCAAGCGCATTGCGGGCTTGAGGTTAAGCTCGGCGCAGGCGTCTTTCATTTCGGGCGAGGGCAGCAAGCCGTAAAGCAGTATGCCTATGCGGATCATGCCGCAAAAAACGCAGCTACTGACGTCAAAATTATTTTCGCGCCAATAATCGCGGCGGCTTTGGAGCGTCTGCGAAAACGCGCCGGAGTTTCCGGTATGAAGGGCGGGCGGCTTTATGCCGAGCGATCCGAGTTCGCTTGTCATTTGCGCGAAGCGGCGGTGCTGCTCCATCATGAACGAGGCGTCCGCCGCGTCCGACGTTGCGAAGTGAGTGTATATGCCCGCCGTTTCCAAATGCCTGTCCGAAAAAATATCCGCCGCTTCTTTTGCGGAGCCCGGCAAAAAACCGAGCCGGCCCATGCCCGTGTCGATTTTTATATGGATTTTTGCGCGCGTGTTTTGCGCGGCGGCGGCGGCGGAGAGCATCCGCGCCGTTTCAACGGAAAAAACAGTTTGCATGAGTCCGTGGCGCACCGCTTCGGGCAGCAGCTGTTCGGGCGTGTAACCCAGCACTAAAACAGGCGCGGTTATCCCGCGCCTTTTGAGTTCGATCCCTTCTTCGCACAGCGCCGTGCCGAAAGCGTCCGCGCCGCAGGCAAGCAGCGTCTCCGCGGATTCGGCCGCGCCGTGCCCGTAGCCGTCCGCCTTTACCACCGCCATCAGCTTTGTCCCGCGCGGGACGCGGCTGCGTACCTGCGCGTAGTTATGCGCGAGGCTCGCCAAATTTATTTCGGCGTGTGCGCGGACGTATTCCATTTACAGCGCGACCGAAGCGCCGTTTTTGTCGCACGACTCGCGCTCCGCTTCCGCTATGCGGATCGTGTCTCTGTGGCTTTCGAGCAGCGGTATGCAGTCGTAGTTATTTAAGTCATTTAAATATTCGTAAAACAAACGGAGCTCTTTATAGTATGCGGGTTCGCTCGACAGCTCCGGCTCGTAGACCTTGCCGTCGTTTGGACAGACCTTGAACTTTCCGTTGCCGAGCACGACTGCGCCGCGTTCGAAGTTGACGCGAAACAACATTTCGAAACCGTAGCCGTCGCCGTTTATCGTCCAGTCGTCCTGCGCGTTTATCACCATGTCGCCGTAAAAATAATTGGTGCTTACCGCGTCGTAGCCGCTGCCGGGGAACACGACGCGACCTATCGACGAGACGCTTTTTGGCACGCCGAACAGCCAGTTGATTGCGTCCACGTCGTGGATGTGCTGGTCAAGCAGCGCGCCGCCGCTTTTTTCGTTGGTCAAAAGCCAATTTTGCCATGACCACCTCGGCGTTTGGCCGCCCCGGAAAAAATATCCCGATATGCATTTTCCGAATTTGTTTTCGTCCACGACGCTTTTTAAAAATTCGTAGACGTTCCAATAGCGGAGCGTGTGGCCGATCATCAGCTTCATGCCCGTGCGTTTTGACGCGCTTATCATTGTGCCGCACATTTCGGACGAAATTGCCATCGGCTTTTCGCAGAACACATGCTTGCCGGCCTCCATCGCGCGCACCGACGCCGGCCCGTGCAGGTATGTGGGCAGGCAAATGTCTATTGCGTCGAGTTGTTCGCACGCAATCATCTCGTCCATGTCGTTGTAAAGCGAGTACGCGGACAGATCGAAGCTGCCCGAACCCACTTTGATGTTGCCTTGCGTCGCAGCTCCCGCTTTAAATTTTGCCTCGTCAACGTCGCACACGGCGGCGAGTTTGACAGGCAGCCCGTCCTTTTCCATTTGCTGATACGTGTTTAAATGACCCGCGCCCATAAAACCGAGCCCTACCAACCCAACGTTAAACATGCGGCCCTCCGTTACCCGCCGAAGCGGAAATTTTATTTGTTTAAATTGTAGCACAAATATTTGTGCCCGCAAAAGACGCTGTCGTTTTTGAAAAAGGTTTGCGCTTGGCGCGGTTAACGCATTTTTTTGGCGGCTTATTTTTTTGCGCCCTTCATTTTTTACGTTGTGCATGCTAAAATTTTTTGCGTAAATGCGGCGGGTAGATGAGTATTAAGTATTCGATGATTAACTAGATTTTGCGCGAGAAAAATCCCGGAATTAGGGGATTTTTCGAAGTGCAAAATCGGCATTTTGCAATTAATCATCGAATACATAAATAATCTGCCGCCGCAAATGTGCGAGAGGTTTGCGGATGGATTTTGACGAGGCTGTAAAATTTATTGAGGGCTCGCGTTCGCGCGGGATTAAACCGGGGCTCGAACGCATAACAGATTTGCTCGGGCGGATGGGCAACCCGCAGGCGCATTTAAAATTTTTACACATAGCGGGAACAAACGGCAAGGGTTCGGCGGGCGCGATGCTCTCGAAAATTTTATGCGAAGCAAATTACAAGACGGGCTTTTACAATTCGCCGTACATAAAAAGCCCCGTCGAATCTTTATTGATTGACGGATATACAGTCAGCGAAGATTTGTTTGCCGACGCAGTAGGGGCCATAAAAAAATTTGAAGTTTTTATGGATGACAAGCCTACCGAATATGAAATACTCACGGCTGCCGCGTTCGAATGCTTTATGCGCGAAGGCTGCGTCGCGGTGGTGCTCGAGGCGTGCATGGGCGGACGGCGCGACGTGACAAACGTGATCGCGCCGAAAAATCTGCTTGCCGCAATAATTTTACAGATAGGGTTGGACCACACGAAATATTTGGGGGACACAGCCGAAAAAATCGCGCGCGAAAAAGCGGGCGTCATCAAACGGGGCCGGCCGATCGTGCTGTACGAGCAGGCCGATTCGATAATGGACGTCGTTAAGGACGAAGCAAAAAAAAATAATTCCGAATGTTATGTCGCGCACTTGTCCGCTGCGGACGGTTATAATGTTTCTCTCAGAGGGCCGCACCAAAAACGCAACGCGGCCGCGGCGGTCACTGCGGCGCGGCTGCTTAACGGCTGCGGTTTTAACATAAGCGAACTTGACATAAAAAACGCGCTTGCGCGTGTAAATTGGCCGTACCGGACAGAAATAAAAAACAGAAACGGCTGCCGCTGCCTGTTCGACTCGGCGCACAATCCGGACGGTGTTGCCGCGCTCGCTGAATTGATTAAAAATGACTATCCCAAAACGGAGGTTGTTTTTTTGGCGGGGTTTTTGCGCGATAAAGATTATGTTTCGATGCTTAAAATTATAAAGCCGCTCGGCAAAACAATAGTTTGCGTCACGCCAGACAACCCGCGCGCGCTGCACGCGGAAGAGCTGCAAAAAGTTTGCGTGGAGTTGGGATTTTTTGCGGAGACGGAAAAATGTTCGCCGGAAGCATTAATAAAGGCGGCGGCGATCGCAAATAACAAAAAGCAAAATCTTGTCTGCGTTTTCGGCTCGCAGTACATGCTGCAAAATGTTTAGCATATGTAAACCTCTGTAAACCTCTGTTAACATCTGTAAAAACGGCTTAGACGGTTGGGCATCGTAAAAATATTCCCGGCCGGCGCAAGCTTAAATTTCCAAATGAAATAAAAAGGCGCGGATTTTTTTTATGTACCGACAAAAAATTTATTCGCTGCTGCTGCCCGGCAGCGTCACGACAAAAATGATTGCGCGTTTGGCGCTGCTTATAGCACTGGAAGTTGTATTGACCAGGATCGGCTCGTTCACATTTATGCAAACCGTCAGAATAAGCCTCGGGTTTTTGCCCGCGGCCGCGGCGGCTGCCATGTACGGCCCGCTTGCGGCGGGGCTGTGCTATGCGGCGGGCGACGTGATCGGTTCGCTGCTGTTCCCGATTGGCGCATATTTTCCGGGCTTCACGGCCTCCGCGTTTTTGTCGGGATTTATTTACGGGCTGTGCTTTTACAAAAAAAAACCGTCCGCCGTCCGCATTGCAATCGGGGTGCTGGGCGTGAACGTTTTTATTAACCTGCTGCTCGACACATATTGGCTCACGTTTATTTTAGGCGGCACGTTCGCGTCGCTCGCGCCTCTGCGGCTCGTGCGCTGCGCGGTTATGGCGCCGCTTTCGTTCGTTACGGTGCTTGCCGTTTGGAAAACCGTAAAAAAAATCGATACACCTGTCAAGGAGACGCTTCATGTGACAAAAAAAATTTCGGATGATATTTTGCTCGCGGAAAAAATCGAAAAAAAATATAAAGCGCCCGTGCTGTGCGGCGTGACCGTTTCGGCGCGCGCGGGCGAAATAATCGGGCTCGCGGGCGAAAACGGCTCCGGCAAAAGCACTTTGTTGTCTGTTATGGCGCAAACGGCGAAGCCGGACGGCGGCCGCGTGATCATATGCGGCGAAAACGCCGAAAAAAATCCCGGGCTTCTTAAGCGCTGCGTCGGCTACGTGCCGCAGGAGAACACGCTGTTCGAACATTTGACTGTAAAAGAAAATTTAAAATTGTGGGCGGCCGTTTACAAAACCGATTGGCAAAACGCGCTGCCTTTTTTATTTCCCGAAGACTCCGATGAAAAAAAAGAAAGCCTGCTTAAAAAAAAGGCAGCCGATTTATCCGGCGGAACAAAAAAAAGACTGTCGATCGCGCTTGCTCTTATGCACGACCCGAAACTTTTGCTGATGGACGAGCCGTCCGCCTCGCTCGACATCGGTTTTAAAGCGCGGCTCGCCGAGCTTATAAGCGGCATGAAAAGCCGGGGGCGCACGGTGGTGTTCGCGTCGCACCATCCCGACGAACTTTTACTGTGCGACCGCATTTACGTGCTAAAAAACGGCGCGTTTATTTACGAGGGGCCGCCGTCCGGGCTCGGAAGCGGCGAAGGTTTTACGTCCGCGCTTTACGCGCTTATTAAACCGTGACGCGCCTGCTGCTTTACGAAGCCAAGAGATGCCTGCCCGAATATAAAAAGATGCTCTTCTTTTTAGCGGCTGCGGCGGTTTTTTGCGCTGTTTTGGCGCATGGCGTGCGCGTCGTCATCGAGCGGGGCGCGCCGCTCGAAAAATTTACCGTGGGGGTCGTGGACAACGACAGGTCGCCCGAGTTTCAAATACTGCTCGATTTTTTTTACGAGCATGCGGATCTTGCGCCACTTGCCGAAGACGAGGCGCGCGCGCTGCTTGCGGCGGGCGAGATACCGGCTTACGCCGTTTTCCCTGCGGGATTTTCGTCAAACATAATCACGGGCGCAAACAGGCCTTTTTATTTATACGGCGACCCGAACAAGCCGCTTGCCGTTTCGGCGGCGAAGCTTCTGACGACTGCGGCGTCCGCTTTTTTATCGGCGTCGCAGGCGGGCATATACGCCGCGATGGATTTCGCGGAAGTTAGCGGCATGAAGCGCGGCGAGGTAATGGACGCATTGTTGTATCCGGTCAATGTCGCGTTTATAAAACAGTTGCTCGCCTACGAAAACTTTTTTGATTCGCGTGTTCAATCGGTAACCGACGGCTCGCTCCCGCCCGCCGTCAATTACGGCGTGCTCTTCGCGTCGTTCTGGCTCGTCGCAGTGCAGGCGGCGTTCGTTTCGTCGTACCGGGGCTATAACCGCGCGGTCATGGCGAGGCTTAAAATTGCTGGCGTTTCGGGAGTAAAGGTGCAGTTGATACGGCTGTACGGCTCGGCGGTTTTTATGGTGCCCGCTGTTTTGGCCGCAGTTTGCGCCGCGGGTATTTTGGGATTTAACGAAATGACGGCCGCAGTTTTTTTCGGCGCGGCTGCCTATGCGGTGTGCGCGGGCGCATACGGTTTGACTGCGGCTTCGGTTTTTAAAAGCGACGGCGCGGCGGGGATTTTTATTTTCGTTACTTCTTTTTTTATGCTGTTTACTTCCGGAGGGCTCGTGCCGGTTTCGTTTCTGCCGCAGTCCGTGCGGAGGCTCGCGCCGTTTTCTTTGCACTACTGGGCGGCCGAAGCTTACGCCGGAAATATTTTTTCTGTTGCCGTGCTTTTTTCATGCGCGGCTATTTTTTTTGGGGTGATTTGTTTTGCGTCTGTTTTTTTTACTGGCAAGGGCGAAGCTTAAAGCAATTTTTAAACCTTCGTACGCGGCGGCGCTGTTGATTTTTCCGGCGGCGGTTGTTTGGCTCGGCACGGTCTTGCCGAACGGCGGCGGGCTCGGGATAAATGTTGGCGCGATGGCGGCGGGCGGCGCCCAAAGCGTTGCGGCTCTTAACGCAATGCAAATGTTTGCGGGCAGCGACTGCATAATTACCGTGTATGAGGATGAGGAGCAGATGCGGCTCGACACCGCCGCAATGAAGCTTGCGTGCTCGTACCTGTTCGCCGACGGCGGCGTTACGGCGTACAGGTCACCCATGTCCGCGACAGACTTCATGACCGATTTGCTCGCGGCAAGCGCGCATGTTCATTCGAGGTCCGGCGAAATAAGCGCGGCTCCCCTTTACCCCTACAGAGAAATTTTTTACGGGCACGGCGTTGCGGACATACCCGCCGCGGTTCAGTCGATCGCCGAAGAAATATTGAGCGGCGGGCTGCTGCTGGAGTATGTGTACATTGACGGTTCAGTTTACGAATCGGGAGCGCGGGTGGAGCAAGCTCCGCAAACTTACGGCGCGGCCGAGGGCGCGGCTGCGCTTTGCGCGTTGCTTGCGGCATTGTTCGCGCCGCTTGCGGCGCTTTTCGCGCAGGCCGGAACAGGAAACGCCTCCGGAGTTTTTTCTTCAAACAAAAAAAAAGAAACGCGGCTGCGTTCTGCGGGCGTGAGCGGCGTGCTGTTAAACCTGTCTGACTCTGCGGCCGTGTTCGTTTCTTCGTTTTTATGCTTGGCGTTGATTGCCGCCGCGCGCGTTTTATTTTTGCCCGGCCCGCACTACGGGCTCTACGGCGAATTTTTGCGCGCGGCGGCTTATTCGTTTGCGTTGGCCGGTTTTTGCGCGCTGCTTTTTGATATTGTGCCGGCCGGCATGTACGTTGCGGCGGTCATGTTGATTTTCGTTTCGGCCGCGTTGTTCGGCGGCGCGTTTTTTGATTTTGGCGAAATATTTTCATCATTGGAATTTGTCCGGTATTTTTTTATCAATTATTATTTCATGCAGGGCATGCACGGCTGCCTCGCGGCGATAGGCGCCGCGTGCTTCGCCCTTTCGTTTTTAAACGTCAGCTTCGGTTTTGCCTCACGACGCGCGTGACGACGAGATTAAGGTTGCCGCGGTCCATCAGGTCGATTATTTCGGCGTTGTCCACCATGCGGAGTATGGGGCGCATCGGATTGTTGTAGTGGACGACCACGCCGTTCCTGTTGTTTGACAGTTCCAAAATAGTGTTGACCGGATACAACTCCAATTTATTTATGAACGCGTCAACCACATCGAAGTCAAAAGCGCGGCCCGACTCGCTCATCATGAGCTCGATTGCGTCGGACGGCGACATCGGGTCGCGGTACGGCCTGAAGCTCGTGATCGCGTCGAACACGTCGCTCACGGCGATAATTTTTGCGACGATCGGAATGTCTTTCGATTGCAAACGGAAAGGATAGCCCGAGCCGTCCGCCTTTTCGTGATGGAACAGCACGGATCGCTGAAGCTCCGAAGTACCGATGCCGCTTTTTGCCAGGTATTCGAAGCCGAGCTTCGGGTGCAGCTCGATTATCTGTCGTTCTTCCGGCGTCAAACGGCCGGGTTTGTTTATGATCTCAATCGGTATTTGAATTTTGCCTATGTCGTGCAGAACCGCGACGCGGCCCGCCGCCTGCAGCTGCCCTTCGGGCAGGTTTAGGCTGTGGCCTATCGCAATTGCAAGCACCGCAACGCTTAACGAATGGTGGTAAGTGTATTCGTCGTAGCTTTTAATATCTGTGATATGTATAAGCGAAACTGTTTCGCCGGTAATTGTTTCGACCAATGTATCGACTATCTCGTTGACTTCTTTGACCGCCTGATAAGCGGTCGTCATGTTTTCTTCGTTGTCCGGGCCGGCAAACACGTTGAACATCCGCCGTATCCCGCTTATCGCCTCTTCGCGCAGCTCGGCGCTCAGCAGCGGCTTCCGCACCGTCGCTTCTTCGTCTTCAGCCGCGGGCTTTTCCGTTTCGATCCAAACATGCGTAACCTGTTGGTTTTGCAGCAGCGCGATTATCCTGCTGTTTAAAATCGCGTTTTCTCTGAGTATCGGGATTTTCGTGCCGGAAGCGTAAACGTCTTCCGCAAGCCTCATGCCTTCTTCTATCTGGTCAAGTGGGTATCGTTTCCGCATAAATGTCACCTGCTCATCAATTAATATGACTTAATATTTTAACAGGCAGCACGGAAAGCATCGGCCTGCCGCCGTAAGACGCCTCGATTAAAACGAGCGCGGGCGGTTTTTTTTCGTGCCCCTGAACAAATTGAATCCGCTTCGGCTCTAATTTGGCGGAGCGCAGCGCGCAAAAAACGTCCGCCAAACGGTGCGGCCGATGCACCATGTACAGCCTGCCGCCGAAAACGAGCAGCTTTGCCGAAACGGAGCAAACGTCCTTTATATTGCATGTGATTTCGTGGCGCGCCACGGCCTTGCAGTCCGCCTCGCTCACATGGCCGCCGCCCTCGTTCATATACGGCGGGTTGACCGTGATCACGTCAAACGAATCCGTGCCGTAAAAAACATGCGAGTCAATCAAATTGCCGGAGTCGATTTTTATGCGGCCCGAGAGCCCGTTCATTGCCACGCTGCGGCGCGCCATGTCCGCGCACGCTTCCTGCAGCTCAAGCCCGGTAAAAATCCCTCCGCCTTTGGCGCACATTAAAATCGGAATCACGCCGGAACCCGTGCAGAGATCAAGCACGCGCTCGTTTTTTTTGGCCGAGGCAAATTCCGCAAGGCAAACCGCGTCCACGCCGAAGCAAAAATGCTCCGGGTTTTGGATAACGGAAAAGCCGCCGCAGTTTAACGAATCGACGCGCTCGCCCGGATTTAATTCAACTTCCATTTTTTATTCGGCGGCGGAGTCGGCGGCAGGGGCTTCTTCTTTTTCTGTAAATTTTTCCAATATTTCGATTTCGTTTGTCGCGTAATAACCCGTTGTGATTTCGTCCTGCTTTTTCTTTTTTACCGCGACCTTTGCGATCTGGCGCAGCACGTTGACCGAAAGCACCTCGCCGTCTCCGTCCGGCACGCGCACGATGTCGCCCACGGCGGGGCAGTTTTCGTTTAAAAATTTATACGTTTCCTCTTCATACTTGAGACAGCACATGAGCTTGCCGCATATGCCGGAAATTTTTGACGGGTTGAGCGACGTGCTCTGCTCCTTCGCCATTTTTATCGAAACCGGCTGAAATTCGTCCAAAAACGTCGCGCAGCAGAGCTCGCGGCCGCACTTGCCCATTCCGCTCATAATTTTTGTTTCGTCTCGCGGGCCGATCTGCCGCATTTCGATCCGCGTATGAAAAATCGCGTTAAGCACCTTGACGAGTTCCCTGAAGTCTACGCGCCCGTCCGCCGTGTAATAAAAAATAATTTTGTTGAGGTCGAACGTGAACTCCACTTCGATCAAATTCATTTCCGGGCAGTATTCCGGAATTTTTTCGAGGCATATTTCGAACGCCTCGGGTTCACGCAGGCGGTTCGTCTCTTCCTGCCGCACGTCGTCCTGCGTCGCAGCGCGGATAACTTTTTTTAACGGCAGCACGATTTGATCTTCCGGTACGTCGCGGTTGCCAAATGTCGTGTAACCGAACTCCACGCCCCTGACCGTCTCGACGATGACCGGCACGCCGGACTCGATCTCCATACCGTCGGGGTCGAAATAATAAACCTTGCCTACGTCCTTAAAACGGACACCGATTACTGTCATGTTTCCTCCGTAAAAAAATATGTTTTTATGCGCACAAACCCGCGATGCGAAGCAAAAGCATTTCGATTGTAAGTTGGTAGTTCGCGTTTTTTTGCAGCGCTTTTTTTGCTTTTAAAACGGCGTCGGCGCAAACAAAAAATATTTTGCTTATATCGCTTGCGGTTAATCCGTTTGCGGCCGAGCGCTCCGTTATCTCGTCGCGGTAACGCATGTAGAGCATATCGAGCAGCGACACCGCCTGCTCTTTGTTTTCTTTATAAGGTTCGAACAGCTTATACATCCCGAAGGCGGCGTTGATGTTTTGCGACGAGGTAGACGCCGCAATTTGCGACGCGGCTTCGCCCAAAGCCGAAAAATTTTCGCTCGCTGCCATTTCAAGCGCCGCGCCTATGCTTCCGTGCGACGCGTGCGAGCAGGCGCGGGCCGTTCCGCCGTTTATGCCGCGCCTTATGAGTTCGGCTTCGACCGTCTCCGCCGGCAGCGGCCTGAGCGCGAACGTCACGCAGCGCGAGCGGACGGTGGGCAGAAGATCTTCCGCGTGGCGCGCCAAAAAAATAAACACGGCGAAGCCTGCGGGCTCCTCGATCGTTTTAAGCAGCTTGTTTTGCGCTTCGTCGGTCAGGAGATCCGCGCGGTCCGCGATAAAAATTTTATACCTGTAGCGTTCGGGCGCGGTAGAGATGCGCGAAATGATTTGCTCTTTAACGTCGTCCACGCCAATGCTTTTGCGTTCAGAAGGATTAACGTACAGCATGTCCGGATGGTTCCCGCTTTCGTACACCCTGCACGAAAGGCACGAGCAGCACGGCGACGCGCCGCCCGCCTCGCACTGCAATGTTTTGGCGAAGGCGTGCGCCAGCGAAGTTTTGCCGGAGCCCGGCGCGCCCGTAAATAAAAAAGCGTGGCTCACGCGGCCGGCGCGTATAGAATTTTGCAGGGCGGAAACCACCGCGTCCCGCCCTCTTATATTTTCGAATGAGTGCATAAAATTATCCCCAAAAAAAACGGCGCTCCGCACCGACGCCGTTTATATGAACAGGTCAAGCAGAAGGCCGAGTATATCTTCGGTACGGCTCAATATTTCGAGATGGTCTTTTTCTTTTTTTAACAGTTCCTGCGCGAGGTCGTCCAAGTCCTTGTTGACAAGCCTGACGATGGACAGCACCCTGTGCCGGCCGCGTCTGTCCAAAAAATTTTCCCGTGAAAATTCGTGCGAATGTGTGACTACCTCGTTTAAAAAATTTGAAACCAAACGGCGGTAGTGCCTCATGTCCGCGATGTCCATGTGTTCCGCAAGCCGCTTGCCCCTTGCGCCTATCTCGTTTATAAGACCCTCAAGCCGCGCCGACAGGCCCTCGTCGCTCAATTTGTTTAAGGTAAAGATAAAGTCCGCGTGGCGTGGTTTGTCTGTTACCTGCTGAGCTTCGGCAAAACGCGCCGCAAGAATATCGGAAATTTTTAGTTCCACCCTGCATCACACCCTCGGTTAAACCTTTTTAAATTCTTCGACGTTAAGCACGAAGATGGCCGCGCCGCCCACGATAACTTCTACGGGATAGGGCACGTAGCTTTCGTTCGCGCTCACATGCGTTGAATTGATGCTGGTGATCTGTTTTCGGCTCTTGCATTTTTTTTCGATTATCTCAACCAATTCCGGAATGCGCTCTTCATTTACGCCGCAGATCAAGGTCGTGTTGCCCGACCGCAAAAAACCGCCGGTGCTGGCAAGCTTCGTTACGTAAAAACCTTTTTCGCTGAGCACGTCCATGATGTGGAACGCATCTTCGTCGTTGATGATGGCCATTACAAGCTTCATGGGGAACCCTCCCAAGCAAAAGTATCTTACAAAAAAAATTTGTACTATAATTAAATTATAGCAAAAAAATACGTCAACGCAACCAAATTTAACAATAGGCGGTAAAGCGAATGGAGCAGCTTATAATGACGCGCGGAAACAATCCGCCGCGCGAAGTAATTTTGCCGGATGGATACGGCATGCGCGCCTTTAAAGACGGCGACGAAACCGAATGGTGCCTCTGCTGCATGGACGGCGAGCTCGGCGTCGGCGAGGCGTCGGAAAAAATGTTTGACGAAAAGATGAGAAGCGACCCGAGCGTGGACTTAAGCCGCATTTATTTTTTAACCAAAGGGGACGAAGTAGCAGGCACGGTCACGTTTCAAAACAAGGGCGAAGAAAACGAAGCGTACATCCACATGGTCGCCATCAAAAAAGAATACCGGGGCTTGGGGCTTTCGAGCGGGCTTATAAACTACGCGCTCGGCAGGATGCGCGAGGCGGGAGTTAAACGTGTGCTGCTCACCACGGACAGCTGGCGGCTTGCGGCGATAAAGACCTACCTCAACTGCGGTTTCGTGCCGCTTATAAATGACGGCGACGTCGATACGACCATGCGCTGGTACGAAGTGCTGGAGGCGGCGCGTTAAATTTTTTTTATGACAGGGAGTTGGGTCGGCTTGGAAGCCACTAAGCACATAACGGTTGTCGCGTCGGTTTACAACGAGGAGCCGAACATCGAAGCGTTTTGCGGATGTATTGTCAAGGAGGCGTCGGGCGCCGGTTTAATGTTCGATGTGCTGTTTGTGGACGACGGCAGCACGGACGGCGGCGCGGAAAAAATCAGGCGGCTAAGCGAAGCCGACCCGCGCGTCGGCATGATAAAGCTGTCGCGGAACTTCGGGCACGAGGCCGCGATGCTCGCGGGCATCGACAACGCGGAAGGCGACGCCGTCATTTGCATGGACTCCGACCTTCAGCACCCGCCCGAAATGATCCCCGCGATGGCAAAAAAATTTTTAGAGGGCTTCGACGTGGTAAACATGACGCGGAATAAAAACAGCCGCCATACCCCGCTCGGCAAACGGTTCATGTCGGCTCTGTTTTATAAATTTTTAAACTTCGTCACGAAGGTGAGGCTCGAAGAAAACGCCTCGGATTTTTTTTTGATTTCGCGCAAGGCGGCGGACGCGCTCCGAAACGGCTACCGCGAGCGGGCAAGATTTTTGCGGGGCTTCATACAGATCATGGGTTTTAAAAAAACTTCGCTCGCGTACGACTGCGGCAAGCGGCTCGCCGGCAAGAGCAAGTACACGTTCAGGTCGCTGCTGCGCCTTTCGGTAAACGCGCTCACTTCGTTTTCAAACGTGCCGCTGCGCATGGGAATTTTTTTGGGTTGCATAACCGGCGCGGCAAGCATAGCCGCCGCCGTTTATTCGCTCGCGATGCGCCTCACCACCGAAACGCCTCCCGGCTATACAACAATCGTAACGCTGATATGCCTTTTGTTCTCCATAAATTTTTTTGTGCTCGGCATCATCGGCGAATACATCGGCCATGTGCTGCACGAGGTCAAGGGCCGGCCGATTTATATCGTGGACGAGATCGTGAGGTTTAAGCGGACTTAGCGCTTACAGCTGAACACGTATAAAACTTCGTGGTCCGAGCTGTACACGAGCGGGAACGCGGCCCTTATTACTTCCTCGTTTACACTGTAGTCGCTTGAAGTAAGCAGGGCGCGGTCGAGCACGATGTAGTCTATGCCGTGCACGCGGGCAAGGCGCCTAAGCTCATCCGGCGAACCGGCCCCGAACATCGCGTCCGCGATGTATTTTCGCGCCGTTGTGTCGTGGCCGCCGCTGCCTGCGTAATAAGGCCAGCCTAAAAATTCGTAGCGTCCCGTCATATAGATGCGGTCGATCCAATGCCAAAATGTAAGGAACACGTCGCGGGGTCCCGTTTCATTTAAAATCCACTGCTGGTATTCGTCCGTGACGGGCACGGTCACATATCTGTCCGCGGTGTTGCGGTGGTACATGGCCGCGTTGTCGTAAGCGCCGGTGAGCAGGCAAAGCACGAGCAGCGCCGCGCCCCAGGCGTACGCGGATCTGCCTAAAAAACGTTTCGCGCCCGCGCCGGCAAACAGTTCCGCGATCCCGTACGCGGCAAAAATATTTATAAGCATCATGGAAAAAAAATAATATTTATGGTTTACCGTGATGTCCGGCGTGAGTGAAAGCGTAAACGTGAAGACAAGCGGCGAAACGAAAACGCAAAACACGGGCAAAAATTTTCGCGGGTTTGAAATTATTGCGATTGCCGCCGCGATAAGCCCGGGCCCGGAAAGCTCGAAAATATATTTGAGCACGCCCGCGGCCGTCTTGTCCGGCGAAATAAAACCGAAGAAATACTGCGGGTTGACGATGTCCGCGCCCTGCCCGAAAAAAGCGGCCTGAGCGGTGCTCATGCCGTAAGCGATCACGGCTGCGATTAAAAATTCGAGGCGGTGCTTGGAAAAAATTGCGCAGACCGCAAGAACCGTTAAAGCCGCGATAACCATCGCGCCGTTGTAAAACGAAGACGCGCCCAAAAAAATCCCGACGAAAACCGCGCGGAAAATATTTTGCGGCAGCCACGCCTCCTTGTTGAATAAAAAGCCGGCCAAAAAAATTTTGAGCGGCTTTATTTTTTTGCCGGTTTCGCGCATAAGTGGTGTCATCGCGTACAGCGCGGCGAGCGCGACCGTAATGCCCGCCGCGAGGTGACGCTGGTTGGCGTATACGTTGGTGTTCCACAGGCCCCACGCCTCGTTAGGCGTGCGCCCGATAAAGTCGAAATTATTTCTCACAGAAAAAAACGCGGCGCTTATGCTTTCGTAGGGCCGGCCGTCCAAAAAATATATGAATCCGGAAAACGACGGCCTGCAGAACATGAACAGAACCGCCAAAGCCCCGACGATCCTCTTGCCCGTAAGCTCGTACGCGACGGCGTAAAGCGCGAGGCACGCGCAAAAAAGCGAAGCGGCGCTGATGCTGTTAAACGCGAGCGCGATGTTAAAGCCCAGGTATTCGAGCATCCCCGCGCAAAATTGGAACATGAAGTGGTAGCGCATGGTGCCGTCCGGGAAATGCGGGAACACCGTGGGAAAATTTCCGCCTACCGAAAACGAGCGTATCAGCGCGGAATGTACCGCGAAGTCTGAAAAAACGGAAAGCCCGAAATTTATGTTGCCGTCCGAAATATTGAACGTGCGGTTCATCAGCCAGCAGATAAAAAGCGCGGTCAAAATAAAAAAAACGGCCGCCGCCCATTGCGGGGCGGAAACCTGTTTCAAACATTCGATAATTATGAGGCCGGCGTTTTTTTTATGCGGCCGCCTGTTTTTTTTTGCGCCGGTGTTTTTGCCGCCCGCGGCCTCCGGTTTGAAAAAAAATGTTGCGAGCTTTGAACGCAATATTTTTTCGCGGCGCAAATAAATATGCGCGGAGCAAACCGCGGCCATCGCCGCGAACGCGAACGCGGCGCCGTATGCCATGGGGCTGCCCGAAGCGCGGAACAGGTAAGCGAAAATATACGCGGTCCAGCCCGAAAAAATGAGCCCGGCCGTAAACGCGGCAGGAAACGCGATTAAAGCGGCGGCTTTGCGGCCGGCCCACAGGCCCCTTATTTTGTCCGTTAGGGCAAAGCCCGTCCCAACCGCCAAAAATAAAAATAAAAACGCGAGCATCCGCCGCCTCCGAAAAAAAATTTACGGCGATTATAACATGCCGCCGCCGTTATACGGAGACATGAAGTTAATCAATAAATTCTTTGCTATAATTTATTTGTTGAAAAAAAATTTTTTGCGGAGGTACATATGGCAATAACATACGCGCAGGCGGGAGTGGACGTTTCGCGGACGGACGAGATCAAACGGGGTTTCGCGGAGCACATCGGCGCGGGCGCGCGGGTGTTAAACGGGCTCGGGCCGTTCGCGTCGCTGTACGACATAAGCTTCCCGGAAATAAAAGAGCCGGTGCTGGTGCTGAAGGCCGAGGAGCCGGGCTCGAAGCAGAAGCTCGCAGCGGAGCACGGATACCTGCACACGATCGGGCATGACATGATAAACCATTTGATAAACGACATCGCGGTGATGGGCGCAAGACCCCTCGCGGTGCTCGACACGGTCGTTTGCGGCGAAGCGGACGCGGACGCGCTGCAAAAAATTATCAGGGGAATTTCGGAGGCCTGCAATGCGAACGAATGCGCGCTGGTGGGCGGCGAAACGAGCGTGCAGCCGCAGGTCGTGGCCCCCGGCGTTTTTATTTTGACGTCCACGGTCGCGGGCATCGCGGACAAAAGCAAAATAATTGACGGCGGCGCGGTGCGCGAGGGCGACGCGGTGCTTGCGGTCGCGTCAAACGGGCTGCACACGAACGGCTACTCGCTCGTGCGCGCGCTCATCGGACGCGAGCCGAATATTTTAAACGAAAAGGTCTGCGGCGAAACTTTTTTGGAAATTATCATGCGGCCGCACAGCGCGTATTACACGGCGGTAAAAGATTTGTTCGGGCGCGGCGTCACGTCGATGGCTCACATCACGGGCGGCGGCATCGCGGGCAACCTCTCGCGCGTCATTCCGGACGGACTCTGCGCCGAAATAAATGCCAACGCGATAAAAACGCCGGAAATTTTTAAGTTTATACAGTCGAAGGCCGCCGTTTCAAACGGCGAGATGCTCTCCGCGTTCAACTGCGGCGTGGGCATGACGGTTACTGCCGCGCCCGCGGACGCGGAAAATATTATCGCGCACATAAAAAAATCCTATGACTGTTACGCCATAGGAAGTGTAGTGCGCGGTACCGAAAAGGTCCGCATAAAATAAAATTATTTATTTTAAATATTTCCGCAAAATTTGCGTGACGTTGTCGATTTCGAGCGGCTTGCCTATATGGTCGTCCATGCCGGCCTCTATGCAGGCCTCGATGTCGTCTTTAAACACGTTTGCGGTCATGGCGACTATCGGCAGCGCGCCGCGGGCGAGCAGCGGCATTGCGCGTATGCGTCGCGTGGCTTCGAGGCCGTCCATTTTCGGCATCTGCATGTCCATGAACACCAAATCATATTTTCCGGGCGCGGCCTTTATCATCTCGACGGCCTCGGCGCCGTTTTCGGCGCAGTCTATTTCAATCCCGGTGTCTTCCAAAAGCGAAATCAAAATCTCGCGGTTTATCGCGACGTCTTCGGCGAGCAGCAGACTCCTTCCGGTAAATTCGTTTACGCCGGAAGTTTTTTCCGCGCCGGTTTCGGTAACGCCTAAAAATTCGTTTATGCAGTCCACAATCGTTGAAGAGAACAGCGGTTTGAGCAAATGCTTTTCAACCCCGGCCGCCGCCGCCTCGTGTTTGATCTGCTCCCAATCCGCCGCCGTGATCATGATCACGACAGAGTGTTTAGGATCATTTTTTGCTTTGATCCATTTCGTGAGCTCAATGCCGTCCATCACGGGCATGCGCCAGTCGATAAAATAAATATCGTACGGGCCGTTTTCGTCGATAACGCCGCAGGCTTCAGAACCGTTTTTCGCGGTGTCGCAGCGGATGCCGAGGCTCGCGAACAGATCGGTGAACTGTGCGAGCGTTTCCGCCGAGTCGTCAACCGCAAGTATGCGGACGTTTTTCCAGTTGATCTCGGGTCTTAGCATCGACTGCGCGACCTTGCTGCCGCGTGACGAAGTAAAAGTAAAAATAAATTTTGAACCCTTGCCGAGTTCCGACTCGACCCATATTTCGCCGCCCATCATCTCGACAATGCGCTTGCATATGACAAGCCCGAGCCCCGTGCCGCCGTATTCGCGGCTCGTGCCGCTCTCCGCCTGCTCGAATGCGCGGAAAATGTTCCCCTGCTGTTCCGGCGAAATGCCTATGCCGTTGTCTTCCACCTCAACCCTTATCGTGTACAGCCCGTCCGCTTCGCCGGCAAGCGACGAGTCGAGGCGTATAGCGCCGCCTTCGGGCGTAAACTTGACCGCGTTTGAAATCAAATTGGTTATAACCTGCGTGATGCGCTGGTCGTCGCCGATAATAAAACGCGGTATCTTCGGGTCGAGATTTACCGTCAGCTCCTGCTTCTTTTCGTCCGCGCGGAAATAAACGACCGTCATGACTTTTTGCAGCATGCGGTCGAAGCAAAATTCCACCGGAAAAAGTTCGAGCTTGTCCGCTTCAATTTTTGCCATGTCAAGCACGTCGTTGATGACCCCGAGCAAATGGCTCGCGGCGTCGCCTATCCTGTTAAGCGCGTGGTTTTTGCCGTCGATGTCGTCGGATTTTTTTCCTATGGTGGTCATGCCGATTATCGCGTTCATGGGGGTGCGCATTTCGTGGCTCATGTTGGACAGGAAGTCGCCCTTCGCCTTGCTCGCGTTGTTAGCCTGGACCAGCGCGATTTCAAGCCGCGCCGACGTGTCGCGCACGTTCTGGTTCATTTCGTTGCGGTGGTACGCGTGCGCAAACAGCAGGCTGCCCGAGCGGAGTATAACCTCCTCTTCTTTTGTGAACAGCCGTTCTTTGCGGCAGTCGTCAAAACCGACGAAGCCCCAAAAATTTGAATTGATAAAAATTGGGACAACCAGTATCGATTTTATGCCCTGCGGCGAAAGCTGCTCCTGTTCCCGCCGCGACATCCGGCTCACGATGTTGTTAATGCATTTGTCCGCAGAAAGCGTCCGCTCCCAATCGGGCACGTTTTCGTCGTACGAAATGTCCGCCGTTATTTCGAGCCCCTGCTGAGGCTCGGCGCCCTCCGACCATTCGTAAAGCTGCGTGCAGCGCAGGCCCTCCGGCGCCGAATGATTTTTCCATATGTACACGCGGTCTACGTCCACAACATCGGCCATTACCTTCATGCTTTTAAAAAGCGAGTCTGCAAAATTATTGTTGTCCGCGTTTAATAAATATACCGCGGCGATATTCACCGAACGAAGCAAATTGTCGCGCTGCTCTATTATCGCGAGCAGATCGCTTTTCGCTTGGCTTGCGGCCTCTGCTTTTATCGTAAGCTCCTGCAACTCGTCGTTCTTTTTATTTATTTCGCTGATCATCATGCGGTATCTCGTTACGTCCGCCATCATCAGGATGTAGCCCGTCCTGTTCTTGTCGTCGTACACCGAGCGCCAGTTAAGCGTGTACGTTTGCTTTTCGCCGTTCGGCAGGCTTATCGAACATTCGCCGACCGCGTCGTCTTTGCCGAGGATAACCGAAACGAGGTTGTCGGGCTTAACCTCGGCCGCGTGCCCCAAAAAATTAAAAAATTCTTCCGTTTTCGTTCGGCCGAGTATCATTTCAAAACCGCCGAAAACTTCGTGGGCGCGCTGGTTGACATCTACGATAATATTTTTTTCGTTGCTGATTATTATTATGTCCTCTATCGCGTTCATGGTTGTCGAAAAAAGCGTGGTCGTCACGGAAAAAAGCCGCGAGCGGTGAGCGACGAAAACGAAAAGCATGAACGTGAAAAAGAAACCGATCGGAGTAAGGTCGTGGTCGAACGGGATCATGCCGAAGGTGTAGGCAATGTTGATTGTGTACGGAATAAAAAGCCCGAGTCCGGTCAGTACGAGCAGCGGGTTGTCCTTCGAGCCCTTTATGATAAAACGGATGAGCATGGTGAACACGACAATAATCAGCAGAGAGTCCATGCCAAGGTGCATCCAAAAAAGCGGCATGCGTCCGGGCATCGGGATCGAATAATCTGAAAAATACATATGGTGAAGCGGATTGGAAACCATCGCGAGGATGTCGATAAGAGGTAAAAAGATAAGAAAAAAACGGACGAGCATTTTGTTTTTTAAAGGCGAACCGACAAAATCCAAAATGAACCAGGCCACCCCGAACGGGATGATGCAAACCATAACCATGCGCAGCGTATAGATGAACGGAAAATAATTGTCGTGGACAACCATCGCGACGGCGTTAAGCAGAGTCCACAAAAAAATTTCGATGCCGAGGAAGAAAAAACTGCGGAGCCTTCTGTTGCGTATATCGCTGAACCATAAAAGCCCCATGATGTACGATATCGCGCAGCAGATGAACAATGACAAGACTACAACGATCAAAACGCCTGTCATGCGGATAAAAACTCCTTTGCGAAAAAAATCGGTGCGGTTAAAAATTATTGTAACACATAAAATAACGCGCAAGATTTTTTTTAGTTCGAGGAAGAAACACCGAAGGTGTTTTTGTGCCGCGAGACGGGCGCTGCGGTTGATATGCGTCCGCAGTTATGTTATTACTCCGGCACTTAAATATCGCAATTTCGTACAGCTATTTTCGCGCCGCACTTCGTCAGCTCAACGCACAGAAACACCTACGGTGTTTCTTCCTTCTATCGTACTGCTTGAGTACGCTTATGCTTAGCTTCCTTGTTCGGCACAAAAATATCGCGTACGTCTCTTGCTATATTTAAGTGCCGGAGTAATACAAGGTCTTAAAAAAATTTTAAAGACGGAGAGGTCGCATGAAAATTATTTGCCGCGTTGCAGTTATTTTTTTCATTTTAATTTTTTTTGCGGGATGCGGTCTGTTTGCGGACGGGCCGGACAAAAATATCAACGGCAGCGAAAACGGACGCGCCGAATCGAACGCGCCGTCTCCAACCGCTTCGCCTGCGCCGAGTCCGACGCCGAGCCCGACACCCGAGCCCACCCCGACGCCCGAGCCCACCCCGACGCCCACGCCGTACCCGGTCGCGTCGC
>Ga0123353_10002070_pt1 | contig 24792 bp, 27 predicted proteins | sample TergutLab28metaG_3_FD_92763 | JGI IMG/M metagenome (GOLD analysis project Ga0123353, IMG submission 92763) | Labiotermes labralis P3 segment gut microbial communities from Petit-Saut dam, French Guiana - Lab288 P3 | ecosystem: Host-associated > Arthropoda: Insects > Digestive system > Gut ...
AGCATATCGCTCAACCATGGAAACAACCCATTGACAAATATAAATCTGGGCGTAAACAGGTCTTTTACGCCAAAGGTTGTGTTCACGCCGGATAGACGCGCGGGGCTTGACCCTAACGCGCAAAGAAATCTTGTTTGGGCTTCGTCCAACACAGCCGTCGCCACTGTGAATGAAAAAGGAAGAGTAACAACTGTTGACACCGGCGAAGCTACAATTACGGCTACCACCCAAAACGGGCTTACCGCAAGTTTTGTAGTAAGCGTAGTTGTGCCTGTTACGTCAGTAAGGATTACCCCGTTAACAACGGATCAGAGAACACTACGCGTTAACTTAACTACTCAGCTCACCGCCACTGCTTTACCTGAAAGCGCAACCAACAGAACCATCACTTGGACTTCATCCGATGCGAATGTAGCGACAGTCAGCGGTACCGGTTTAGTCACCGCAAGGGGTACAGGCAGGGTGACGATAACTGCCGCCGACCACACAGGCAGCAGGAGGGCAAATGTCACCATTAACATTAGTCCATTTAGCATAGATTAAGGGAGCCTCCCTGAAATTCCGCTATAATCGTAAAGCTACGTCGATTGTGTACGTATTTACGCTGAAAAGGTTGAGAACGTTGTTTATGATGAAGCGTTGAAATTGCTCGGTCAGAGAGTACCCGATACACAGAACGCCAGATATAGACATCGTGCCCCTATAATGGCAGACTGTCAAACACAACATCCCGCAACGCCACCGGCGTCACACTGCACTCGCATAATTTTTTCACAAAATCGAAAATCTTGTCTTTGTGTGTGGTCAGGTCGAGAGCCTCGGCGTGATCATCCGACCCGCTGATGTGCGCACCGTAGAGTTCGCCGCAGATTACACCGTCGCAGTTGAACATATCCCTGACGACAACGGAATAATGAAAAACGGAGCCGTTTACGCTAATAGAGTTTGTTGAAATTTTTCGCATTTTGTATAACCTCCTGATTTTTTATTGTTATCAAATCACAAAAATGGCGAAAAATAAAGCAAAAAAATTCGACATTATTCGACAAATGAAAACACTCTGTATACATTATCTGTTATTTCAGTTTACAGGGCGGCGAAGAATGTCAAATATTACTAATTGGAATATTTATTATGTAATTATGGCAATAATTTAGCATTGAAAGTGCAAAAAAATTATGTTATCCTCAGGTTGAGAGCATACGCAACCCTCTCCGCGTCAGGGGGAGGAAGTTATGTCTTCTGAGGAGGGACAAGTATGAAAATTCAAATGTCGCCGGCCGCGCGGTACATATTACGCGGTGGGTTTATGGTAGCCAACGCACTGATGTTCAGTTCAGCACTCCTATTATATAAAGCGTTACCTTTGGGCAGTGATACATATGAGCTATTCGCGTTATCGGAAAATATGAGGCAGCTGTGTTTAGCTGTGCTGTTTTTTGCAATTTTCGGATCGGCGTATGCCGAGCAGAAGAAATTAGGAGCAAAATAAGACAGGCGCCCTGGGCACGCAACCCCTGCCGCCTACGGCGCCCTCCTCCGGAGGGGGTATTCCGGGGGTACGGGGGTTCGACTCCCCTATCGGGTATCTGTTCTACCCCCGAGCCCCCGGTATGTAGAGCGGGATACATAAAAAATCAGGTCGGGATTGACTCCCGACCGTTTTTTATCGCAATTACTTCTTATTAAATATCCTGAATATCGACTCGAACGGATCCTCTTCCTCTACAGGTGGCGGAGCGGGTTCGGGTTCTTCGGGTTTCGGCTCTTCGGCCACGGCGGCAGGCGCCGTAACAGTCTGACCGCCGACCGCTACGTTTGTTGAAGTTGACGCCGCTGCGGGTTTAGCGAATATACCCAATGCCTCGTCGAGTTTGCTGTATTGCTGTCCGTCGTCAAAGCCGGTGGCGATGACGGTGACGCGTATCTCGTCCTCGAGCTCTGTATCGAAAGCGGCGCCGAAGATGATCAGAGCGTCGCGGTGTGCCGCCTGTTGAACCAGTGTACACGCGTACTCAACATCATCAAGTCCGAGGTCAAGATTGCCGGTGACATTTATAATAACGCCCTTTGCGCCGTTGATCGAGGTTTCGAGCAATGGACTTTGTACGGCGTTTTTAGCGGCCGATTCGCTCTTGCCTTTGCCGGCAGAACGCCCGACTCCCATGTGGGCGTATCCGGCGTCGCGCATGACGGTGCAGACGTCGGCGAAATCGAGGTTGATAAGACCCGGCACAAGGATAAGGTCGGATATACTCTGAACGGCTTGCTTAAGTACATCATCGGCTATCTCAAACGCGTTTAAGAAGGTGATTTTCTGGTCAGTGACATGCTTGAGACGTTCATTGGGTATGACCACAAGGGAATCGACCCTCGAGCGCATCTCCTCGATGCCGCGTTCGGCGGCCTCCATGCGGCGTTTGCCCTCGAAACCAAATGGTTTCGTGACGACGCCTACTGTAAGTATACCTATTTCACGGGCGACATCGGCGACTATCGGGGCTGCCCCCGTACCTGTTCCGCCGCCCATTCCGGCGGTGATGAACACCATGTCGGTGCCTTCTAAAAACTTGGCTATCTTCTGGCGGCTCTCCTCAGCGGACTTGCGTCCGACCTCGGGGTCGGAACCCGCCCCCTTGCCGCCTGTCATCTTTTCACCGATAACTATCTTTTCGGTCGCTTCGGCATTGTTAAGCGCCACGATGTCCGTATTTACTGCAACAAAGTCTACCCCGCGCACACCGGTGGTCATCATACGGCTGACTACATTGTTGCCCGCGCCGCCAACACCGATCACCTTTATGTTTACTACAGAGTCAACCCCGTTATCTATCTCGAATGGCATACAGCTTCCTCCTCATCATTTGTACGGATTCGTATGTAAAGTGTTATTGCCTTACGTCAATGCTTTACTAAGATGTGCTACTTTACACATACTACATAGTAACTCTTTTTTATAGTTAAGTCAAGAGTTATATATAAAAATTTTTGAAAACTTGTTATATATTGCCCCCTGCAGAGGGGGCAGCCGTGGAGCGGCGGGGGTTTCGGCTTAGTCTGGTACAAAGCGTCCTACGCGGCCGCCCTCTTCGGGCAGTTCGATAGTACCCGTCGCATTTGGCTCAAGTTGTTCGATATAGACCGGCAGGCGATCCAGTTTATGCTCGAAAAGCTCGGGAAGTCCGACGATGACATTGAATCTGTTAAGATATGTAAAGCTTATGCCGAGCGCTGTGTCATAGCTGATAGTTCCTGCCCTGATTTCTCGCTCATTGAGCAGTTCAAGCAACTCTAAAAGAGGAGCGACCTTATATTCGCTTTCTACGCCGACTTCCATGCTTGTCCCGGTTAAGGGTACGAGTAATCTAAGCCCGATGATTTCGGGCAAATCGGGTTTGCTTCTTGTAACTTCAAGCAGTTTGCCGCGCCTGTCAATGATCCAGTGGTCATTATCGTTCTTTATATAAGCAATTGAGATACATTCCGTTATATTTAAATATACAATGTTGGGCATTCTGATTTTTATATCTACCGTATCAACATATGATTGATCGGAGAGGATCGCTCTTACGGCGGTTCTTCTGTTTATATAGAAAAGGAAATCGCCATCAGAGATACCGGAGAGATTTCTTATGTCTGTTGGGCTGCTTATAACGGCGCCGTTTACTTCGATGACATGTACTCTAAAAAACAAGCTCGCGCCAAAAAAAACTATTAAAATAAATATAAAAGACAGGGAGAAACCCGCAAGACCGAACGGGCGCTTGCGGCGGGGTCTGGGTCTGCGCCGTCTTCTGGGCGGCGGTTGTTGATACTGCTTTTGCCTCATTTGTGCCTCCGATGGTCAGAACACCCGCCGTCTGCGGACGGGGCAGGTGCCCTGCCGGGCAATGCAGGGTCTTGGCACCCTACATACGATTTATATTAACGCCTAATGACGTCAATTTTTCCGTTAGGTTTTCATAGCCTCGGTCTATGTGAGTGAGATGTGAGATTGTTGTTACGCCTTCTGCGCCTAGTGCCGCGACGACAAGAGCGGCTCCGCCGCGCAGGTCTTCGCATTTAACGCGAGCGCCATACAATCTGTCTACGCCGCATACCACCGCTACGCGTCCCTCAACGCGAATATCCGCGCCCATACGGGTAAGTTCGGCAACATGCCGAAAACGGCTTTCAAATATATTCTCGGTAAATACTGTTGTGCCGGATGCGCGTGTACACACCGCCATGATGGGCGATTGAGCGTCTGTGGGGAAGCCGGGGTACGGCATCGTGCGTATGGGGCGCATAGGACGCAGGGGTTTATAACGCTTTAGTTCTATGACATCGCGCTCGGTGGTTATTTCACAGCCCGTCTCACTGAGCGCTGAGAGTACGGCGGAGTTATGCTCGGGGACGACGTCCCCGATGCGTATCCGGCCGCCCGCCATAGCGGCGGCGCAGAGATATGTGGCAGTTTCAATCCTATCGGGCATGATGCGGTGATTTGCACCGTGCAGTTTGTCCATGCAGCCGTTTATATAAACCGTCGAGGTACCGGCGCCGCTGACGTCTGCTCCCATCGCGCGGAGGAAGGTTTGCAAGTCTTCTATTTCGGGCTCACGCGCAGCGTTTTTTATCGTGGTAAGACCATTCGCGGCGCACGCGGCAATCATTATGTTCTCGGTCGCGCCGACACTCGGGAACGAGAGGATTATTTCAGTGCCGGTGAGGCGGGATGCCTTGCACTCAATATTACCGCCGTCTTCGCTAAACTCGGCGCCCATGCTCTTTAACGCGTTAAGGTGCAGGTCGATAGGGCGCGTGCCCAGTTCACAGCCGCCCGGATAGCTCATATTAGCGTGACCCGTGCGTGCTAGTATCGCGCCGAGGAAAATAACCGACGAGCGCATCTCGCGCATAAGAGACTCAGGGATGTCCGCGCGTGTTACATCAGAGGAGTCGACCGTGACGGTGCAACCGCTATATTCAGCCTTACAGCCAAGATGCCGCAGGATCCGTATAGAGGATCGGACATCGGCTAGGTCGGGGCAATTCGAGATAATACTGACGTCTTTGTTAATCAGTGTTGCCGCCAATATGGGCAGAACACTGTTTTTGGCGCCGTGGGCGCGGATCGTCCCACTGACAGGACCTCCCGTAATGTTAAGAACTGACATAGGTCTTACCTCCGTGTTAACATTTCGGGTTATACTATGCCGTTAACACGGAAAATGTTAATTTAAGTAATAAGTAATAGTGAAGAATAACTGTTTACTGTTACTTATTCACTTTTAGTTACTACTTATTAGTTGGAGAATAATTTGATATATCCGTTCCGTCGAATCCAGGACGGCGAGGGTTTGTGCGGCTTTTGACATGCGGGCGCGTTTATCGGTGTCGCGCAGAAGTTCGATAGTATATCTGTAAAGTGTTTCACCTGTACATTCATCTTCAGGCAATCTTATCGCCGCGCCTGCGCTTTCAAGTACACGCGCATTGGAGTCTTGGTGGTTGTTTGTGACGTTCGGTGACGGTATGAGTATCGAGGGTTTAGCAGCAGCGCATATCTCCGCGAGTGTTGACGCGCCCGCTCGGCATATGACGAGGTCGGCGGATGTCATAACGGACGGCATATCGTAGAGAAATTCATTAAGTTCAATCTTATCCCCTATCTCTTTGCTCATCGCGGCAAAAGCGGACTTGCCCGTGACATGTATGTGATTAAAACTGCCGTCTTCGAGCTTTATAAAGTCAAGAATAATTCGGTTCATGTCACGCGCGCCTAAGGAACCCCAAAATGAGAGGAGCAGGGGTTTCGCTGATGGTTCAGGTCGCTGCAAAAAACCGCTTCTAACCGGTGTTCCGACTGTTTCGACGCGTTTTGCCTTTGGATAGTATTTTCTGCTTGATTCAAAGCTGACCAGCATGACATCAACTTTAGCCGCCAGCATACGCGTTGTTAGGCCGGGTATGGCGTTCGACTCGTGGACGGCTGTGGGGATACCGCGTTTCGCGGCAGCGGAGGTGATGGGATAGCTGGCATAGCCGCCCGTGCCAACGACGATATCGGGCTTGAAATCGTCGAGTATCTTCTGTGCTTGTCTGTCGGAATTTAGCAGGTAGCTTATAGACCTTAGATTATGTTTAACAGAACCGGGCGATAGTGAGCGGCGCAGATTCGAGATTTTAACGGTGCGGATATCATAGCCGTCTTTGGGTACGAGCTTTGTCTCCATACCGTTTTCGGCGCCAACAAACAATATTTCAGCTGTCGGGTGGCGCTCTTTTATCAAGTTAGCGACGCTTATCGCGGGGTAGATATGCCCGGCGGTGCCGCCGCATGTGAAGATGATTTTCATAAGATATGACCTCGTCTGCATATATTCCCCCCTGTGGAGGGGGTGTCGGCAAAGCCGCCGGGGGTTGCGTGCCCTACCCCGATTTAGGAGCCGGTATTCGCCGTGATACAGCCAGCACGATACCCATCTGGGCAAGCTGTATAATAAGCGACGTACCTCCCCAGCTGAAGAATGGCAGCGATATGCCGGTGGTAGGCAGCAGTGTTGAGACGACGCCGATGTTAAAAAACACCTGTAGAGCGAGCAGCGTTATCACGCCTGTGACTAAGAGCGAGCCGAACCTGTCGCGCGCGCGCATGGCTATCCAATAGCCGCGCAGTATAAGCATCATAAAGAGAAATATCATAAGACATGCGCCGACATATCCCAGCTCCTCACCGATTACGGCGAAGATGAAGTCGTTATGGCGCTCGGGCAGATACGCGTATTTCTGGCGGCTCCTGCCCAAGCCAACGCCGAAAAGACCGCCGGAACCCAGCGCGTACAATGACTGTATAGCTTGATAGCCGCCGACCTGTGGATCTGTGAAAGGGTCAAGCCAAATCTCGATACGCCGCGCGGCGTACTCAGTCTGCGTTATAATATAGAAAAGTCCGGCGCCTCCGGCGCCCAGAGCGCCCGCAAACCAGCCCCAATGTGCGCCTCCCGCGAACATGAGTACCGCGCCCACGCCCAGTATCAGGATAGTACCAGAGAAATGCGGTTGAAGGTATAAGAGACCGGCGATCATTGCTAAAATAAGCACAAACGGCAGTATGCCGTATTTAAATATCTTCATCTTTTCACGGTAAACTGAGATCATCGCGGAGAAAGTCATGATTACGCCCAGCTTGGCAATCTCGGAGGGCTGGAAGGAGAAAAGGCCCAAGTTAATCCAACGTTTCGCGTCGGTATTATGGTCAACGCCTATGAACGGTACAAGTATTAAAAATATAAGAGCAACGATCATTACGGGCAGTGCCAACATACGAAAATACTGATAGTCCATAAATGAAATAATAATCATAATAACCACGCCGGCGATTGCCATAACACCTTGACGTACTAAGAAGTATGTAGGAGAGCCGAATTGCGGCCGCTGCGCGAATACGAAGCTGGCAGAGAACAGCATGATAAGACCGATCGCCGTCAGCATCAAGACCAGACATAAAAAAGGCAGGTCGATCGGGCCGCGTTCGGGGCGCTCAGGCTCCTTGTTGACTCTTATGGCTTCGTCCATAGGGTACCTCCGGTTATAAATATCGGGCGGCTGCCGCAAAATAAGTTAAAATGCAGGCGGCGACTGTTATTAGCGTGAATACCGTGACAATTAAAACCTCGCTCCAATTGGATTTCTCGAAATGGTGGTGTATCGGCGCCATTTTGAACAGCCGTTTGCCCTTTGTCACCTTGAAATATGCTACTTGTAGGATAACGCTGAACATCTCGATGATATAGACAATGCCGACGGGAATGAGCAAAAGCGGCGCGTCGGCCGCGAACGCCAGCCCGCAGATCATGCCGCCGAGGAAGAGTGAACCGGTGTCGCCCATAAAAACCTTTGCCGGATGAAAGTTGAATATTAAAAAGCCCAGCATCGCGCCGAACAGAGCCGCCGCGGTAATAGAAACCTCGTGACGCGCCCACATAAGAGCGACTATCGAGAATAATGCCGCAACGGGGAGGGTTATGCCTGTGCAAAGCCCATCTACGCCATCGGTCAAGTTAACGGCATTAACCATTCCGGCGACTAAGAATATACAGAAGATCAAGTACACTATCCAGTTGAGCGGGATAACTATATCGAGAAACGGAACGTAGACGTCGGACGTAAGAAAGCCATGAAGACGCATTAGCGCCAAGAACGCAGCAGAGACAGCGCCTTGCAGCATCAGCTTTTGCAATGCGCTTAATCCGAGGTTGCGTTTGTTGACGATCTTGAAATAATCGTCTACAAACCCAATAGCGCCGAATAACCATGAGAACGCCAGTATGAATAAATGAACATATATGCCGTCCGTCATCGACTGCCAGCCCATTATAACTACGGCTATAGTGATGCCGAACATGAACATAAAGCCGCCCATCGTGGGCGTCCCCTGTTTGGACTTGTGCCAGTTAGGGCCGATCTCTAAAATGGTTTGCCCAAATTTAAGGCGGCGCAGCAGGGGTATCAGGGCGAGCCCCGATAACGCGGTGAGCGCAAAAGCGATCACGGCGGTTATGATCAGCACACGGTAATACATTGGCTAACGATCTCCCTCTCATCCATATGGTGCTTTTGTCCGTTAATCTCCTGATATGTCTCGTGTCCTTTTCCGCACAGCATAATGACATCGCCGCTTTTAGCGGTATTTAGCGCGTGGGCAATAGCTGTGCGCCTATCGGTAATGGCGGTGTGATTACTCCCCTTGCAACCCGTGAGTATATCGGTGATGATGCTCTCGGGGTCTTCAAAGCGGGGGTTATCGCTGGTGATGACGGCAATATCCGCGAGAGTGGATGCTATTTCGCCCATCTGCGGGCGTTTGTCTTTGTCGCGGTTGCCGCCGCAACCGACGACACATATCAGCCGCCCCTCGGTAAACTCTCTCGCGTTAGATAGTGCGTTTTTCAGCGCGTCGGGCGAGTGGGCGTAATCTATCAGCACGGTGACGCCGTTTTTATACGCGACAGGCTCCATGCGCCCCTTGACGGGCGGTATCTTTTCAAATGTGCCGGCTATTTTTTCGGTTGTAAAGCCCATAGCTTTGCAGCAGGTCAGCGCCGCCAAAGCATTCTCTACGGAGTATACGCCGGGGGTGCGCCATATGATATATGAATCGCCAACCCTGAAACGCACGAAGTCAGCATTTAGCTCTATATCTTTTGCTGTCTCAAAGGCTGTCTTGGGGATAACAAGTTCGTCAAAAAGGCGTTTGCCGTGGGAATCGCCGGTGTTGACTATTGCCAAGTCACACATATCGAACAGTTTGCGCTTGGCTTGGTAGTAGTTCTCCATCGTGTTGTGATAGTCGAGGTGATCCTGAGATAGATTAGTGAATACCGCGATGTCATATTGTATACCCTCGACGCGCCCCAAGTCAAGTGCGTGTGACGATACCTCCATAAAGCAATAGCCGCATCCGGCTTTAACCATCTTGTCAAGATTTTCTTGCAGGCGCTGGGCGTCGGGCGTTGTGCGCTCGGTGGGGAGGTCTTCATCGCCTATTCTGACGCGGTTGGTACCGATAAGCCCGCATTTGTGACCGAGTCGGGTTGTCAGTTCATAGAGTATATGTGTGACGGTGGTTTTACCGTTTGTGCCTGTTACGCCGACCATTTTAAGTTTGCGGGAGGGATAATCATAGTATCTCGACGCCATTTCGGCGAGCGATGGGAATGGTTCATCGAGTACGATATGAGGTATATCATCGTCTAGCGGACGCTGGGCGATGACTAGTGACGCGCCGGCCTGAACAGCTTTAGCGGCGAAGAGATGTCCGTCAACGGTCATGCCCTTTTGCGCGACAAAGGTATCGCCCGTACGTATCTCGCGGGAGTCGATGCAGAGACGCCCGACATAGTTATCGAGATTGATGTTTGCGGATTTTATGGGAAAGGCGAATTGTTTGATTGTCATAAAACCAAATCCTCCCTGGTAACGGTCCCCTACGAAATCCGGGGGTTCGGGGGTGGGGCAGATGCTCTGCCGGGCAATGTGGGGGTTCCGCCCCAGTTATACCCCCTGCGGAGGGGGTGCCGCAAAGCGGCGGGGGTTGCGTGCTCACTAATCGCGGATACTTTGGTCGCGAAACTCTACATTGACGACTGTGCCTAGGTCTACCATGGTGCCGGCGGGTATGTCCTGTATAACAGATACGATCGTTGTGGAGTATGTGCCGGTAGCGCCGGACACGCGTATATACAGACCTGCATCGGTCAGGAGTTTATTTACCTGCTCGGGAGACTTGTTTAAGATATCCGGCACCTTGATCTGAGTATCGGGTCGCTGGGATTCAGTATATAATACTATCTGGGCAGTCCCCGGAATAATTATGCCCGAAATCGGCAGCTGGTCTATTACAGTGTCGCCTTCGCCCTCGATGCGGTATTTCAGTTCGTTGTCTCTTATTATCTTTGCCGCTTCGTCAACAGTCAGACCCCTTAACGTGGGCATCTGCAACTCTCTGCCGGCCACATCGTCCGCCGAAAACTGCGGCCTTATGCCGATATAGGGTAGTATATCTGCCATGATGCGCCCAGCCAACGGCGCGCCCATATTGCCGCCCGAGCGGAGCAACAGCGGGCCGCCGGGTTCGTCGAGCGCGACAAGAACGGCTATGTCCGGATTGTCTGCAGGCGCGAAGCCCAGGAACGAGACGACATATCTGCCGACACGGTCTTCCAATACGGTTTTTTGCGATGTGCCGGTTTTTCCGCTTATGCGGTAGCCATTGACCTGCGCGTTTCTGCCGGTACCGTCTTTGACTACGGACTCCAGCGCCTCACGCACTTTAGCGGAGGTGTCCTCCGAGATGACCTGCCGCACTACAATGGGCGGTATCTCTTCAACGACCATGCCGGTCGAATCAGTAAATGCGGAGACGATATGCGGCTTCATCAGTTTGCCGCCATTCATAACAGCGGAGGTGGCTGTGATAAGCTGTACGGGCGTGATATTAAAAGTCTGCCCGAAGGAGTAAGTCGCAAGCGTGACGTCGCTTCGGTTAAACTCTGTCCATGAGTGCATGACAGGGCTGGACTCGCCCGGGATGTCGATGCCTGTTCTTTCAAAGAAACCGAAAGCTTGGGAGTAGTCCCAGAATTTTTGGCGTCCGATACGCAGACCCGCCGAGATGAATACGGGGTTACACGAGTTTTGTATACCCTCAACAAAAGACTGCCCACCGTGCCCGATCCTTCTGTGGCAGTGCATCGGTGTCCCCCAGCCCGCGACGGTCATACTGCCCCCGCAGCTAAAACGGTCGGTCATACTGACGACCTTTTCTTCCAGCGCGATAGCGGCGGTGATGATCTTAAACGTAGAACCGGGCTCGTAAGTGTCGCTGACTGCTTTGTTGCGGTATTGGGCGACAAGGGCTTCGCCGCGTCTCTGCGCCAGCTCCTCGCCCTCCAACCCCGCCAGTATGGATTGTATCGCGGGGTCGGTTATCTCGGTGCGGTTATTTAAGTCAAACGACGGCGATGTGGCGATAGCCAAAATACCGCCTGTTCTCACGTCCATGACGATGCCCAAGGCGCGCTTGGATACCTGGTTTTCGACAACGGCGGTAGCCAGGTGTTTTTCTAAAAAATGCTGTATTATCTCATCAAGGGTCAATATCATATTAAGCCCGGCGGTCGCGTCGATATATTGCTCGTGCGGCTGGGGCAGCGTTGTGGTACCGCTCTCGCGCGTGGAGACTATTCTGCCGGGCGTACCGGTCAGCCGATCATTATAGCGCGCTTCTAGTCCCTCTAGACCTATGCCGTCGGAACTGACGAACCCGATAGTGTTTGAGGCGAAGTTGCCGTAGGGGTAATAGCGTCTTGTATCGGGAGCCAGATATACCGAGTTTCTGGGAAGATCCCTGTTTGCATTTATAAACTCGCGGACTTTTTCGGATTCCTCGCGCTCAATCTTCTGCTTTATGGCGAGGTAAGCGCGATTTCGTTCTCTGTTTTGCTTAATTTTCTCGGTAATATCAGCCGCGTCTAAATCGAGTATAGCCGCCAGATTTCTGGCGACGAATACGAGTTGATCATCGTCTTTTAATCTACTGGGGTCGACGACGACGGTGTCGACGCTCGCGCTGACGGCCAGTGTTTTCATGTTACGGTCGTATATCGTGCCGCGGGCAGGCGCTATGACTGTGTCGCTGGTCTGCTGCTGGACTGCGCGCTCTTGGTATCTCTCGTGGTCGATGATCTGTACTTGATAGAGCTTCATCGCCAACGGTATAAATACCGCTACGCCGAACAAGCACATCAATATAACGGTGCGAACCAAAACGCTGCGGGTCGCAATCTGTGATTGAGTTAAAACAGGTTTTTGTTTCTTTTTTTTCAAATCGCAAACCTCCAGAAGAACCAACAAGTTAATTACCCCCTACGGAGGGGGGCCGCCCGCAGGCGGCGGGGGTTGCGCGCACGCCCTACACAACAATATATTAAGACAAGTTAGCCGAATATGCCATTCAGGCTGTCTCTTATTTTATTTCTAAGCGAATCACCTGTCAATACCTCTGCTTTTTCTTGCCCCGACATATCTACATAGATTACCTGGCGGCGGTCGAGTTTTACAAACCCAAACTCATGAACTGCTATCTCGGCGATCTCGTCAAGTTTAACGCGGCTCTCTAAAGTAGCGGTCAGGACATTCTGTTCCCTGATTGCGGTTCTAAGCTCTCTTGTTATTAGTGCGTTAGCATTATTAACAGCGCTGAGCTGCGCGTAACTGAATACCACGCACAACACACCGCTGATAAAAAATAGAAATAGAAATACAGCCGAGGGCCTTACGCCCAACCTGACATTGGCATGCGCGCGCGCTTTCGGCGCGGTTGCTGCGCGAACTAAGTCATTTGCTACCGCTTTTCTCACGCGAGTACGGCGGTCAAAACGGGCTAGATCCATGCCGAGATTGTTTGCGGTTGCGGTACTAGCAGCTGCATCCATGTCTTCTTTGCTCCTTTGTTTCCTATAATCAAAACACCCGCCGCCTGCGGACGGCCCCTCTTTTCTAAAAGAGGACAGGGGTCAGACGCGTTAAAGCTTCATTGCGGCACGAAGTTTTGCGCTTCTTGCTCTGCGGTTGAGGTCGCTGTCGTCGGCGATGATTGGGCGCCGCGTGATAATTTCGAGTACCGGCTTGAATCCGCATACGCACGCCGGAAAATCGCGCGGACAGGTACAGCCGGATGTGTATCGTTGGAATGTCATTTTTACAAGCCTGTCTTCTAAAGAGTGAAAGGATATAACTGCGATGCGTCCGTTGGAATTGAGTGAGGCTATCGCGGAGTCCAGACCTTCATGAAGTGCGCCGATCTCGTCGTTAACAGCAATTCTTATCGCCTGAAACGTGCGCATGGCGGGATGCTGGGGTTCCCTAAGCGCTTTCGCGGGCAGCGCCGACTTGATTATATCCACAAGTTCGAGGGTTGAGTCTATAGGTTTTCTCTCGCGGCTTTTGACGATTCTGTATGCAATACGTTCGGCGTAGCGTTCTTCGCCCCAGTCGCGGATTATTTGCTCCAGCTGCTCTTTTGAGTACGCGTTGACGATTATATGGGCGTCGAGCTGTTGGGTAGTGTCCATGCGCATATCCAACCGCGCGTCTTGGTGGTACGAGAATCCGCGCTGTGCGTCGTCTAGTTGCGGTGAAGATACCCCAAGGTCAAATAATATTCCGTCAATGCCTTCGTGCAAGTGATCTGACATATATCTGAAGTTTGAGTGTATTACTTTCACACGGGGGTCGTCGGCTCCGGCGGTTGCCAGCGGGTCTCGATCGAAGCATATCACGTGTCCTGATGTCAGTTTTTCAAGTATCGCCCGCGTGTGACCTCCCCGGCCGAGCGTCGCGTCAACATAGACGCCATCGGGCTTTATGTCTAATAATTCGATACATTTGTTGAGTAATACTGGCACATGTTGCATGTAGGGCTACCCCCAATCATTGTCAACTGTCAATTATCTAAAGGCCAAGCTCGTCCATTGCGGCGGCGAGGTTCTCGGCGGTCATCGTATTGCTCTCAAGTTCATCCCAACGGCTAGCGCTCCAGATCTCTACCCTATCCGAAACGCCTGCGACGACGGCGTCCCTTTCGAGATAAGCGTAATCGCGCAACGACTGAGTGAGGGATATGCGTCCCTGAGCGTCTGGCTCACACTGCTGAGCCAGACCGAAGAACATTCTTTGCACATGGCGGGCTTTTGAACTTGGCAGTTCGTTAACCTTGCGCTCCAACTCATGCCATTTATCGGCAGAGTAGACGGCGATGCAGTTATCAAGTCCGCGTGTCACGTAATAGATGTCGCCTAAGCTCTCTCTCAGCTTGGCGGGCATGAACAACCGACCCTTGCTGTCAACGTTGTGACGATAGCAGCCATTCATACTTTTTGCACCCCAATTCACCACTGTTCACCACATTGGTGTTAGTATACACCACAACAACAAAAATAGCAATACCTTTTTTGAAAGAATTTTAACTTTTTTTTAATAAACTTGCGTGAATGTTAGAAAAATTACCCCAAATATCTAACATCGAACGCATGTTCGGTATCCTGCATAAAAATACATAGAAAAGCGCACGCGTTATGCGTGCGCCACAATATATATGTGTGGGAAATATTAACAGAATAAGTTAAAATTCATAAAAATGTTCGATAAATCTGTAATACTACGATTCGTTGGATTTTATCTTTGCCATTGCGGCTTTGAATTCACTGCGGGCTTTTTTGACGTCGCCCAGTGAATACCCGATGACTTCTTCGGTCTTTTGAAGCGATTTATCAAGGAAGTCACTTGCGGCCTTTCGTATCTCACGGGAACGCTGCTCGGCTTCGGCGACCATATTATTCGCCCTTTTTTCGGCTTCGGCAACCATGTTGTTCGCACGGGAGCGGGCGGCGTTTAATATTTCCTCCTGTGAGACCATTTTGCGGGCATGCTCTTCGGCCTGACGCTTTGTGGCGTCAGCCTCTTTCTTCGCGCTCTGAATTACCTCGTTACGGGATTCGACTATCGTCTGCGCTTGTCTTAAATCCTCCGGCAGCGTGTGGCGGATCTCGTCTAAGAGCCCCAACACTGCATCCCTGTCCAGAACGCAGCGGTCGGCGCCGAACGGGAGTGAAAACGCGTCCTGTACCATATCATACAGCTTGTCTAATAATTCAACGGCTATACTCGACATAGAACATCCTTTACCTTCCCTAAAATAGCAGGCGGGATAAAATCACTGATGTCGCCGCCCAGTGCTCCGATCTCTTTAACAGCGCTGGAACTGTGATAGTGGAATTTATCGCCCGCGGCAAGAAACAGAGTGTCAAGAGTCGGGTTCATCTTGCGGTTTAAGAGTGCCATCTGGAATTCCATCTCGAAGTCGGACATTGCCCGCAGACCCTTTACGATTACCGCCGCGCCGTGGGTCTTTGCGTAATCAGCAAGCAAGGCGCTTGAACTGTTCACTGTGATATTGGGGATTCCTTTTGTGATTTCTGTGAGCATCTCCAGCCGTTCCTCTAAGGTAAACAGCGTCTTTTTACGGGGATTAACCATACATGCGACAATTAGCGAGTCAAAGATTTTAGCCGCGCGCTCGATAATGTCGAGGTGTCCGAGCGTGGGAGGGTCAAAACTACCGGGATAGATTGCTATTTTCATAGTTACTCCTTTGTTAGTAAATTCGGAATTCGGAGTGCGGAATTCCGAATTAAGAACGGGTGTAAAGTGATATAGCCTTACCGGAATACTTGTATACGGACTTTTTGCAGCCGGTAATGTCTGTCGGTTCAAAAGAGCTTTCACAGACCATTATACCACCGGTGCGCAAAATGTCAATTGCGGAAATTACTTCCAGCGCTTTATTGAGCAGCGGGGAATCATACGGAGGGTCGAGGAAGATGAGGTCATAGCGGGCAGATGCCCGATACGGTGATTCACCCCCGTGCCCCCGTAAGAACGCAAACACATCCATTTTTTTGATGTTTGCACGATCAGTAAATCCCGTCGCCTCGAGGTTCTTTTTGATGACAGACGTATCGGTGTCGACAAAGTCGGCCGACACGGCTCCCCTGCTTAGCGCCTCTATTCCAAGCTGTCCTGTGCCGGCGAACAGGTCGAGGATATGCCGCCCTTCTATATCAAACTGGATGATATTGAAGACGGACTCTTTGATATGGCTGGACGTGGGGCGCAAACCGGGGCTTTCTTTCGGGAAAGAGAAAAGTTTGCGCCCTTTTGCGCTGCCGGTGATGACTCTCATTCTTTATACTCCTAACCGTTTATATTATACCTAAAGCAGCTTGTCAAATGGTCATTTACGACGCCGATTGCTTGCAGATAAGCGTAAATGATTGTAGTGCCGGCAAATTTGAAGCCCCGCTTTTTCAGATCTTTGCTGATGGCATCGCTTAGAGGACTGGAAACCGGGATTTCATCGCAGCTTAATAAGTGGTTTTTGATGACTTCTCCGTTCGTAAAACCCCATAAATAAGCGTCGAAGCTGCCGAACTCTTTTTGAATCTCTAAGGTGCGGTTGGCATTATTGATTATGGCGCGAATTTTTAGTTGATTGCGCACTATTCCTGCGTTTTGCATCAGCTCTTCGTATTTTGCCTCGTCGTAGTTGGCAACTGTTTCTATATGAAAATCATCAAATGCTTTTTCAAAACTTTCTTGCTTATGTAGAATTGTCTTCCACATAAGACCTGCCTGCATTAAATCCAGACACAGTTTTCCGAAAAGTTTTTGATCGTCATGCACAGGTACGCCCCAGACTTCATCGTGGTATTTCATCATTTTTTCGTCGTCTTCCGCCCATGGGCAGCGTGTCTTTTCATTGTTCATACAGATATTACAGCTCCTTTGCTATTAAATCATCTAAATTTGAAATTAGTTTGCGTATAATCGGCAGGGTTTTATCATTACCGTTTGAGCTGAATAGAGATCGTAAATCCGTTTCAAAGTCCACGGGCAGCCATTCGCACAACTCGGCGCTCAATTCAATTAAACGTTTTTCGCCCGGATGAAATGTTCTGTTTAGCGCAAAAATAATATCAAAATAGCTTTTTGTAAATTCCGCCAGCCGATGGTTTATGCTGACGACATCATTCCGTTTGATTGCTTTTTCAATTTGGTTTAGATACGAGGGTACTATGCCGTTTATAAGCTCCTTATTAGCGGATATAATATTCCGTCTCAACTGCTCGGGATACGGTATTGTAAATTGTTTAACTAAGTTATCGTACAGCCCTTTGGGGTCATACAATACTATGGAGTTGAAGAAAACATAACAGGTGCAGGTCGTGTAACCGCCCCACGCAATGTGTTTTTCCAATGTGTTTTGGAGACTTTGGCGAGTGTCCTCTAAGCTCAAGTAAGTAAACTCGATTGGTATGTCGTTATTTAAAACGCAGCTATCCCATCTTGCCCCCCAGCATGTTTTGTCCATGTCCGTGTGATTGCAGGTTTGGCTTAAAGCATTTTTTCTTTTTTCCGTTCCTAAATCGCTGTTCAGATAGACATATACATCGTAATCCGAGGTGGAGTCGTAATTTTCAGAGGCTCGGGATCCGCCGAGAGTGATAGCGTCAACCTCTTCAAATTTTTGAAAGAGTTTGATTGTTTGGTAGAAAAGCTGACCGTTCATGGCTGCACCTGCTTTTTTTTCATTTTCGATATTGTATCCCGCTTTTTGCGGTGATAGGTTATGGCGAACCTGTGGGTCTCCTCTTGGATACGTCCGACTACGGCGAAGAGTGATGTACTGTGTGTGATGCCGATCTCTTGATTGTCGTGGGACACGAGCGCTCGTGTTCTATGGCGGCTATCTTTGACCATGCCGAACACAGGAAGGGTTATCCCCAGCGCGTCAAGGGCGCGGACAGCCATCGAGGCATGAACCGCTCCCCCGTCGATAAACAATACATCGGGCAATTCGGAGAATTTTTCGTCATCATTTAAGAGACGCTTGAAGCGGCGGGTCAGAATCTCCTGCATGGCGTGAAAGTCGTCGTTAATCGTCTCATCCTTTATAGCAAACAAGCGGTAATCGCGTTTGCGCGGCTCGCCGTCGATAAAGACCGTCATTGCGCCGACACGGTGAGCATCACCGGTATTGGATATGTCATACGCTTCGATACGGCGAATGGTTTTATTAAAGTTAAGTGCGCGTGAGAGTTCAAGCATGTTTTTAGCCAAACGCTCCTCTTTGGTGGTGATGCGCTCAAGCTCTTCGCGAGCGTTTGAGTTGGCGAGCTTGACGCGTGAGAAGTCGTCGCCGCGCTTGGGTGTGCGTATCTTAACGCCCAGCATTTCGGAAATAGATTCTTTATCCTCGATTTCACATGGCAGAAGAATAACTTTTGGGCGTTCCGGGCGGTTTGTGTAGTATTGTGTGAGAAAGCCTGACACGACTTCCTGCTCTTCGTCAAGCGGGAACATAATAATGTCGCGCGAGAACAGCTCGCCCTGTAAAAAGTGCAGGACGGCAACACAGGATTTCGCGGCGCCCGCATGAAAACCCAAAACGTCGGTGTCCGCTTTGCCGCCCGCGATGACTTTTTGGCGTTTTGAGAGGTTTGCGATGGCGTTTTTTCTATCGCGGAGCGCTGCTGCTTTTTCAAACTGCAGATTGTCAGCGGCGGCTAACATTTGTGTTTCCAGTTCGTTTAATAGCTTGACATGCTTGCCTTCCATGAGCAAAACGGCCTGTTCTAAGTACCCGTTATACTCCTCGGGCGTAAGGTTTCCCGCGCATGGCGCGATGCAGCGGTTGAGATGGCGCTGGAGGCATGGGCGTTCTTTGCCGATGTCGCGCGGGAATTTGCGCTCGCAGGTGGGGAGTTTGAGCGCTTCGCTGAGCGCTTTTATGACATGTCCGGCGATGCCGCGGCCGCCATAGGGACCGAGATAGCGTGAACGGTCGTCCTTAGGCTTGGCTACCATTGAGAGTTTGCCATAAGGCTCGCGTGGGACGCGGATGAACGGGTAGCCTTTGCCGTCTTTCAGCAAGATGTTGTATTTGGGTTGGTGGCGTTTGATAAGGGAACATTCGAGGACAAGTGCTTCAAACTCGGTGTCGGCGAGGATGGTATCGAAATCATCTATCAGAGCCACCATGTTGGCGGTCTTTTGAGTGTGACTGCCGCCGCTTTGGAAGTACTGTGAGACGCGGTTACGCAGGGCTTTTGCCTTGCCGACATATATCACGCCGCCGGATTTGTCCAGCATGATATAAACCCCCGGTTTCAGAGGCAGTGACAGCGCTTTTTCACGTAGCTGGTTTTTGTCCATTAATACCACATCGCATTATTCTTATAATGTATATATCACACTATTAAAAAATTTTTCTTGAAAATGTGTATGTTTAACTATTTCATCTTCGGTAAAAGACATATTGCCAGGTGCAACTATCCATTTATCTTCTATGTCATTTTTTCTGTGAATGATAGCAATAACTTTACCGGTAAATGTATCTAATGGCTCATCTACACCTAATATATACGCATCTTGTTCTTCGCCGTCCGGTGCTAAAACTCCTGAAATAAAGCCATAATTTACAGGATAATAGATATTTTCATTTGTCGGGTGATATGTTCCTAATTTTCTATCAACAGTTACAGTAACTATTCTACCAATCATTTTTTACACCCTGCATTATATTAAATTATCTGTGTTGTTGCTATATAATCAATTAGTAGGATATCCTTGGGGGCTGTACGCCGCGCCCCCAAACCCCTTACGCCAAAGAACGGGACACACGGGTGTACGTTACCTACAAGAAACGACGGCGCGTTGTAGGGTGCGACGCCCTCGGCGCACCGGAGAAAACCACCTCGCCCTGCGGGCGCACCTCCATCGGAGGGGAACTTTAGGACGCCGTCCCCTACGAAAAAACCGCCGATATAATCCGGCGGTGAGCTAATTGTTAATTGTTCACTGTTAATTGTAAATAGTCTACTGGTCGGGGTTTGACACGAGTTCTACCAGCGCCGTGACCGCCTCTTCCTCGTCCGGTCCCACGGCCTCGATATTTATTGAGGTGCCGCCGATGATGCCTAAAGAGAGCACGCCCAAAAGGCTTTTCGCGTTGACGCGGCGTTCGTCTCTCTCAATCCAGATGCTTGAATCGAAGTTGTTGGCTTTTTGTATGAAAAAAGTGGCGGGGCGTGCGTGGAGCCCTACTGCACTTTTCACCGTGACTTCTTGAGAATACATGCGATTCCCCTCCCCTACCATGATAGCAATTATAACAATAACGAGGTTTTTCGTCAATTGGCATATATGACTAAGAACGTTGCGCCGAAAATGGTAATAACACACAAAATAGACAAAAATCTATAATTGGATTAGCGGGAGCATACCAGCTTCCGATAAAAGGAATATTACAACTGTAGTAAGCGCTTGTATAACGGCAAAGAATGCAAATAAATATTTTATTGCATTTCTGAATTTTGAAAAAGGCAAAATAAGCCAAATGCTTAATAATAAACAAATAAGTGATATTAAAACACAGACAGTGAAACCAAGGTAGACATTAGTTTCACATATCATGGCTAAAGCGCCTGTGAAATATAAAAAGATATAAACTATTTGCAATGTTACAATAGTTATAACTATCACTTTATTTTTACCGTCAATAGGGCTCTTGTGGTTTAAATATATAAGAACTCCGGTTATTGAAATAATTAGCAAAAGCCCTATTAGTAAGTATAGTGTGATGCCCAAACTAATTATCTCCTTAATATAATAGTTATCTGTTCGGGACGTTGAGGACACCGTCCCCTGCGGGTTGCCGGGGGCGTCAGCCACTACAAGAAGGCGGGGGTTTGGGATGTCTCGCCAGCTCTGTAATTTCGGTGTATCTTCCGATAACGGCGGCGTAGTTCGATCTCTCGTGGGGAAACAAACAACCGTCGCACCCTTTGATCCCTTTTTCCAAATAGGAATAGTTTCCGCCGCAGCGCTCTCCCAACGCGTACAGCGGACAATAGCAAAACAAACAGTTGAAATCCTCCGGGGTTTCAACGGTATGACATGGGAAATACTCACATTCCGTATGTTGAAAGAAGTGTGCTTTTTTGTTTGGGGTATTCATATGATTTCTCCTTGCGTCTACATCTCATAATACTTATTAGCCACTTTGCCTTAGATGTATTGTAAACTTGCAACATGAATTTCCTTCAAGTATTGATTGATGTAATTGAACATCAACTTTATCCTGTCCGAAAACAGAACCCCAGTTATAAAGCAGGCTTTGTCTTGAACACTCGCATAGTAAAGGGATTTTAACGTACCCGTTCTTAACTAAGTCACAAGCGCAAAAGCTATATGTAAGTTCAATAATCTCATTTTCCTTTATTACACGGAAATCAATTTCGGGGAACTTGCTTTTTAGCCGGCATAAAAAGTCATCAATACTTTGAGAAGCGCTATATTCTTCCATATATATCTGCTTAGTATATGAATCTGAACAAGATTTTCCACATTCCTTGAATATATTCTCTCTACTTTCATCATCAAGATTTTGAACAAAACGTTCAAAACCCATAAACCAATGTTTTAGAAAATTATCCGCCATATAATACCCTCATAATATATATTATTATCAGATCTATTTCAATTCCACCAACGTCACACCGTCTTCGCCTTCGCCGAAACGTCCGAGTCGAAACGATTTGACGAGTTTATTCTTTTTCAGCGCCTGGTGTACGGCCGAGCGCACCGCACCCGTGCCTTTGCCGTGAATGACCGTTACGCTTCCTAGTTTTGCCAGCATGGCGTTATCAAGAAAAATCTCCATAGCGCCAACGGCCTCGTCGGTGGTCATGCCGCGCAGGTCGACTTCGACGGAGGCGCGTTTGGTGACGGACGGCGCGTCGCCACGCCCCGCGGAGTTACGCGGGCGGGCTGACCCCGCCCCTACGCCACTCTGACGTTCATCTATTAACTCTACATCTTTGGCTTTTGCGGTCACTTTGAGTAGTCCCGCTTGAAGGGTGAGGACATTGTTTTTAATGTCTAATATAGTAGCCGATGTTCCCGTGCGTAGGAGTGTGACCGTGTCCCCTACTTTTAATGCGCGTTGGGACACCTTTGGCGCAGCGGGCTTACCTGACGGCGTTAATTCTCGCTCTGCTTGATTGAGGAGTCCTTTTAATTTGGATTTCGCGTCATTAATAGCCTGATAATCAAGCTCATCGCTTTTTTTGCGTTTTAGATCGGAGAGTTCCCTGAGTACAAGGTCTACCGTCTCGCGTGTCTCGCGGAGTATGCTCTCGGCTTCACCGCGGGCTTTTTGGGCAAAACGTTCGCGGTCTGTTTCTAGTATCTTTCTTGTCGACTCGGCTCTTATCGCGTTCTGTTCAGCTTCGAGCCGCAGCTTTGATGCTTCCTCAGAATCCTGCTCCCAGCGGCGGCGCTGTTCTTCAAGGCGGTTGATGACGTCTTCGAAGCTCGCGTTATCCTGCCCGACTTTTTGCTGAGCGCGTTCAATAACGCTCTCGTCTAAACCTAAGCGCCGCGAGATTGCGAACGCATTAGACTTGCCGGGTATGCCGATGAGCAATCTATAGGTAGGGCGCAAGGTCTCGACGTCAAACTCACAGGAAGCGTTCTCAACGCCGTCTGTGGTGAGCGCGAACACTTTAAGCTCGGCATAGTGCGTGGTGGCAACGACTTTTGCGCCTATCATACGCGACTGTTCGATTATCGACACGGCGAGCGCCGCTCCCTCGATGGGATCGGTGCCAGCCCCCAGTTCGTCAAAAAGCATAAGGGTGTTGTCGGCGGCGTTTTTTAGCATAGCGACGATATTTGTCATATGTGATGAGAACGTGGAGAGCGACTGCTCGATGCTCTGCTCATCGCCGATATCCGCCATTATCTGTTCGAATACGGCGGCTTCGCTGCCGTCGTCGGCAGGGATATGCAATCCACACGCCGCCATCTGTGAGAGCAGACCGATTGTTTTAAGCGCGACGGTCTTGCCGCCCGTGTTCGGGCCGGTTATGACAAGCGTGTCGAACCCGTGGCCTAAACTAACTGTTATTGGTACGACCGTGGTTTTGTCCAGCAGTGGGTGACGGGCGTTGAGGAGCTTTATGCGTCCGATATTGTTGAGCATCGGTTCGCAGGCCTTCATATCGTATGACAGCTTTCCGCGCGCGAATATCGTGTCGAGCTCAATGAGCATCTCGTAGTTACTTTTTATCGTATCTCCGTAGTCGGCGCAGTCAGCCGAGAGTTCGGCGAGTATGCGCTCGATCTCATTCTGCTCCTTTGCAGCTAGTTCTTTTAGCTCGTTATTTAAGTTGACCACTTGTATAGGCTCGATGAACATCGTCGCGCCGCTGCTGGACACATCGTGCGTAAGCCCGGGCAGGTCTGACTTGTGTTCGGATTTTACGGGTACGACGAACCTGTCGCCGCGCTGTGTGATGATAGGGTCTTGCAGTATCTTTGAATATGACGGCGAGGAGATAATCTTTTGTAAAACGTCGCGGATTTTTGACGCGGCAAGTCGCATATGCCGCCTGATCTGCGCGAGTTCGGAGCTTGCGGTGTCGGCTATTTCGTCCTCACCGATTATCGAGCCGATTATCTTATCTTCCAACCAGCTGTTGGTCTGTAACGTGTTGAACAAAGAGGTCAGGCAGTTGCCGTCGTCGCGCGAGCCATAGCCCTTAACGCGGCGTGACGCGTTTAACACGGAGGCTATAGCCAACAGTTCGCGGGTATTCAGGCTTCCGCCCAGTTCGGCGCGCTGCAATGACGCGCCGACCGGCGCTATGGCGGCAAGCGGCGGGCTTCCGAAAACGCCGATAAGCCCGCGGGCGGCGGTGGTCTGCTCTAACCGCGCCTGAGCATCCGGCAGATTAGCAGAGGGGGTTAGTTTTATGCATAACTCTTTTGCCCTCTCGGAGACGGCGAGGGCAGAGAGCTTTTCGAGTATTTTGGGTAGTTCGAGTTTATTCATTGATTGCTAAATCTCCTTGTAATAATTTAGCGACGCGAAGTTTTTTTCGACTTGGGATATGACATGCTGTTCGCATATCTTGGATAAAATGTCGGTATCGCGGTCGTTTAATGTGAAAGATACAAGCCGGTTTTGCTCGCATGCCAGCATATGTCGCATGGCGTCCAGTACGCCGGGAGTCAAGTATCGTTCGTACTCGTCCAAGTCCGGCTCGAAGCCGGAGAGCGACATGAGTCGAAGCTCAAACGCCGCCTTGATAAGCTCCGGCAGGCGTTTGGCTTGTCCCAGAGTGTCAAGCCCCCAGAGGGCGAGTTCGAAAATCTCCGCACAGGAAACGCCGCCGACGCACACCGCGTCGAGTAGTTCGGCAAAATAGATGCCGAGTGAGAAGCGCTTAATGTCCTGCCTTAAATCAAAAAACAGATTGATGCTCTCGGAGTCGTCGAGTGATAGACGTTCTTTTGAGCTAAACAGCGTAAAATCGGAGTACGCCAGCAGTTGTGTCGAGGCAATGTGCGGGCTGCCGCGACGTCTGGCGCCGCGGGCGAACACCGAGAGCTTGCCCTCATCGGGGGTGAGGACGGTCAGCATTTTGTCGTGGTCCCTATAGGCGGTCTCGCGCAGGACTAATGCGCGTGTATGTGTGTGCATAGTATCACCATGGGTATTATATCATAGGCGCAACAATTTCACAATCTAAAACATGCGGAAATCCGCGCCAATCGCCGTTGACGGCGAATGATATAATTTTCTATCAAATATAATAGCCGTCCGCGGCTATTATATCA
>Ga0123353_10002071_pt1 | contig 24779 bp, 17 predicted proteins | sample TergutLab28metaG_3_FD_92763 | JGI IMG/M metagenome (GOLD analysis project Ga0123353, IMG submission 92763) | Labiotermes labralis P3 segment gut microbial communities from Petit-Saut dam, French Guiana - Lab288 P3 | ecosystem: Host-associated > Arthropoda: Insects > Digestive system > Gut ...
ATTAACAACAATAAACAATTAACCTTAAATCTATAAGTCTTGAATTTTAAATCTTTAATTTTTAAATTTTTTAAACTTTATGCTGCCCTTTCAGGGCGCAATAAATGCCATATTTTATAGACTCCCAAGGCGTTGCCATTGGGCTGAATTAATGTACGGCTTTCAGCCGTTTTTACTATTCGTAACAAAAAATAATACCTCAAAAAATGATTAAAAATCAATAACTTATAAAATTATATTCAGATGAAAAAAACGTATCTTTTTCCTAACTATTTTAAGAAAATTGGTTGGCTATTAGCACTCCCATCATTATTCATTCTTATTCTAAATATTTTTGAAATAATTACTGTCAATTTTTATTTCAATTTTTATGGATTATCTAAAAGTGTTGGCATATTAAGTATAGATCCTAATTGGAACTATTCTATTAATGAAACTAGCTTAGCCAATACTATTTTGCCTATTATAATTGTTATTGGTTTGGTATTTATCTCTTTTTCTAAAGAAAAAATTGAAGATGAAATGATGATTAAAATTCGAGAGAAATCTTTTGCATGGACAATTATTACAAGTAGTATTATTTTTGCTATTGGAACATTATTTTTTTATAAAATAGCTTATTTATATTTTCTTGGAAGTTTTATTTATCTTATCCTTTTATTATTTATATTGAAATTTCACATTGAACTATCACGATTAAAAAAGAGTTTAAGAGATGAAGAATAATATTAGAGTGGAACGTGCTATACTAAGAATATCACAACAAGAATTAGCAAATATCATTGGTGTAACAAGACAAACAATAAATGCTATAGAACTGGAAAAATACACTCCATCTGCTGTTTTAATAATGAAAATAGCATTTATTTGTAATAAAAAAGTGGAAGATATTTTTAGTTTGGAAGATAAAGATTGGGAATGATTTTTTCTTTCCTAAGTTCACCAATACAAATCAAGATAATCCATTGATTAGAAACGATAAAAAAACATTAAAAGTCAATGTGTTAAATTCTGTTCACGGTGAGTTAAAACAACATTTATATTAGAATAGTGTTTTTTGAGATATTCAGCCAACTTTTCCGCAAAATAAACCGAGCGGTGTTGTCCGCCGGTACATCCAAAATTTACCATAAGATGTGAAAAATTACGCTCCAAATAATTGTCAACCGATTGTAGAACAAGTTGGTTTGAAAGATTCATAAAGCGTTTAATCTCTTCAAACTCTTCTAAATAATCTATTACACATTTATCTTTTCCTGTTGTATTTTTAAATTCAGGGAGACGTCCGGGGTTGGGTAGTGCGCGGCAATCAAAAACAAATCCACCACCATTAGCCGTAAAATCTTGTGGAACCCCTTTCTTGTAAGAAAAACTGGTAATGGTAATCGTCAAAGTATTCATCGGAAGGGAGCATGATGCAATGAAATCGGATTCTATTAGTTTTTGTATTACCTGAATTAAAGTTGGAATTTTTGAAGCACATTCAATTTTTGGGAGTAAATAGGTTAAGTTTTTTATGGCAAAAGGGATGCTTAATAAAAAATGGCTTTTCTTTTCATAGTAACCTCTGAATCCATAAGTTCCGAGCGCTTGCAAGATGCGAATCAACACAAAACCGTAGTAATATTTGCAAAACTCCTTTTCATTGCATGAAATATGGTTTGACAACTGTTCTAAATAATAGTGTAGCAAATATTCTCTCCATTCCGGCGGCAGGTCGGCTTTTCCATCATAAAGCAAAGAAGCCAGATCATATTGTAAAGCTCCTTTTCTACCTCCTTGATAATCTATAAAATAAGGGTTGTCGTTGTGAAGCATAATATTCCGTGATTGAAAATCGCGAAACATAAAATAATTGCTGTCCGCTTCTAATAAAAAGGATATAAATTGTTGAAAATCATCTTCTAACAACTGTTCATCGAAAGAGATATTAACCAATTTTAAAAAGTAATACTTAAAATAGTTGAGGTCCCACAACATAGATTGGTAATCGAAAGCATCACGCGGGTAGCAAACCGAAAAATCTATTCCCTTTTTAGAAGAGAGTTGTAATAGAGGCAACTGTTGCAACACTTTTTTATAATATTCTATCACAGATTCAAGATTTTTTTCATTATCTCTGTGTGACGTTAAGAACGAGAAGAGTGTTTCATCGCCCAAATCTTCTAACAGATAATACTGATTGGTTGAATCAATAGAGATGATCTTTGGAACGTTAATTTTTTGAGAAAGGAAGAAGTGAGTAAAAGTAAAAAAAGCATTATTCTCTTTCACATCTTGATTATAAACACCAATAATTGATTTATGCGCTGCAAATATTCTGAAATAGTGTCTGTGAGAGCCTGATAGGGGCATTTTTTCAATGGAAGAGAACTTTGGATCTTCTTTTTGTGCAAGAATAAGGATGTTTTGTTCAATGATAGTCATTATTTTTACAAAAATTTGGCAAAAGTAGCATATTATTTTTTTTAGAGAAGAATTTCCATTAATTGGTTTTTCTCTTAATATTGATATTTTCTCCAGCATTTTTTTAAATAATTTCTTATTTCATTTTCGCGAGTATTATTTTGTGGGTCGTAAAATTTTTTTCCGCTAATAGATTCAGGAAGAAACTCAAGGTCTGCAAAATTATTTTCATAGGAGTGGGCATATTTATATCCTTTTGCATAATCTAAATCTTTCATCAATTGTGTAGGGGCATTTCTTATGTGCAAAGGAACGGGCAGGTCTCCGGTTTTTCTTACCCATTCTAAAGCCTCATCAATGGCAAGGTAAGAGGCATTACTTTTTTGGGAAGAGGCTAAATATATGGCAGTTTGCGACAAGATAATACGCGCTTCGGGCATCCCTATTTGGTGTACTGCTTGAAAACAACTGTTTGCTAACAACAGCGCATTAGGATTCGCATTTCCAATATCTTCCGATGCCAAAATAATCATACGGCGGGCAATAAAAAGCGGGTCTTCGCCGGCTTCAATCATCCGTGCTAACCAATATACTGCCGCATTAGGATCGGAGCCTCGCATAGACTTAATAAATGCCGAAATAATATCGTAATGATTCTCTCCTTTCTTGTCATAAATCACCAAGTTTTTTTGAATACACTTCATTACAATTTCATTTGTAACGATTAGATTTCCCGATTCGGGCTTCACAAATTGCACTACCAATTCTATGGCATTCAACAGTTTTCTTGCATCTCCTCCCGAAACTCTAAACAAGGCTTCGGTTTCAATAATTTCAATATTACACTTTAAATTTTCTTCAAAATAGCATTTCGCATTATATAGAATTTGATTCAAATCGCTATGTTCTAATGCTTTTAACACATAAACCTGACAGCGGGAGAGCAGTGGTGAGATCACTTCAAAAGAGGGATTTTCTGTAGTTGCTCCAATAAGGGTAACCACTCCCTGCTCTACTGCACCCAGCAATGAATCTTGTTGAGATTTGCTAAACCGGTGAATTTCATCAATAAACAATATTGTTTTTTCGCCGGTACTCTTAGCTTTTTCAATGATTTCCCTAATATCTTTAACGCCGGAGTTGATGGCGCTGAGCATGTAAAACTGTGCATTTGTGAGCTGAGCAATGAGCAATGCCAGCGTTGTTTTGCCCACACCGGGCGGTCCCCACAAAATCATAGAATGTACCGCATCCTGCTCAATCGCATTTCGCAGAATAGCGCCATCACCTACTAAATGCTGTTGACCAATATACTGCGATAAGGTTCGGGGACGGAGGAGTTCGGCAAGAGGCTTCATGTTTAATGATTAATGTTTAATGTTTAATGTTTAATCATTAAACATTAATTACTGTAGTATTCAAACACTTTGGAAAAAGTTTCTTTGCAAACGGGGCAGAACCCGTTATACACTTTATCTTTCATGGTACAATTTCTCCAGGGGCGATAAACTCCTTTAGCAACATAGCCGCCACCTTCAAAAACTCCGAGCAGATTGTTGAATTTTTCGGTATCAGGGGTTGGAATATTTATCTCATTCGGCAGCAAATGTTTCCATTTTTGATCAAAATCAACTAATGTAGTCAAATTGGGTTCAACGGGTTCAATTCCTTCGGGATAGAAGTCACGCACTGACACTTCCGAATCGAAATATTCATCACCAAGTCCGGCAACAGAGTGTCCTAACTCATGAACAGTTACATAGTCGCTATATTCACCGTCGGAGTTTACGGTTGCGTAGAAATTGTAGATCCCCCCACCCCCATACTTGGAAGAATTGGCAACAATGAGAATAGCATCGTAGGGTGCATCATCGGCAATTTCATTCATTTTCCACACATTCAGACACATTAAATACCTGTCCACCCCAATCGTATTGTAACTGCTGTTTATCAATGTGTTTTTAAAAACGTTTGCATTGGGATCGGTAATTCCCGATTCCTTAGAATAGCCTTCAATTGCTCTGATGTTGATCTTGTCTTTGTTTTCATTAAAAGGAGAACAATTTAAGATATAATCGGCAAAAGTTTGCATATCGTTTTTTAATTTTACTTTATCCTCTTCAGAATAGCCGTCGGGAATCAGTAAAATATCTAAGCAAGCTTCGGCATTTCCGCCAATGTGCAAATTTATCACATTGTGATCAATTCTGAACGGTTTTTGGGGTGTTGTTTTCGGGTCAAATTCCCCTTCATACAAGAAAATAGGGTTATTACGCCGACAATAGACTGTAAACTCGTACTTAACAGGCATTTTAGGATAAGGGAACAGCACGCACTCCTCAAATCTTCCCTCTTCTATTTCTGCCATTTCGGTGGTTACAAACTCGCCGAAAAGAGTAGAATAACTTCGGGTATAGATTACAGTGTTTGTTTGGGCATCTTTAACAGTCAATACCATTTCTCCTAATCGTGCAGGCTCATTTAATTGCGTACGTGTGCCGCTCCAAACGCCTCCTTGCCAGAATGTTATAGGCTCAATCTTCTCACCATGCGCATTGCCAATGTGCAGATAATCTAAACGTAGGGTTTTGTTTTCGAAATAAGTATCAAAATGTTGGGAAAACAAAAAAAAAGGAAAAAAACAGAAAGAAAAAAGAATAAGATGAGAATTTTTCATAGGTTTAAAGTTTTAATATCATTATTTAATTTTGGGTGCAAAAATCTATAAAATTTTCAATTACGCTTACTAAGTTTAAAATTTTACTGTTTTTATAACTTATTTCAAAAAAAACGTTTCTTTGCAAGTTGTTTGTTTATCTTAGAATAATAATATGCTGAAAAAGCTGGCAAAATTTTTTTTTAAAACAATTCTTTGGATTGTTTTATCGTTTATTGCGCTTGATCTTCTTATTGTTACGCTGCTGATTATTCCTCCTGTTCAACAATTTGTGGTGCTAAAAGCTTCAAAAATCCTTACAAATCTTACCGGTGGAGAGATCACTGTGGATAAGATTTACCTCTCTCCTACATTAAGACTAACTGCTAAAAATTTTGCAATTAAAGATCATCATTTCGAAAATATGATTTTTGCTTCCACACTTAAAGGAAGAATAAATTTACAGAAAACAGGAAACGGATTAGTTTGCCTCTCTTTTGCCGAATTGGTTAATGGGGAGGTGGTGCTGAGAAAATATGCAGATGAAGAGGATGTTAATATTTCAATTTGGGCAAGAGATTTGAAGAAAGATAAAGAGAAAAAATCTAATTTTAAACTGTTGTTCGAAAATATTCAACTCCACGATGTGCGTTTTGTTTATATTAGTGATGACAAACGGTTGCATAAAGAGGATAATACTATTGATTACGCATTCTTTGAATTGCAACATATTCACCTTGACGTTGATGATTTTTTAGTTTTTGGTCCTGATATAAAATGCAAAATAAATTCGCTTACTTTGTCTCAACATACAGGTTTTGAAATCTCTAACTTCTCAGGTTTTTTTCGTATATATGCACAAGGTTTGTTGATAGATTCTTTACACTTTTCTACACCAAACAGCTTATTTAATGGAGATTTTGCTTTCCGATACCAAGATTTTAAAGACTTTTCCGATTTTGTAAATCTCATTAATTTCGATACAAAAGTAAAATGTGCCAGCATCGCTATGAAAGATGTTATCTATTTTGCACCGACTTTAGAAGGAATGGATAACCGCTTTCTCTTTTCAGGATATGTGGGCGGGGTGGTTAATCATCTTCAAACTAAAAATATATACCTTAAATATAAACAAGAAACCCATTTTGCAGGTGACCTTGCCGTGACAAATGTACTTGATTTCAAAAACAGTAGCTTCAATATTTTTTTTAAAGACGCAAACATCAATTTCTCTGAACTTAAACAGTTTAAACTACCCCAAGGGAAAACGTTACAACTACCTAAAGAAACAGATAATTTGATCTTTACAAGAATAACAGGAGATTACAAAGGATCGCTCACAAAATTTAACACGAATATTGAAGTAAAAACAAATTTGGGAGCTGTTGCAGTGAATCTAAATACAACACCCAAAAATGAGGCGCTGCACTATTCAGGATCCATTTCATGCAACCATTTAGACTTGGGAAAACTAACCAATCAACCTTATTATTTTAATAAAATTAACTTGCAAAGCACCCTTGAAGGTGAAGCAACTAACTACGAAGAGTTTGCTGCACTGCTATCTTCTGCTTCGGTAAGATTGCAAGGAAATATTTCCGATTTCGGTTTTTGCGGAAACCAATTAAATAATATTGATTTTAAAGCTAATTACTTGCAACAAAAAGTTAATTTGGCGCTCAATATTTCAGATTCATTGGTGGCATTTAACTTGAAAGGCAGTGCAGATTTTGCTAATAACCTGCCAACCCCAGCCATTGATGCCGTGATCTCTAATGCAAATATTAAACTTCACGAGATTTTTGTACAATATCCACATTCAATTGATACCACTAATGCTATTGGTTTTGAAAAAGTTATCTCTAAAATACAACGAATACCTCATTTAGTTTTTACACTCGATTCTATTTCAATTGATATGAGTGGAAACCGGTTTGACAATTTGAATGGCTTTGTACGTGTTGACTTTGCAAAGCTCTCAAACGGTGAAAAGAGTTCCCGTATTGACTGGTTGCGTTTTAACACTATTAATAAACCTCATTTGCCTCATCAATATATTATTCATTCTAATGCTGTAAACCTTTCTCTTAAAACAGATTACGATTATTCCGATTTTATCGCAACTCTTTCAAACGCAGCAGTAAACTATTTGCCGGAAATGTTTAAGAATAGATCAATCTCCGAAAAAGAGATTTTATCTTCCAAATCTAATCATTTTATTGATTTTGGAATGCAATTGTATTATACTCAAAATCTTTTTGGCTTGCTTCTGCCTCATTTAAGTATTGCAAGCAACAATGCTACACTGAATGTCCACTTAGGATCCACAAGAGAGAAAGATTCTATACAATTGATCATTCCACGTGCAAGTTATACCAATTTTGGCAAGCTAAACAATCTGAAACTCAAAGGAAAAACCGATGAAGAAAACATGTTGCGATTACATCTACAATGCGATTCAATTTCTATTGAACAAAAGAATGGAAATCAGCTCACTTTTTCGGATATCTCATTCGCAACAGGTAGCAACAAAAAAGAGATACAATTTGCTACCTCCTGGCGCAATCCTAAAATGTTTTCCATTAACGAAAAAAATTACCTCAGTGGAATACTTTTTGCAGACACTGCACTGAATCCTTCTGTAAAAATTACGAACTCAGAATTATTTATACGCGAATCGCTTTGGAGGTTTATCGGCAATCACAACATCATTACTTTTTGCGACAAGAACATTTTGTTTAATCATTGTATTTTATCATCTAAAATTGGAACCATTAGTGTAAATGGAGAACTTTCAAAACAGGAAAATAAGAGATGCAATATCTCGTTCGATAATTTTGACATCTCGCTGCTCAACAGCTTTACAGAAAGATTGAGTATGAGTTTTGCCGGAAATATGGCGCTTTTGGGTATCATTTCTGGAGAAGGAAACAATTATACTATTGAAGGGAAGACTTTTATAAAAGACTTTGTATTTAATAATGAACCCTTGGGAGATCTGTTTTTAGATGCACTTGTTTTAGAAAACGGTGATCCAAATTTTATTGGTGGAATACTATCAAAGTCTGATTCTCAGAATATTGATATTTCAAATTTTTCTTATAAAGAATATCAATCTTTGCCGAACAGAATCATTGAGTTAACCGGTGTTTGGGGGGCTAAAACAAAAGAGCTCCGCGTTCATGCCGATATAGATACCTTAAAAATCGGATTTTTATCTCCGTTTCTCGCCTCTTTCAGTGATGTCGTTACAGGAGATGCTTCCGGTAGGTTAGATTTTATTATGAGTCCCGACTCGCTTTATTTTGACGGCAAGGTGAAAATAAGAAAAGCTCAACTGGGAATTGAACCTTTGAATACGGTTTATACTATTGCTAATCAAGAGATTGTTTTTAACCAAAAAGGGATCATCTTTAATCAAATCTTACTAAAAGACAAATTTAACAATAATGCTACCCTTTCAGGTTATGTACATCATACTAAGTTTAAAGATTTTATAATAGATTTGAATATTTCTACCGATAGAATTTTGGCATTAAATACTCCCAAAAAAATGGATGCCTCATTTTTTGGCGATGGCTTTGTGTCAGGAGATATATCTATACAAGGAGATACAAAACAACTCGTTTTTTCAAGCCCAAATATAAAAACTTTGTCCGGATCAACCATTACATTTCCTATAACTTCAACAAGTACAGTATCTTCTTCCCAAGGCATATATTTTATTTCAAACAATCCCAACAAAGAAAAGATTATCGAAAGCTCAAAAAAATCATCTACTACAATGAATTTTGATTTTGTTTTTGATATTACGAGAGATGCCGATGTGAAGTTAGAATTAGAACCGATTGATGGTATCTTAAAATGCAAAACATCGGGGAAACTTCATTTGCTATATAACACGAATACAGATGATATGGATTTGAACGGTATCTTAAGTATTGTGAGCGGTAAATTCCACATGTCGCTAAAGAATTTCTTTCCGCGCGATTTTACCATTGTGGAAGGAGGTACTATCTCCTTTTCCGGCCCTCTTACCTCTGCACAGTTGAACGTAAGTGCGCTTTACCAAAAAACTGCATCCTTAACTTCATTAAGCTCAGCGCTAAGCCAAATGGGACGTACCGAGGTTGCCGCATACTTGGGCTTAACAGGTAATTTAATGAATCCAAACCCATCATTCAGCTTCGCTTTTCCAAGATTAAACAATGAAGATCAACTTGCTGTGTTTAGAGAATTAGACACTGCCAATTATCAGTACGGGGTACGACAGTTTTTTTCATTTGTTTTTCTAAATACATTTATTTCTTCAGAATCAAACACAAATGCCGCCCAACAATCTTTAGCCTCCGGAGTGGATTTTGTAACGGGAATGCTTAATTCTTTCCTTTCCGGTCAGTTGAATAATGTAAACATTGGAATCAACTATATTAATAGTCAGGAAAATAGTAGAAATAATTATAAAGAGTATTCTGTAAATGCTGCCGTAAATTTGTATAACGACCGATTGCTGCTAAAAACAAGTTTAGGAGTAGGATACGACGACAATAATGATAATAGCTTTGTGGGTGATGCTATTGTTAATTATATAATTAATGAAAATTGGAATATCAATTTTTTCTATTTCAACGATCAAACAAGCGCTACCATGAATGCAGGGAAACCGCAACAGGGAGGGGGGATCAGCTTGAAATTTCAACAAGATTTTAATAACAGAAAAGATTTTGTTGAAAGTTGGAGAATAAAAAAGAGAGAAAAATCTTTAAAAAATGAAAAATAAAAACTTCTTCGCTGTAATTATTTTTTTAGGTATCTTAATTTTCTTAGGATATCTTTTCTACAATGTTTTGATATTTATACTATTAGCCATAGTTTTTGCTTCAGTAGGTTCTCCGTTGATGAAGTTATTGCAAAAGATTAAAATTAAAGACAAAGCATGTTCCCCTTCGCTGGCAGCCGGAATTACACTTTTTGTGTTAGTAGGGATCATATCGTTAGGTTTCTATATTTTAATACCGTTCGTAATTAAAGAGATAACGGTAGTATCTTCTATAGATCCGACATTATACACAAAAGTGTTCGAAAATTGGTTTCAGCAGGCAGACGATTTTTTGATTAAATATGGTTTTTTTAAAGACAATGAGCGCATCAGCGATATTCTTGTTACACAAATGAAGTCATTTTTAAGCACCATAAGCATTTCGCAAGTGGCAGGCAATATTTTTTCTATCGCTGCCGCATTGCTTATTTTAATATTTTCTGTGATATTTCTATCCTTTTTTGCCTTAAAAGACAAGGAGATATTTTTCAAGATGATACGTCGTGCCATTCCTGTTTCATTTAGAGACAATTATGATAGAATCTTATCACAATCGCGCATACAGGTAGTACGTTATTTTTCAGGAGTTTTAATAGACAATATTATTGTGGGTGTTGCAATAGGTATTGCCTGTTACTTTTTTAAAATTCCAAACGCTTTATTAATAGGATTTTTAGCCGGTTTATTTAATATAATTCCCTACATAGGTCCATTCCTCGCTATGGGTTTAGGCTTGGCTCTCTCAATAACTTCACTCCTCCCTACTGAGCCTTCCGGTGAAGTGCTAACCATGCTTTTTTGGAAAATGACTATTATTTTCGCAGTCATTAAAGGGATAGACACATTTGCCTTAACGCCTGTAATTTTTGGGAAAAGTATTCAAGTGCACCCGGTAGAAATATTTATTGTTATTCTATTGGCAGGTTATTTAGGTGGTGTTATGGGAATGATTTTTGCAGTTCCGGCATACTCGCTAATCAGGATTGTTGTAAAAGAATTTTTTGGGGGACATTATTTAGTCGCTCCTTGATAATGATACAAATATTCGATTATTAATAAATTAATTTATAAAAAGCATTGTAGAATCCGCCCATTAATCTATCTTTACACTCTAAAAAGCGGCAAATTATGTTAGGAAAATTACAGCAAAAATCAACCTGAGTTCTTTCTTTTCCGAACAATTTTTATTATTTCGCCGTGTAAAAATAGTTTATTAAGAAAAGACCAATTAACAATTATCAATGAACAATTAACAAATCTTTAATCCCATAACTATGCTTCTTCAAGAAAAAACTGCTTACATTACCGGTGCCGCCCAAGGAATAGGCAAGCAAATTGCACTTACTTTTGCCCAACAGGGCGCGAATATCATTTTAACCGATTTGCAAGAAAACGAGGAGGTTTTCAAAATGATTAAAGAGATTGAAAATTATGGTGTTAAAGCGTTGTTTTTAACCTACGACGCAGCAAGCTATCAAGATACCGATTCAGCCATAAAGAGAGCACTCAACACATTTAATACGATTGATATTTTGGTTAATAATGCCGGTATTACACGCGATACACTGATGTTGCGTATGTCGGAAAACGATTGGGATGTTGTAATGAATGTGAATCTAAAATCTGTTTTCAACCACATAAAAGCGCTACAACCCTGTTTTCTAAAACAAAGAAACGGCTCTATCATTACTATCGGTTCGGTAGTAGGTATTTCGGGCAATGCAGGGCAGGCAAACTACGCTGCATCGAAAGCAGCCATTATAGGACTGAGCAAGTCGGTGGCTAAAGAGTTGGGAAGTAGAAATATCCGCTGTAACGTGATTGCACCGGGTTTTATTGAAACAGAAATGACACAAGTGCTCTCTCAGGAAGTGAAAGATGCGTACTTTAAAACAATCTCTCTTCGTAGAGGCGGAAAACCGGAAGATGTAGCAAATACAGCATTGTTTCTCGCCTCCAACCTCTCTGCTTATATTACCGGACAGGTTATTGTTTGCGATGGAGGGATGTGATTAATGGATATTATCACCTAACAATTTAATAATTAATCATTAAATGTTTATGCATAGAGTTCGGTAAAAATATCTCTTAATTCTTTGCTCTCGCGAAGCAGTTGGAGTGTAATTTCGGCGTGACCTCTTGTGTATCCGTTTCCAACAATCATTGTAACATCACTACCAACCCCTTCAGCTCCGAGAGCGGCTTTGGTAAAACTGGTTGCCATAGAGAAGAAGTAAACCAATCCGGTATCTTTAGTACACAGCACCGAAGTCATTTCAGTATCGGGCACATTTACATTATTTATAGTTACATCCGCCATTTCGCCGTTTGTGAGTTCGTACACTTTTTCCATCATAGCCACGGGGTCGTGAGCATTTCCTGAAAAAACTACATCGCAGAAGCCCAACTTTTCAAGCCTTTCGGTTGATTTTTGGCTATGGCACATACCGATCACTTTTCCGGTAACGCCTACTCTTTTTTTAGCTTCGTAGCAGCACAACATTCCTGATTTTCCGCCTGCTCCAATAATTAGCACAATATCTCCCGGTTTGCAAAGTTTCGCAGTTTGGGCAGGGGCTCCGGCAACATCTAATGCCGACAATGCTAATGTTTCCGGCATATCGTCAGGAATTTTTGCGTAAATGCCGCTTTCAAACAAGATGGCTTTACCAGCAATATCCACTTGGTCAATCTCATCACGAATCTCTTTAATCTTGTCAATACGCAAAGGAGTTAGAGATAAAGAAACCAAAGTGGCTATTTTATCTCCCTCTTTCAGACTAATTTTATCTTTTAATGCATCTCCGATTTTCTCAACAGTTCCCAAAAGCATACCGCCTGAGCCTGTCCATGGGTTTCTGTGTTTGCCCTGTTTTGCAACGATGTCAAACATAATCTCTTTAATCTTTTCGTGGTCGCCTTCTGCGCGGGCTTTTATATCGGTGAATGATGCCGAATCCACGTTTAAAGTTTGCACATCAATCAGGATTTCGTTATCCCAAATTTCATCCATATTATTGTCAATTTTATTTGCCGGCTGCGGCAATACTCCTTTCGGCTCAATCACGCGGTGCGTGCCATACTTGTTACCTTTTTTTTGCATAGTGGTTTATATTATTTGGTTTAAAAAATTAAGCCGCAAATATAGAAAAACTCCTCATATTTTTTATATTTGATGAGTTTTTTTCACGATTAACGTATAAAATTAATGTTTTCTTAATTTTTATCAGCACTTTTGTGTGGTAAGTGATGGATTTTCAAACTTATGACGTTGGTCTGCGCAACATTCAGGTTGCAACAATCCAATCATTTCCAAGAAAATATCATGAGCATTTTGTGTATTTACCACCCCAAAGAGATTCATGAGCTGAGCATAAAAACGATAATCGTTCCACTCGAAGGGACACGGGCGTACTGCATCAAAAGGTTGCACCACTTTAAATGAGGAAGTAAAGCTACCACCCAACTCTATCGCAAAATTCATCGGTAGGATCAAATCAGCCCGAGCTGTGGTTTCGTTTTCAAAATGTGACTGCACGCAAACAAAATCGGAAGTCTGAAAAGAATCTTTTGTAAAAGAATGATTTCCAACAAGATCTTCTCCAAAAATGAAAATATTTTTTGCTGCTTTGTTTTCAAACAACGTTTCAGGAGGTACTGTATCAACAGGCAGATCGCCAACATTCCATATTTTTTTAACAAGATTTAAATAACCATCTTCCCACTTTCTAAATCCGGGGCCATACTCGGGGTGAATACCCATATCAAACAATCCTTGTGTATTGCAATCGGGTTTTAACAACATTAAACCGGAAAAGGTTTTGCCTTGTTTTTCAGTTAATAGCATTAGGTTTTTGAGTGCAATGAGTGTTGGTAAGTCCCCGTTTTTTTCTGAGAATATGAATGCAGATTCCGGTGTTTGTAAAATCTCATTCACAAATTGTACAATGGCTTCATTTGACAGATTGGCACACTGTAATAGATTGTTGTAGTTTTGAGATAAAATGTGGTTTTTGTATTCACTAAAAAATTGTGCCAATCCTTTTACAAATACTCCTTTTTCTAAATTGTTCTTTAAAATATAATAATTAACCGCTGTAATAAAAGCATGAGTGTCATTAATATACAACAGATTATCTACTCTGCGATTCAAAGATGATTTTAACGCTGTGGAAATAAGTGTAACAGGAGTGTTGTTTTCTGCTCTTGAGTTTTGCACTAAATGGCTTATAACCGGATGATCTTTAGCTAAGTCTGTTCCTACAATGTAAATGTGTTTAGCGCCGTGCAATTCACCTATCGGCAAATTGTCGTTTTTGTTTACATTGAATTGTAATCCTTTTTTAATGAAATAAGATGATCCAATAGCATTTGTTTTCAGGCATGTTCGTGCAAATTTTTGAATAAGATACATCGCTTCATTGGTAAGTTTTTCCGAAACAAAAATGGCGGTTTTTGGTTTGCAGTGTGCAATAATTACCTCTATGGCTTTCTCTGAGGAGATAGGCTTAAGTATCCCATTTTCCCTTAGTAGCGGTTGTGTGATTCTATCCTTTCTGTTAAAAATATCGTAGTTTAATTTTATTTCTCTATTGATTAATCCACAACGATTTACAAAGCCATATCGCGCCTGCGCTCCATAAATATTTCCTTTATATTCTAATAAATTAACTTCAAAGCCTTCTGATCCGAAAGGGTCAATAGTTTGCAGTTTTTGGTAAGGTAGTGGCAGGATTTTGTGCATAAAGTTTTCAGAAAGTGCGCCGGTAGGACAAGTATCTATACACAATCCGCAGGCATCGCAACTACTTTCCTCTAATGCGCCTTCCATGTTGGGCGCTATGTAGGTTTGTGATCCTCTTTTGAAAAACGCCCATGCTTTATTTCCGGAGTATTCATTGCAAACCCGCACGCATCTTCCGCACAAGATACATTTGTTGTTATCTAATTCAATTTTAGGATGATGGAAATTTACATCAAACTTTTGAAACTTCCCTTTAAACCTGTTTTGATCTACGCCGTAAATAGTGCAATATTTTTGCAGTAAACAATCATAGAAGGCGGAACATCCACATTCTAAGCAACGATTGGCTTCTTGTTTAGCCAAGTGGTCATCTTGATAGCCTAATTCAACTTCTTTAAAATTGTGCCTTTCATTTTCGGACAGAACCGGCATCTCATAGCGTTCGCAAGGCACAAAACGATTGCTATGGTTTTCAGCAGTTTGTTTTTCGAAGTTGTCTTTAGTAGATATAAATTGATGTGGCTCGTGTGGATATTTTGTTTCAGGTTCAAGATTTAGCAAAAACAGTTCTATATACTTAGCGGCTGCTTTACCGCCTGCAATTGCCTGAATAATATTGGTAGGTCCGGTAACGGCATCGCCGGCAGCAAATATTTTAGGGATATTCATCTGCATCGTGGTTTCGTCAGCATCTAAAGTTTTCCATTTATTTAGCTTTAATTCTTGGGGTTGGAAATATTGGTTGATGTGATTGAGCACTTCGTATTGAATTTTCTGGCCGGTAGCAGGGAGAACGAGATCGCACGGCAGGTCAAATTCGCTGCCTTCAACGGGTACGATGTTAGATCTTCTTGATCCGGGCAGTTTCTCAGCCTTCATTTTTATGCACTTCAATCCGGTGAGTTCCTCTTTTTCGTTATAATACACATCTACTGGCGCTGCAAGGAATATATATTCAACGCCTTCAACTTTCGATTCGTGAATTTCTATTGGGTTTGCGGGCATATCTGCTTCGGTTCTTCGGTAGAGCACAATCACGTCTGTACTCCCGCATCGGCGTGCTGAGCGGCAGCAGTCCATAGCAGTATTTCCGCCTCCTACCACCACTACGCGCTTCCCTGCGAGATTTGCTTCATTGTTGGTTTCTGCGTTGCTTTTAAGAAAATCAATACCGGAAACAAGGTTAGGGGCAGGTTTTTCGCCAATGCCGAGCAGGTCGCCATTTTGTGCACCAATGGCAAGGAAAATAGCGTCGTACTCATTATCCAAATCACCAATTTTTACATTTTCACCAATGTTTTTATGGGTGAAGATATTTACTCCAAGATTTTCAATATTCTCTATTTCTTGATCCAGCACTGCGTTAGGCAATCGATATTCGGGGATTCCGTATCGAAGCCAACCTCCTGCGCCCTCTGCACGCTCGTAAATATCTGTCTGAAATCCGGCAATTTGCAAATAGTAAGCGGTGGTTAAGCCGGCAGGTCCGCCACCAATAATGGCAACCTTTTTTCCGTTGAGCGGTTTGGTTTCGGGTACAAATTTGCGAAATTCAGGTTGTTGGGAATTGGGAAGATGCGAAAACAGATCAAAATCTGCCACATAGCGTTTTAGGTAGTCAATACCCACAGGGGTTTTATCTTCTGTGAATTGTCTGCGACACTTTCCTTCGCACGGACGCACGCACACCCTACCACAAACTGCAGGCAACGGATTGGTTTCCTTAATTAAGGCAACTGCTTCTTTGTATAATCCTTTCTCTATCAGCGACATATATCCTTGAACATCTACACCTGCGGGACAGGTAAGTTTGCACGGCGCTACACAATCCGCATAGTGGTTGCTCATCAACAATTCCAAAGCGGTCTTTCGTGCATCGAAAATTGCGGGCGTATCGGTTTTAATCTCCATCCCTTCCAACGCAATAGTGGAGCACGCAGGTTGGTGGCTTTTGTATCCTTTTATCTCAACCACACATAAAAAGCAAGATGAAAACGGCTTCAATTTCGGATCGTGACACAAGTGAGGAATCTCAATTTCCATTGATTTACATATATTTAAAATAGTTTGACCTGCGTTTACTTTAACTTCTTTCCCATTGATAAATAGGGTGATTTTTTCGTTCATTGGTTTGATATATTTGTAAGCGGCAAAAATATATGAAGTTTGCTTTCTTTAACCATAGTTCATTGCTTTTTTTCGTCACGTTTCACGACTTAATTGTCACGTTTCACGAATTAAGAAAAATGCTATCTTTGCACCCAAAAACCAAAATCATTTTTAAATGAAAAAATATTCTTCTTTGATCTTATTTTTATTGTTATTAGCGGTAATTTCAATTACATGTAAAAAAGATGTTTTTGTGACCGGTATTAAATTAAACAAAAATTCATTAACCCTTGTTGTATGGGAATCAGAAAAGCTTATTCCCACAGTTTTTCCTGAAAAAGCCACCAACAAAAGTGTTCTCTTTTCAAGCAGCGATCCTTCAATTGCTACAGTTGCTTCCAATGGGCTTGTAGTGGCGTTAGCTGTGGGCGTTACAACTATAACCGTTACTACGGTTGATGGAGAGTTCTCCGAAACTTGTGTCGCCACTGTTAGCAGCAACCAAATTCCAGTATCCAGTCTTACGTTAAACAAATCAATGCTTGTACTTGATATTCATCAAACAGAAAAACTAATTGCAACTGTATTGCCCGAATATGCCACAAACAAAACAGTATATTTTTCAAGCCTCAATCCTACTGTTGTCTCAGTGTCTCCAGAGGGATTGGTTAGCGCATTATCGAAAGGTATTACCACTATTACAGCTACTACAGTAGATGGAAATATCTCTACTACCTGTTTGGTGTATTCAGGAGAGATACCGGTAGCCAATGTTACACTAAATAAAAGAATGCTCCATCTTAACATTAATGAAAAAGAAACACTTTTTGCCACTGTGTTGCCCGAAAATGCCACTAACAAAGAGATCTCATGGTCGAGCAACAATACTGCTGTGGCTACGGTAATTAATGGCTTGGTAACTCCAACCGGCTATGGTACAGCTGTAATTACTGTAACTACATTAGATGGAAACAAAACCGCTACTTGTAACTTGAGAGTTTACCCATCTTCAGATATTCCGGAACCGGAAATGATTTTTGTTGCAGGAGGAACGTTTGCAATGGGTTGCACAAATGAACAAGATGGGGATTGTGAAAATAATGAAAAGCCTGTACATCAAGTAACATTAAGCAGTTTCTTAATCTCAAAATACGTTGTAACACAAGATTTATGGACTACCGTTATGGGAGAGAATCCTAGTTATTTTAGAGGAAATACTCGCCCCGTTGAGATGGTAAGCTGGGAGGATGTGCAAGTTTTTATCAGCAAACTTAATATTGCTACAGGCAGGCGATACCGTTTGCCAACAGAAGCTGAGTGGGAGTTTGCTGCACGAGGAGGAAATGAAAGCGAAGGGTACAAATTTAGCGGCGATAATATTGTTAATTTGGTAGCATGGTTTTTCAATAACAGTAGTTATACTTCACAACCGGTAGGATTAAAGGCGGCTAACGAATTAGGTCTCTACGATATGAGTGGAAATATTAGTGAATGGTGTAGCGACTGGTTTGGCAGTTATAGCGCCGAAGCGCAGTTTAATCCTCAAGGACCTGCTACAGGAGTAAGCAAGATTTTGCGCGGAGGTGGCTGGATATCCATTTACGAATTATGCAGGGTATCTTCCCGCGATTTAAGAACCCCAGACGAAAGAAGCAGCTCTTTTGGCTTCCGACTTGTTTTAGAGCCGTAATGATTAAGGATGATCCCAAAAATATTAGTTTCAGACTTAGACTACATTTTACCCAACGAGAAGATCGCTTTCTTCCCTCTTAATGAAAGAGATCAATCGAAATTGTTAGTGTATAAAAACAAAACTATAACCGATACAAATTTTATTTATTTATCGGATTTTTTAGATGAAAATTATGCATTGGTTTTTAACGATTCCAAAGTGATTCATGCACGCTTGTTGCTTCAAAATCGTTTTGGCGCTACAATTGAAATATTCCTGTTAGAGCCTGTTTATCCCACAAGAGATATTGCCTCAGCATTTTCACAAATCGGCATGGTGGCATGGAAATGTTTGGTGGGTAATGCAAAGAAGTTTAGAGATTCGCTCTGTTTTGAGGTAATCATGAGAAATAAAGAAGATAAAATCACGATTACAGCCGAAAAAGGAGATAAAGTTGGAGATGCCTTCTTAGTTACATTTACTTGGGAAGAGAGACACATTACTTTCTCTGAATGGATTGATGATTATGGAAAAATGCCCCTTCCACCTTATATCAAAAGAGAAGCCAATGTGAACGATGAAGTGCGCTACCAAACTATTTATGCCCAACATAAAGGCTCAGTAGCTGCTCCAACTGCCGGACTCCATTTTTCAGAAATCGTTTTACAATCACTTAAAAATAAAAATATTGCACTGAAAAATATTACACTTCACGTAGGTGCAGGCACTTTTAAACCAATAACTTCCAATTTTGTTTCCGGACATATAATGCACAGAGAGCAGATGATCGTTTCGAAAGATACTGTTGATTTTCTTCTCGAAAACAAACATAAAACAATTGTTGCAGTGGGCACTACGGTTGCTCGTACCTTGGAGTCAATGTTTATTATAGGCGCAAAGTTGCACTTAAATATACCCCACCCTTTTCTTGTAGGGCAATTTGAAATTTATGAAAATTTGTTACTTAGTGAAGTTTCTGTTGAAGATGCTTTGACTGCGCTGGATAATTATTTTATAAAAAACAATTTATCGGAAGCTAATGCTGCTACAAGTATGATGATTTTACCTCATTATCATCATAAAATTGCAAAAGGATTAATTACAAATTTTCATCAACCAAAAAGTACCTTATTGCTACTGATATCCTCCTATCTTGGAGATGAATGGAGAACTATTTACAACCACGCTCTTTCGCATCCTTATCGTTTTCTAAGCTACGGAGATTCAAATCTGTATCTAAATTTCTTAGAAAAAAACAGATATTAATCTACATTTGCATTCAAATTTTTTAATATGAAATATATCCCTTTATCCTCTGATTTTTATAAATCAAACCGCAAAAATGTGGTAGGCGAGATGGAGCAAAACTCCGTTGCCATCCTTACTTCTCATGATGAATATCCGCGCTCGGGCGACACTACGTTTCCGTTTAAACAGAACGCAGAACTGCTCTATTTGTGCGGCATTGATCAGGAAGAAACTACTTTAGTGCTTGCGCCATGGCATCATAACCCTGAACATCGTGAAATTTTGTTTATCAAAAACCCATCGCCCGAAATGGTAGTATGGTACGGGCATCGTCTCACCAAAGAGCAAGCTACAGAGATATCAGGAATTGAAAATGTGATGTTTGTGGAAGATTTGGAAAGCAAACTACATGATGTCATCATCAATTCACAAAATATTTATTTGCATTTTCCTGAAAATCCGCGAAATAAAATTACACACCCTACGCAGGAAGCCCAACTCATAGAAAAGCTGAAAAATGGTTATCCGTTGCACAATTACAAACGGTTGGCACCTATTTTGTATCCGTTGCGAATGGTTAAACAAGCGGAAGAGTTTCAGGCACTCCGTAGGGCATGCGAAATTACACACCATGCTTTTCTTCGTGCCATAAAAGCTGTGAAGCCGGATATCTATGAATATGAAATTGAAGCTGAATTGATTTATGAAATGATAAAGAGCGGCGCTACCGGTCACTCATTTGCACCTATCGTGGCGGCTGGAGCAGATACCTGCATCCTGCATTATATTAAAAACGATAAAAAAATGCAATCGGGAGTTCTGCTCCTCATGGATTTTGGTGCTGAATATGCAAACTACGCCGCAGATATTACAAGAACCGTTCCGGTAAATGGAACATTTACGCCACGCCAAAAACAAGTATATCAAGCTGTTTTGGCAATCTATAAAGAAACTATACGCCTCTTTAAACCGGGAATGACTATCCACAAAATCAACGACTATGTATTTAAACGCATGGATGAAGAACTAATAAAGTTAGGGTTATATACAGAAATAGATGTGAAAAACCAGCCTAAGGAAAAACCGTTGTTTAAGAAATATTTCATGCACAACACCAGCCATTTTATAGGTTTAGATGTGCACGACGTAGGGCAACGAGAGGTAGTTTTTCAAGCAGGAATGGTTTTGAGTTGCGAACCGGGAATTTATATCGCCGAAGAAGGAATAGGAATACGATTGGAAACAGATGTGGTGGTTGGAGAAAACCCCATAGACTTGTTCGCAGAGGTGCCGGTTGAGATTGAAGAGATTGAGAAAATAATGATGAATTGTTAATTGTTATCCATTATTCAAAAAGCTATCGTTAAACGAGAGGGGCAGGAGGTTGGCAACAGATTTTGCTATATAGATCTCTCCTTTTTCGCCTGCCATAATCACTTCAATAGTCTCTCTGAATTTATTTTCATATTCCAACAAAGATTGGCGGCAGTTTCCGCAGGGGGGAACCGGTTTGCAAATCTCCTTTTCATTTCCAATGGCAGTAATGGCAATTTTTTCGATAGGAGTTTCCGGAAATTGAGCGGCGGCATAGAAAAGCGCCACCCGCTCTGCACATATTCCCGATGGATATACCGCATTCTCCTGATTGTTGCCGGAAATAATATGTCCGTTTTTTAATAATATAGCAGCGCCTACCTTAAAACTTGAATAGGGTGCATACGCACGTTTCGCTGATTCTGAAGCAATGCCCAATAGATCTGCCTCTTTTACAGGCAACTTTGTGCGATCTGAATAGATAATAATTTCAGTTTGAATGATCATTTTCCTTTAAATTTACATACAACTTTAAGTTTATGAAGCAAATATAGATTGTTTTTTTCAATGTAATAATGTGTGATCTCATATTTCAAAGCCTTGAAATATTGTTTTTCAATCTCCATATCGGCGCATAAGTTTTTTGTAGCGCCTAAATAATCTAAACTAATTCTTTTTTTTCCGAATCCAAACTCTCCAAAAAAAATGTTACAACCAAAATCTCCTGTAAATCTATAATTTTCATGAAAAACAATATAAGCAGTTTCGGTTTTTTCGGAAACAGGGGCATCGAAAATCTCCTCTAACATCCATATAGTGTTAAGCAGAGGTAGATTTTCAATATTCTTTTTTCTTGGCTTAGCTTGTAAAACTAATAGAGATAAAAAAATAACTGTCAGAAAAATGAATATCCTCCTCATTAGTCGCGTCTAAATAGCTGATATGAAAACCCTAACTTGATTGGAAATACCCAAATACCATTTTTATATTCCGGTTCGATAGCAATCACAGATGATTTGGCATGAACCGGAATCAGGTAGGTAGGAACCACATTAAGAACTATATTAAATCTTGGAGAAAGTTTATACTGAACTCCAATATGTAAACCGGTTCCTATGAAACCTCCTGTTTGTAGCAGAGTTAAGGGTTTGCCCCAAATAGTGTCTGTTGGAGTATGTTCGTAGTCGTATATATAAGAATTTTTAAGATATGAATAATTGAGTTCTGCACCGCACTGAAGCGTAAATTTTTCGAAGAATTGAACAGAATAGCAGACTGCAATACCGCCATTCATTTTCTGATATTTTGGTTTTATTTGATTTATCTTGTCTCTGTACATTACCCAATCGAAATTAATTTTAAAGGTTAAATACTTAACCAATTGGTCAAGTTCAATGGCACCTCCCACTCCCCATGCTTTATTTACCATTGCATCGGTTGATAAATCTTTTATTCCATGCACTTCAATACGCTGTGCATTAATATTTTGAACACACAACAGAAGAGCTATACTCATAATAAGAAGTATGCGGCGTAGCACGAGGGGTAAAGAAATATTCATAATCATAGCATTATATTATTTGAAAAGGCAAAAATATTTTTTTTTACCAAACAATCGTATAAAACTGAAATTATTTCTAATACAAAGGGGCTGCAATCAATATCTCACATTCCTCATCTTCATCCAAAAAACCTCTATTTTTAATATGCCCACTAAGGTTGTTGTTTCGCCATTTTCAAAAAGTGCTACCATTTTAATTTCATATTCTCCATTCTCGAAAGGTTTGTACCATTCTAACAGGTCTCTTGCCGGAATATGCTCTATTTCGTCAATATACCACCTTAAACTTCCTGGAGCAGAATGGAGCTCTCCCATTATCTCTGTTTTGAAATAAACATCTTTGGCACAGAAAATGGTATCCTGTAAGTTTTCATAATGAATATCGTTTGCAGTAAATGTGGCAGATAAATTGCGGGTGGCAAAACCGGAGGGATAACAATAAGATGCACCAACACCACCCCCATAACCTAAAATAATAAAACCTGCAGGATTTGAAAAGTAGTATGAGGCAGTAATATTAAGTAGGGGCATCGCATAAAACGACATATTTGATTCAAGATGATCTATCCAATTTCCTCCACTTAACTCTATGGGGATATCCCCTCCAATAGAAACGCGGGTGTCATCTTTGGTGTTATAATGAGTACACACTACAGCATAATGTGAGTTGATTTGAGTTGTTCCATTAAAAATAAAGGGCGCTATTAAAGCATGTGAAATTTTTTGTTCTAAAGCGGGTATCCAACATAACGAAGGAGTAGCAAGTTGATGATCAGTATCTATAAAAGAACAAACCCCTATTGGTTCATCAGATTCAATATAGCAACCTGTAGGTGATATTTTTATCTCAACAAATTGACCTGCTTGCAGATTAGTAGGGTTCGTTTGCGCCCCAGGCACTGTTTGTAGGGTACCTCCAGTTAGGATAATAGTGGTATTATTTTTCGTGACAACAATACGCACCCTATCACTTGTGGAATGAGGTGTATTCGGTACAAAAAAGTTTTTTCCCCAGTTGTTAATGGGTGGAAATTGTTGATCACCACGACCACAAGGGGCAGGAAAGGCAATACAACTATTTAAAGAAAAAAAAGCAACAGGATAATTGGAGGTGATATGAGCTCCTGTCAAATCTTCATTAGTAATTAGATGGTAAACCTGCCCTTCGTTAATCGTGTCTTTAAGAACCCCATTTTGAAACACTTGCGTATCGTTTTGCGTAGCCACCACAGTGTATATAATAGCTTCTAATCCAATTAAATACGACCAATGCGTTATTTGATAGTAATCAGTACCCAGCGTTGTTGCAGGTAAAATATTTGTAACATCTCCATGCCCATAGTCTAAACCACTATATGCATAAACAGAAATTAAATCGGAACTTGTAATATACAGACTGTTATTGCTAATACCTGTTTCGAAGTTATATACAGCTTCTATTTGAGAAGGAGTAAGGCTATAAGTATATGTTTCGTAGGCTCCTAAACTAAAAGGGATCGAGCTTCCCAAAGAGGTAAAATGAATATTTCCTGTAACTGCTACACTGTCACAAATAATGCGCACCTGAATTCTCAGAGAAATCCATGTGGGTGGATAATTTACCATTCTTCCGAAAGTCAACCAAAACTCTTTTCCTTGGGTGGTTTGTGAATGAAGTGGTGAGCTATTCAGTATAAAAAGCGATATCAATATAAATAAACAGCAAACTCTTTTTATTGTTTCACCACTTTTTTAACAATCTCTCCTTGTTCTGTTACTATTTTCACAAAGTAAAGTCCTGCCGATAAGTGAGAGATATTGAGGGTGACGAGTGACGAGTGACAAGTGGCAAGTGACAAGTGACATTTTCCGTAAATATCAAAAATTTCCACACTGTTAATTGTCAATTGTTCCACCCCCTTGCCCCCGCCAGCGGGGGAGATTGCCAATTTTCCTGTGGTTGGGTTTGGGGTAATAGTGATGTTTTCAAGTAAACTGCCCCGCTCAACCACCCCGCCCTTCGGGCACCCCTCCAATACTTGGAGGGGAATATTCATCATCTCATCATCACTTTCTGCTTTCTGCCTTCTGCCTTCTGCTTCTTCTATACAAACACCATACAACCCACAAAGAATATTATTGGCAAATACTTTCCCGCGTCCGGTGTGGTTTTCAACAAAATTTACTAAATATTCAATTTCTCTTTCAGATAGTTGATAAATACTTTTTTGTTCATTTTCTAATTGTTGCAGCCAATAGATGTAGGTTTGC
>Ga0123353_10002072_pt1 | contig 24779 bp, 22 predicted proteins | sample TergutLab28metaG_3_FD_92763 | JGI IMG/M metagenome (GOLD analysis project Ga0123353, IMG submission 92763) | Labiotermes labralis P3 segment gut microbial communities from Petit-Saut dam, French Guiana - Lab288 P3 | ecosystem: Host-associated > Arthropoda: Insects > Digestive system > Gut ...
TTGCCCTCGCGGATCGTTCCACACCGTTTGCGCCGTGGAAAAATCAGGTGTTTCGTCGTCGGACGCGGGCGCTCGCGCCCGCGAGACACGCGGGCAAGATGCCCGCGTCACGTTACATGCGTTCGCCCTGGCGGCATCGCCGTTTCTCTCGGCGCCCTTGATGTCTCTGTGGTAAAATGTAGCGATATGAACGAGCCAGCACCTCAAGGCGAAGTGTCGTTGACGCGTGATCATCGTCGGCAGTGGCGGGATTGTTTGTATGTGTATCCGGTGATTTCGCGGCGGGCACGGGGGCTGTCGATAGGCGTGAATCTGAATCCCGACAAGCATTGCACGTTCGCGTGCGTGTATTGCCAGGTGGATCGTGATGTGCGGCGGGAGTTGCATCACGTGGACGTCGAGTGTATTCGTCGCGAGTTGCGGCTGGCGTTGTACGAGGCCGTCAGTGGCGAGTTGTGGCGGGAGGAGCGGTTCGCGTCCACGCCGGAGGCGTTGCGGCGGATCAACGACATCGCCTTCAGCGGCGACGGCGAGCCGACGCTTCTGCCGGAGTTCGACCGCGTGGTTCGGACGGCCCGCGAGGTTCGCGACGAGCAGGGTCGGCCTGACGTCAAGCTCGTGGTGATTACCAATGCCACCGCGATGGATCAGCCGCAATTCCAGCGGGCGATGCCGACGCTAATGAAGGACAACGGCGAGATCTGGGCCAAGCTCGACGCCGGCACCGAGGCGATGTTTCACGCGATCAATCGTCCGTTCCCGCGCGTCACGTTGCGGCACGTGCTGGGGAATATCGTGGCCGTCGCGAGGCGGATGCCGGTGGTGATTCAGACGCTCTGGCTGCGATGGGAGGGCCATTCGCCCGCGGCGGCGGAGGTGGACGCGTACATCAATAATGTGCGGCACATTCTCATGGCGGGCGGGCAGATCAAACTCATTCAACTGCACACGATCGCCCGCGTGCCGGCCTGTGCCCAGGCGTCGACACTGCCCCGCGAGGCCCTCGACGCGGTGGCGGAAACAATCCGCGCCGGCCTGGGCGACGTGCCCGTGGAGACGTTTTACGGGTGAGGGCGTTTTTTACCACAGAGGCACAGAGAAACACAGAGAGTGGATGTTGGAGTTCGAGAAGTTGTTTTCACTGGCTCGCCTTTTTGCGCTGTAGGATGTTGTGGACTACACAACGTTTTGTAGTCCATAACGTTCTACAGCGCAAAAGGCGAGCCAGTGGAAATGGTATCTCGATCACCGTGTCTCTGGATCGTCGCTGTTATTCGTATCCTCCGGCGGGGGTTTGCGGACTTCGCGGACTTTGCATTGCACGCGTTGGCGGGGGCGTTGCGGCGAGGCGTTGCCGGCGAACGGGTGGCCGGGGTCTTGGCCCGTCTGTTGGGAAAACGTCTGGCCCAGCCGCCGCATTTCCCGGCGGAACTGCCGCAGTTTGATCATGCCGTACAGCAGCGTCACGAGGAACGCCAGCACGATCAGGCCCAGGAACGCCAACGCCACCATCGCCAGCACGGGCACAGCGTACGCGAGGATGACCAGCCCGACCGTCAGCAGCAACAAAAACTTTCCCGCGCCGACGACCCACCTCGCCGGCATCGGCCAATGCATCGAAAACAAACGAAACTTCCTCATGCCATCATTCTATCACATTTCCGGTTGCTCCGCGAGGCATCGCTCACTACCATCACGCACAATGGATGCGGCGGTGCATGTTGTGGATGAGTGTCTGGGGGCGGAGAGCGGGTACGCGCTGGCGGCGTTTTTTGTCGATGCTGCCGATGCCGCCAACGGCGGCGGGCGGGTGGTGAGTGTCGGTCCCGCGCCGGAGTTGGCGTGGCTGGCCGACCGCGGGGCGGTGAGCGTTGTACCGGATTACCAGGCGGTGTTGTGCGTGCTGGAGCGTGTGCGTTGGCCCGGCGTGCGGTGGGGCGGGGAGGCGACGGCGGTGCATTGCTGGTCGCCGACGGCCTTGCGGCACGCGGCGGCTTTGGCGAGGCGGAACCGCTGTTCGCTGACGCTGCATCTGCCGTCGGCCTGCGCGGCGGCGAAACTCGATCTGCCCCGGCAGGCGAGGAAACTCGCCAGGGAAACCGTTCCGTTTCGCGTGACGGTGCCCGCATCGCCATCGGCGGATCGGCTGGTCGCCCAGGGCTTGCCTGCCGATGTGGTGGTCGTTTGTCCGCCCGTTGTGTTGCCCATTCCGGCGGACTTGCCCGCCGAGCGTCGTCGCGCGCGGCGGGCGTTGGGGTTGGCGGACGACATGCGGCTGATTGTCGCGCCCGACGCGATGATCCGTGAAGCCGGGCTGAAATTCGCCGTCTGGGCGCACGCCATTTTGCGGCACATTCGGCCGAACGTTCGGCTGTGCATGCCCACGGATGGGCCTGGCAGGGAGGCGTTGCTTCACTTCGCGGCCGCGGCGGGGTTTCGCGACGAGTTGCTCCTGCCGCGAGCGGACGTCGACGTGCCTGCCGCCCTGGCCGCCGCCGACGTGGTGGCGTTTTTCCGCGAGGATGACATCGGCCTGGCCGCCCCCGCCACGGCGCGGGCGATGAACCGCCCCATCCTCGCCGCTGCCACGCCCGACACGCGCCATATCCTCGGCCCCCACGCCACCATCGTCCCGCCAAACGACCCGCGACAAATGGCCTCGGCGCTGCTGAAGGTATTGCATCTGTAGCATGGCGGGTGCGCGAACTCGACGCCGCGCCTATGATTCGCATATTCGCGAAACGGCGATTTGTCTCAGGGCCATCGCATCGAAATATCCGCGTTTTTTCGCGGAAAGGCTGTAGGCTGTAGACTGTAGGCTGTAGGCGCGGTAGTTTTTGCGACATTTTTTTCGGCACGGCATGCCGCGCCTACAGCCTACGGCCTACAGTCTACAGCCTAAACGCGGGCCTTTTTCGATGCGATGGCCCTGCGATTTGCCGCTTGACGCCTTCGTCGGGCGAAATTATCGTAGTGCGCTTTCGGCGACATTGGATGTCGACCGAGACATGTCGTGCATTGCAGGATAAACGATGACGGATTCGAAACCGAATGGGACCTCCGCCGACACGGAAGTCGCTCGTCTGGTGGTGGAGCAGAACCTGGCTTCGCAGGAAGACGTCGACCAGTGCCTTGTCTTGGTGGCGCAGAATCAGCAGACGCTGGCCGGCACGCTGGTGCAGCAGGGCGTGGTGACGGAGCGGCAGATGGTGCGCATCCGCGCCCGGCTGGAGGAGAGCCGTCGCGGCACGCAGATTCCCGGCTATCAACTGCTCGAACGTCTCGGCGCCGGCGCGATGGCAACGGTGTTCAAAGCCCGCCAGCTCAGCCTCGACCGCGTGGTCGCCATCAAAGTCCTCTCCCGCAAACTCAGCGAAAACAAGGATTACGTCGAGCGGTTTTACAAGGAAGGCAAGGCCGCCGGAAAACTGAATCACGCCAACATCGCCCAGGCGTTCGACGTCGGCGAGGCGGGCGCGTATCACTACTTCGTCATGGAGTTCGTGGACGGCTATTCGTTGTTCGATGAAATGGAGCAGCGTCGCGGCAGGCCGTTTTCGGAATCCCACGCGCTGCGCGTGATCATCCAGGTCGCCAAAGCGCTCGAACACGCGCACAGTCAAGGACTTATCCACCGCGACGTGAAGCCGAAAAATATCATGATCACCCGGCAGGGCGACGTGAAACTGGTGGACCTGGGCTTGGCCAGGCCCGCCGACGACAACGCCACCGCCAAGGCCGAAGCGGGCCGGGCGTTCGGCACGCCGTACTACATCAGCCCCGAGCAGATTCGCGGCGAGGTGGACATCGACTTCCGCGCGGACATCTATTCGCTCGGCGCGACGTTGTATCACCTCGTGACAGGCCACGTGCCGTTCGAAGGCGCCACGCCCGTCGCCGTCATGCAGAAGCACCTCAAGGAAACGCTCGTTCCGCCCGATCACGTCAACACGAAACTCTCCGCCGGGCTGGGCGAGGTCGTCGAGACCATGATGGCCAAGGACCGCCGCCGCCGCTATGCCTCGACGGGCGACCTGTTGATCGACCTCGAAGCCATCGCCGCCGGCAGCCCGCCGCCGCAAGCACGCAAACATATCACCGCCGACGTGCTCTCAGGCCTGGCCGCCGAACAGACCGCCACGCCCTCGCCCGCCGACACCGTCGAAATGGCCTCCCCCGACGCGAGCAACTGGAAACTCTACGCCATCCTCCTGGCCGCCGCCCTCGGCGTGAGCGTCCTGCTCAATCTCATCCAGTTGGCGATGAAGTAGCACGGCGGACGTAAATTCTGTGGTAACAATCACATACCGATTGGTCGATATATTCCATGACGGTTCATTTCCGGTCAAGATGTACAGCGGGGTGGCCCAGGGCCATCGCATCTAAATGTCCGCGTTTTTTCGCGAAAAGGCTGTAGGCTGTAGACTGTAGGCTGTAGTCGCGGCAGTTTTTGCGACAAATTTTTCGACACGGCATGTCGCGCCTACAGCCTACAGCCTACAGTCTAAAAACGGGACTTTTTAGATGCGATTGCCCTGCGGGGTGGCCGCGTCGAAATTTCCTGTATCTTGTAAAGATCCCAATGGCATGCGCTATGGAAACATAAACACGTTGTGTGTGACTCTTCTGTGAAATGCCGCGCATTGATTTGGTGGAGTTCGTGGGCTTCGTTACAATAACGTAATCGGTTTTTGATTTTTGTTGTTTTACGAGACACGAGACGAGGAGTAATCATGTTTTGGATGGATTCGCAGGCTGGCTGTGCGACCGTTTTGGACGTTCCGTGCATGGAAGCGATGGAATCGCGCTTATTGCTCAGTACGGTGTCGTTCGACGGCAGCGGCAAGGCGGTGGAGTTCACCGATTACCAGGGCAATGTGGTGGTCGTGAAGCTCACTGGCGGCGGGAGCGGCACCGTGGAGTACGACGGAACCAATGCCAGCGATTACTACTGCCTGATCAACCTCACCGGCACCGGCGACAGGAGCGAATTGACCATCACGGTGAAGGGGGCGACCAAGCAGGCCACCACCACCGTCAATGAGATCGTGGTCAGCGGCGGCGGTTCGTTGAAGTCGCTCAAGGCCCCGCAGGTGAATCTGTCGGGGCGCATTGTGGACGGCGACATTGTGGACGGCAACCTGACGACGGTCGTCGCCTCCGGTGGGTCGGTTTCGCTGAACATGGTGCTCTTTTCCTCCGTGACGCTCGCGGGGGTGTCGACGTCGGTGACCAAGCTGGAGTTGAACCACGTGTTCATGGGCGAAGTGGTCGCCGCCAACATGCCCGTGGAGTTGAAGACGGTTTCGTGGGCCGACAGCGTGATCACGGCGGCCTACTTCACGAAGATCACCTCGACCGACGCGATGTCGGGCACGATCAAGGCCAATTCGTTCAATCCGAAAAACGGCGTTTCCATCGACAACCTGACCGTCAACGGAGCGTATGTCGGCGGCGATACCCTCGCCGTGGATGTGCCGGGCGCGATCCATAACATCAATGTGATCAATCTGAAGGGGTCGGTCGCGGCGGGTTCGATTAACAATCTCACGACCAGGGGCCAAAAGGCCGACGCGAAGAAAGGCCAGGCCTTTGACGCCGGCGACATGGGCGCGACGATCACGCTGAGCGGCGCGGGCGTGGCGGCGGGCAAGAACACGCTGAACTCGGTCAAGGTCGCCGGCGCGCTCACGGGCAACATGCTCGTCAACGGCGCCGTCGGCCATGTGACTGCGGGCACGATCAACACGACGATAACGGCCGCCTACTTCGCGAACATCGGCGCGAACACCGTCACAGGGTTCATCATTGCCACGTCGGCGGACGCGAAAAACAACGTTTCCATTAACAACCTGACGATGAAGGAAGCGCTCACGGGCGGCCAGTCGCTCGCCGTCTCGGTGCCGGGTGCGATCAACAACGTCAACGTGGTCAACATGAGGGGTTCGATCACGGCGGGTTCGATCGGCAACTTCTCGACCAAGGCGCAAAAGGCCGACGCGAAAAAGGGCTTGGCCTATGACGCCGGCGACATGGAAGCGTCGATCACTCTGACGGGGGCGGGCGTGGCGGCCAACAAGAACACGCTGAATTCGATTAAGGTCGCCGGCGCGCTCACGGGCGGCGTGACCGTCGCGGGCGCGGTCGGCCATGTGACCGCGGGCTCGATCGACACCTTCGTGATCGCCTCCTGGTTCTCGAACATCAGCGCGAACACCATCGCGGGCACCATCACGGCCACGTCGGCGGACGCCAGAAACAACGTCTCCATCAACAACCTGACGATGAAGGAAGCGCTCACCGGCGGGCAATCGCTCGCCGTCTCGGCCTCGGGTGCGATCAACAACGTCAACGTGGTCAATCTGAAGGGCTCGATCATTGCCTCCGCGATCGGCAACCTCACGACGAAGGCGCAAAAGGCCGACGCGAAAAAGGGCCTGGCCTATGACGCCGGCAACATGGAGGCGACGATCATCTTGAGCGGCATGGGTGTGGCGGCAGATAAGAACACGCTGAACTCGGTTAAGGTCGCCGGCGCGCTCACGGGCGGCGTGACCGTCATGGGCGCGGTCGGCCATGTGACCGCGGGCACGATCAATACGACGATACAGGCCGACTATTTCGGCAACATCAGCGCGAACACGATCACGGGCGCCATCACAGCCACGTCGTCGGAACCCAGGAACAAGGTCTCCATCAACAACCTGACGATGAAGGAAGCGCTCACCGGCGGGCAATCGCTCGCCGTCTCGGCCCTGGGCGCGATCAACAAAGTGGATGTGGTCAACCTGAAGGGTTCGATCACGGCCGCCGCGATCGGCTCGCTGACGACGAAGGAACAAAAGGCCGACGCGAAAAAAGGCCTGGCCTATGACGCCGGCAACATGGAGGCGGCGATCACGCTGAGCGGCGTGGGCGTGGCGGCCAACAAGAACACGCTGAACTCGGCCAAGGTTGCCGGCACGCTCATGGGCGACCTGACCGTCACGGGCGACGCGGGCACGATCGAGATGAAGAGCCTGCTGGCGACCCTGAACGTCACGGGCAAGGCGACGGTGAGAACACAGGACGTGCTCGCGTCGACGGAGCCTGTCGGCGGTGCGCCGGGGCAGCTCCAGATTGGCAGCGGCGAGGTGAGGGACAAGAACGGTTCGAACAAGTACACCGGCGCGACGACGCTCTACGTGGCCAATGCCGCCATGTTCGCGGTGGCGGACTTGTTCTCGGACTATCTTTAGCTCGCCCACAACAACGTATGACGGCGTGAACGGCAAGACCCGGCAGACGATGGTCGAGAGCACGTCCGCAGGCGGCGGCGAACTGACGAAGAGTTACGCCACCGGCGGCGAGACGTTTTTCGACATCACCTGGCGAGGCGCCGCGGCGGGCGTGACCGCGGTCACGGGATTGAGCTTGTACTACGCCGACAGCCACGAGACGAACACGGCCTGGTTCACCATGGATCTGGATCTGCCGTCGCTGGTGGCGCTCAGGACGGCGGTGAAGGCGTCCGCCCCGGTCAGCGGCGGCATCGACGTCGACGACATCGCCGGCGGCAGCCTTCATGTGGATTTCAGCGGAACGGCGACGTCAAGCCTGACGCTGCTGGGGCCCGATCCGGTAACGACGCCGCTGGGCGCGTTCGCGGCGGCGAAGGTGCAGTTCGACATCACGATCATCGGTTCGCTGACGAGCGGCGGTTCGTCGGCGGGCACGCTCACGATGACTTTGACCAACACGCTCTGGATCGTGCCAGGCCTGGGCATCGTCAAGATGAGCGGCGCCGTCTCCGCCAGCAACGCGGGCAAGGAAACGTACACGATGGAACAAGTCGCGTAGCGAGTGAAAAAGAACGACGCGGATATGGCTTGCCGGTTTGCGATGTAGGCACCCCTGACGCCAAATGTATGATTATCCGACTTCACGAAGACCGAGCGGGATGACGCGGATTAACGGATTTGAGGATTACCGTACTGGAACGGGAACTCGTAGAATCCTTAAATCCGTGCAATCCCGCTCGGTCTTCGTGAAGTCGGATAGAGTTTCGTATTTCGCCTTGTACAACGTTTTACAACGCAAACCGGCGGAGCCCTATCCGCGTCTTTCTTACCCCGCCGTGTTGAGTCTTCCCGCCAGCAGGAGTGGGGTGGACGACGTCCACAGGCCGTGCTGTTTGCACATCAGCCGTACGTAGGCTTCCTCGATGGTGTGCATCGGCAACTCGAACGTCACGCGCGGCAGCATGCCCGCCCGCAGGAATTGTCGATAGCTCCGCCCGTCCGCGATGACCTCGATCCATTGTACGAAATGGTCGTGTCCCATCTCGTGCGGCGGTTGGCCGACGGTGACGCGAAGTCCCTCGCCGACCGTTTCGAGCATCGGAATGTGCCGCCGCCGACCCGCGGAGAACGATTTCTCCGGAAGCCGGTCCATCGCCCGCCCGCAGCAGCGAAGCCCCGTCCCGCCGTCGATCAGCACCTCGATCACCATGCCGCACTCGCGGCATTTTTGAATGTCAAGTCGTCCGCTCATGGCCCGACCCTTTGCGAGGTATCGCCCGCGTACGCTTCCGTCAATTCCACCAGGCCGGCAAGGGGGGCGTCGAAACTCGCCAGGTACGACTCGATGGTCTCCTGAAGTTTCGCCACCGCCTCATCCCGCGACGGGGCGTACGCAAAACACCCCGGCAAAGCGGGGCACCACGCCCGACAATAGCCTCCCGCATCCCGCGACGTTTTCACCTGATATTTCATGAGTGTCCTTTATCATCCGAAGCGGTAAACCAGAACGCGCTCCCACGGTTACCCCACATAATCAAAGCACCGTTGTTCGCGCCTTACAATGAGCGCCGTTTCTGAATTCCCCGCCGGGCTTCAAGCCAGTGCCCCCATCGGGCCAACCCCTAGGGCAATCGCATCGGAAATCCTTTGGTTTCGTGCGATCTTCCGCAACGGAGTCGTTTTTGAGGCTGTTAGGGAGAGGCTTATGCAACATTAGGCCTAATGTTTCGAAGCCGGCACCTAACAGTCTAACAGCCTAACAGTCTAGCAGCCTAATAGCCTAACAGCCTCTTCACGAAACCTGGGTAAATTGTAGAAGCGATTGTCCTGGGCCAGCCCTTAAGCGTTCGAGCCATCGCAGAACATGGTTCGTATAACCCGTACGAATTTTCCTGGGGATCCGTGCATGGATTCCCCAGGGCATGCGTTAAACTAACCGCCGGTTGTTTCGATTGTCTATACGAGGCGGACTCGGCGCGATCGGCGTCGGCGGGTTCGTCATACGGAGAACATAACGTGAAGCGTGCCATCATGACTGTGGTGATTCTCGCCGCGATCGGCGGCGGGGCGTATTACTGGTTTTTCATGCGAAAAGGGGCCGTGGTGGTCGCGGCGACGACCACGACCGCCCAGGCCGAGCGGGGCGACATCATGGCCTCGGTGGTCTCCAACGGGCGGGTGGCGTCGAACCTCGACGTGGACATCAAATGCAAGGCCAGCGGGGAGATCATCAACCTGCCCTTCGACATCAGCGCCGCCGTCAAGAAAGGCGATCTGCTGGTGGAACTCGACCCGGTGGACATGGAACGCGAACTCACGCGGGCGCGAATGCAACTGACGATCAGCGAGTCGCGTCTCCAGTCGGCAAGACATAACCTCAGCGTGGCGGAAAAGACATTGACCACCGACAAGGCCCGCGCCGAGGCCGCCCTGGCGTCCGCCCAGGCCAAGCATGCCGACGTCCAGTCCAAGGCCAATCGCACGCAGCAGCTCTTCGAGAAAAATTTCGCCAGCGACGAGGAGTTGGAGACCAGCCTCACCTCCGTTGTGCAGGCGGAGACGGAACTGCGAAACGCCCAGATCAAGCTCGACGAACTCGCGACGCAGGAATTGACCATCGAGTTGCGGCGGATCGACGTGGCGCTGGCGCAGCACACGGTGGAGGACAACCAGGTGGCCGTCCAGATGGCCCAGGATCGGCTCGACGACACGAAGGTGACGTCGCCGATGGACGCGGTGGTGTCGGCCTGCGCGGTGCAGAAAGGCGTGATTATTTCGTCGGGCGTCAACAACGTCGGCGGCGGGACGACGATCATGACATTGTCGGATTTGTCGCGGCTGTTCGTGTACGCGTCGGTGGACGAGAGCGACATCGGGCGCGTGCAGTTGGGGCAGTCGGTGAACATCACGGCCGACGCGTTCCCCGGCGTGACGTTCGACGGCCGTGTGACGCGTATCGCGACCAAGGGCAACAACGTATCGAACGTGGTGACGTTCGAAGTGCAGATCGAAGTGCTCGCCGAGCGGCAGCGGCGCCGTGGCGGTGAAGGCGGGCCTGGCGGTGGTTTTGGCGGCGGGGCCGCGTCCATGCCCGCCGCCGGCGGGTCCCGTGACGCGGGCATCTTGCCCGCGCAAACGCCAGCGGGTGGGCAGGATGTTTCCTCAGGGCTAGTCCAACGCGGGCGGGACGCCCGCGAGACACGCGGGCAAGATGCCCGCGTCACGACGGATGCGCCCGGCGGTGCGGGTGGCCCCGGTGGCATGGCGACGCGTGCGCCCTCGGCCCGGCCTCAACTCAAACCGGAAATGACCGCCAACGTGGAGATCATCGTCGCGGATCGTCGCGACGTGGTGACGGTGCCCGCCGAGGCCGTCAGCCGCAAGGGCGGGCAGCAGTTCGTTACCGTCGAGAAGTCCGACGGCACCACCGAGGAGTTCGCCGTGGTGGTCGGCATCACCGACGGCGACCGCATGGAGATCGTCAGCGGACTCGACGCGGGAGCGACCGTGCAGCTTCGCAAGGGCGGCGGCAGCCGCTGGAGCGGGCAACCGGGCCAGGGCGGCCCCGGCGGGGGCGGCGCCAACAGCATGATGCGCGGCATGATGCCCGCCGGCGGCGGGGGAGGGCGAGGCCGATGATGATCGACGCCCGCAACCTCCGCAAAACCTACCGTCTCGGCGGCACGGAAGTTCACGCGCTCGACGGCGTGGACGTCCAGATCGACGACGGCGAGATGGTCGCCATCACAGGCCCGTCCGGCAGCGGAAAGAGCACGCTCATGCAGATTCTTGGCTGCCTGGACTCCGCCGACAGCGGCACGTATCACCTGGCCGGCGAGGACGTCTCCACGCTCAGCGAAGACCGACTCGCCGACGTGCGGAACCGCCGGATCGGCTTTGTTTTCCAGAGCTTCAACCTGCTGTCGCGAATGAACGCGATCGAAAATGTCGAGCTGCCGCTGCTCTACGCCGGCCACGCCGGGGCCAAAGACAAGGCCGAGGCGGCGCTGAAAACGGTGGGCCTGAACGAACGAGGGCATCATCACCCCAACCAATTGTCGGGCGGGCAACGGCAGCGCGTCGCGATCGCCAGGGCCCTCATCACCGATCCGGCCATCCTGTTGGCCGACGAACCCACCGGCAACCTCGACACGAAAACCGGCGACGAAATCATGGCCCTGTTCGCGTCCCTCAACGACCAGGGCAGAACCGTCATCGTCGTCACGCACGAGTTGGACATCGCCAGGAAGTGCCGGCGGCAGATACTCATTCGCGATGGGAAGGTGTGTGAGTAATGCTGTTCTGGGTCATCGTCAAAGTCGGATTGAAAAGCCTCTGGGCCAACAAGCTGCGGTCGTTGTTGGCGATGCTGGGCATTATCATCGGTGTGGGCGCGGTCATCGCCATGCTCGCGATGGGGGCGGGCGCCAAGGGGCAGGTGATGAGCCGCATCTCCGCGATGGGGTCGAACCTGCTGATCGTCAGGCCGGGGCAGGCACGCGGCATGGGCGTGATCGTCGGCGCCAACCAGCGGCTGACGCTGGACGACGCGCTGGCCCTGCGCGAGGTCGAGGGCGTCCGCCAGTTGGCGCCCGTCGTCAGCGGCACGCAGCAGATCAAGTACGGCAACCGCAACACCCGCCCGTCCATCACCGCCACGAGCACGACCTACCTGCCTATTCGCGATTTTCACGTCGAAAAAGGCAGGCCCTTCACCGAAGGCGAAGTCGAATCCGCCGCCCGCGTCGTGATCCTCGGGCCCGTGACAGCCAACAATCTCTTTGACCAGGACGACCCCATCGGCGAGACGGTCAAGCTCAAGGGCATCAACTTCACGGTCATCGGCGTGCTCAAGGCCAAGGGCGACCAGGGGTTTTTCAATCTCGACGATCAGGCCTTCATTCCCTACACCGTGGGCATGAAACAGGTGCTCGGCCAGGATTATCTCCGCGAAATCAACGTGCAGGCCTTCGACGGCGCGGACCTGGCCAAGCTCCAGGAAGACATGACGGCCGTGCTGCGAAAACGCCACCGCATCCCGGACGGTCAGCCGAACGATTTCGACATCCGCAACCAGGCCGACCTGATCTCCTCGATGATGGAGATCAACGACACCTTCACGATCCTGCTGGGCAGCGTGGCGGGGATTTCGCTGCTGGTGGGGGGCATCGGCATCATGAACATCATGCTGGTGAGCGTGACGGAGCGGACGCGGGAGATTGGTATCCGCAAAGCGATCGGCGCGCGGCGGCGGAGCATCATGACGCAGTTTCTGGTCGAGGCGATCATCATCAGTTGTCTTGGTGGGCTGATGGGCGTTGCCCTCGGCGTCGCGGGCGCCCGCGTGATCGGGGCCGCCACACAGTTCGTCACGCAGATCGAACTGTCCAGCGTGCTGCTGTCGCTGTCATTCTCAGCCATCGTGGGCATCTTCTTCGGCTGGTACCCGGCGCGGCGAGCGGCGAGCCTGAGTCCGATCGAGGCGCTTCGCTATGAGTGAACTGTGTGGCGTGTTGGTGAACAAGAATCGTTTGTTACAGGGAGTCGTTTCGTTAACTGGTTACCTCGTTAACTAGTTAACTGGTGGATTGGCCGAACTCACGAGTTAACTAGTTAACCAGTCAACCAGTTAACGAAACCGTTCCTTCGGATCGATGGAATGGTTTCACCGTCGAACTGCGAAAGTCCGATCCAAAGGTGGACAATGAAAACAACCATAATCATAGGCATGGTGTTCGCGATGGCCGTCTGCGCCTGCACGGCGTACGATTTGCATAAGCCTGAAGATGACATTCTCTTCACCGGCACGACACAGCCGGCTGAGGACGGCGCGTCGTTGGACGAGCTCGTGCCGCTGACCGGCCCGGTGCGGTTGAACGTCGCCACCGCCGTTGTGCTGGCGGTGAACAACAACAAACAATTGGCCGTCGCGAAATACAGCCCCGCCATCAGCCGCTCGGCGGAACTGACCGCCCTGGCCGCCTTCGACCCGAACTTCAACGGCTCGCTTTCCTTTGGCCGAAGCGAAACCGACCAGCGAAACATCGGCCTCCTGCCCATCGCCATCGGCAACAGCGGCAACCTGTTGCTGGGCCTGAGCCAGTTCCTGCCCACCGGCACCAAAATCGACGCCGGCGCCACCACCGACCACAATGCCGACCGCGACCGCACCCGGTTCGGCCTGGGCATCACACAATCCCTCCTGCGAGGCGCCGGCACCGATGTCAACCTCGTCACGCTTCGCCAAAGTCGCCTCGACATCGAAAGCTCCCTCTACGAACTCCGCGGCGTGGCCATGGATCTCGTCGCCCGCACCGAGTCGGCCTATTGGGACTACGTGCAGGCGACGCGGCAGATGGAGGTCATCACGCAGTCGCTGGAATTGGCCAACAAGCAGCTCGAGGAAACCCGCGAACGCGTGGCCGTGGGGCGGCTGGCGGGAATCGAAATCGCCGCCGCCGAGGCCGAGGCCGCCAGCCGAACCCAGGACCTCATCAACGCCCAGGCGACGCTCCAGCAGAATCACCTCGCCCTCATGCGGCTGATCAATCCGCCCGGCGACAATCCGTTCACCCGGCCCATCGTCATTCTTCAACAACCCTCCACCGAGGAGATCCCGCTCGATCCGCTCGATCAATGCATCGCGGCGGCGTGGGTTCGCAGGCCGGAGATGAACCAGTCGCGGCTGGCGATCAACCGCAACGCGCTGGACATCGTCCGCACGAAAAACGGCCTGCTGCCGAAACTGGACCTCTTCGCCGAACTGGGCAAGACCGGCTACGCCCGCTCAATCGCCGGCTCGGTGGGCGACCTCGTCACCGGTCACAGTTTCGACGCCAAGGTCGGCGTCAGCGGCGAGGTCTCCCTGACCAACCGCGCCGCACGGGCCGCTTTCACGAAAAGCCTCCTCGTCCGCGAGCAGGATTTCGAAGCCCTGTACAACCTCAGCCAGTCCGTGGAAATGGACGTCCGCCGCGCGTACGTCGAAGTCCAGCGGGCCAGCGAACAGGTCAACGCCTCCGCCGCCACGCGACGCTTGCAGGAACTCAAACTGGAAGCGGAGCAGACGAAATTCCGCGAGGGCAAGTCCACGTCGCTCCAGGTGGCGCAGGTCCAGCGGGACCTGCTCGCCAGCCAGATCGGCGAACAGGCCGCCATCGCCGCGCGACTCAAGGCGTTCGTGGAGTTGTATCGCCTGGAGGGCACGCTGCTGGAACGCCGTGCCATTCGCGCCCCCGGCGAAGACCCCACCGCCCTGATCCCGCAAAAACCCATCGCCCACTGGCGCGTCAACGGCTGGGGCAACGACCCGGCCGCCATGGGTGTCGTGGCGATGGAAATGGACGAAGCGGATGATATGACTATAGAAGAAAATCCGTTAGAAGAGTAAGCGTAAAGGAACTATAGATGCAATTCAATCTATATAATGACATCAAGTCATTCTATAAAGATGTTTATGATGTGTTGATGCGCCACGAGTCGCAGAACATGATTCCGTTGGGCAATGTGATCATCGGCCATACGGGCACGGACAAAACCGGCTGGCGGGATGCCGCAAACTGGTTGATGGCCACGGTGTCGGATGACACGGGAATCCGGCTGACCGGAGTGATGACGCCGCCGCATCAATTGACACTTTATGCGACAGATAACCACGTCGATGCCGCGGCCCTGGCTTGTCTTGTGGAAGGAATGATAGACACCCGTTTTTCTGTTCCTGGCGTGATGTCGGAAAAAACACTGGCTGAACAGTTTGCCAAAACATATGCCGTTGCCAAGGGTGTTGGCTACATTATACAGAAAAGCATGCGTCTATATGAACTATCGCGGGTGAATCCTGACATTCCCAACGTCGGCGACGTGAGGTCGGCGCGGGAAAGCGACATGGCGTTCCTTCCGTACTGGATCGAAGGCTTCGGCCGCGACTGCCAAGTGCCACACCGGATGAACCTCGACGGCGAAAATGCTCGCTACGAGGTCGCCGCGAAACGAATGTATGTTTTGGAGGACAACGGAACACCGGTCTCGATCGCGAAAATCACCCGTGACCTACAGACAGTCTGCGGTATTGGCCATGTGTATACGCCGCCGTATTTCCGCGGCAAAGGCTACGCGACCTCCTGCGTCGCCGCCGTCAGTCGCCTGATGCTGGAACGTGGGTTTACGAAGTGTATACTATATACCGATCTGGCCAACCCGACTTCCAACAGCATATATCAAAAAATCGGTTACACGCCGATCAGCGACGCATCGGAAATCGTGTTCGAGTAGAGATCACACTCTATCGTCGCCGGTTCATTTCTCGTTGGATGTCCCGTTGGGCCTGTTTGGATTTGAGGTCCTGGCGTTTGTCGAACATTTTTTTGCCCTCGGCGAGGGCGATTTCGACCTTGGCCCAGCCGCGATGGAAGTATACCGTCAGCGGCACGATGGTTTTGCCTTTTTGTTTGACGTGCGTCACGAGGGCGGCGATCTGCCGTCGGTGGACCAGCAGGCGGCGGTCGCGCGTGGGCTCGTGCTGCATGAGAGGCCCGGCGAGCGGGTACGTGGCGATATTCGCGCCGACAAGAAACAGTTCGCCGTCGCGGAGGCGGACGTAGGCTTCGTCGATCTTCGCCTGCCCGGCGCGCAGACTTTTCACCTCGGTGCCGACCAACTCCACGCCGCACTCGAGCGTCTCGCGAATATGGTAATCATGCCGGGCCTTCTGATTGGAAATCCGAGGCCCAGCCGGCTTTTTGTTCGGTTTGTTCGATTTGTCGTCGGTTTTTTTGGCCATACAACTATAGAGTCTTGAGGTAGGCTTCCACGGCCGTCAGAAACGTTTTTGCGTTCTCGATCTGCCTGGCGACAACGTCTTTGGAAATTACAAAAAAATCTTCATAGTCGCTGTCGCCTCGTGTGTCAAAGGCACCACGTATCATGTCGAAAAATTCGGGTGGAAAAATACCTGTCTTGATGTTTCGTTGTTGAAAGGCGGCAATGACTCCGGAGTGCTTCTTGGAATCAAAGCCGTCCATCGCCAGGACAGCCCGCATCGCGTGAAAGATGCAGTAGTATGCCCGGTTCGCGGCGGCTTTGTACAAACCGTTCTCTCTTACGAGCAACGCGGTGTCCAGGCACTCTCGCGCCTGTTCAAGCCGATCATTCGCAAGTGCCTTCCGATCGTCGTTAAGCACACAGCACCACCCCGTCCTTCTGGACGTTTTGATAAAATGGCAGCACGCTCAGGAATCTATAGAACGTTGCGGTGGACGTGACGTGCAATGACACCAGCGCGTCGTGCTCCAAGCCAATCCCGGGGAGAAGATCGCTGATTTTTTGACGAACATCGCACGCCTCCTCCTGTGGAATATCCGCCAGCACCATGATGTCGATGTCGGACTCGTCATCCTGATCCCCGCGCGCGTAGGATCCGTACAGGATCACCTTGTGCAGCTTGTCGCCCAAGCTGTCCTTGGCCGCCTGGACCACCCTGCTCGTGATGTCATTCAATGCCGACGCGGTGCACATAAAACGTCCTCGTTCCTCTTCCTGTGGTATTATATCGGCCACGGGCTGCGCTCGCGACCACAAAGAATCGCTTTACCCACGCCGCTTCCTGCGGTAATACTCTGGGTATGCAAATACAAGCTGCCGTGGATATTTTGATTGTCGAGGACGAGCGGGCGCATGCCGAGGCCATTCTGGAGGGCCTGGAGCGGCTGGGGCATCGGTGCGTCGCCGTGCATGACGGGCAGGCCGCCGTCGCGCGCGTGCGGGCGCAGGCGTTCGATATCGTCGTTACCGATCTGCGTCTTGGCACGGGCCCCGACGGCCTGGCCGTCCTCGATGCCGTGATGGAGCACTCGCCCGGCACGAAGGTCATCCTCATCACCGCCCACGCGTCGGTGGCCACCTGCCGGACCGCCTTGCAGCGCGGCGCGTTCGATTACATCGAAAAACCCATCGACCTCGACGAACTGCGGGCCGTCGTCACGCGGGCGGCGGAGGATTCCGCCCAGCGACGCACCATCGCCGAACTCCGCCAGCAGCTCCACGAAAAATACGGCTTTGACAACATCGTCGGGCACAGCCCGGCCATGCTGCGAATCCTCGACGTCATCCGCCGCGTCGCGCCCAGCGACCTGCCCGTTCTGCTCCTGGGCGAAAGCGGCACGGGCAAGGAACTGCTTGCCAACGCGGTGCATCTCAACAGCCGACGGGCCGGTCAGCGATTCGTCGCCATCAACTGCGCGGGCCTGAGCGAGACCCTGCTGGAGGACGAACTGTTCGGCCATGTCAAGGGCGCGTACACCGGCGCGCTCGCCGACCGCCCCGGCCGATTCGAGCACGCCGACGGCGGCACGCTTTTCCTCGACGAAGTTGGCGACATGCCGCTGGCCATGCAGGCCAAACTCCTCCGCGTGCTGGAAAACGGCGAGGTCGTCCGCGTCGGCAGCAACGAGCCCATCCGCGTGAACGTACGCATCATCTCGGCCACCAACAGCGACCTCGAACAGAAAATCAAAGATAAAACGTTCCGCGAGGACCTGTACTTTCGCATCAAAGGCGCGACGGTGGAAATTCCACCGCTGCGAAACCGCCGCGAGGACATCCCGCTGCTGATCGAGCACTTCATTCAGCACGCCAACGCCACGCACGGCACGAAGGTCCGCGCGATTACCCCCGAAGCCCGCCGCGTGCTGATCGCCTACCCCTGGCCCGGCAACGTGCGGCAACTGCGGAACGCCATCGAAAACATGGTCGTCCTGGCCGGCGAAAACGAAAAACTCACCGCCGACGATCTTCCCGACGACATGCATCGCCCCGCCGCCGAATTGCCGCAGGCAGGCCCAAACCCGCTCGCGGGCCTGAGCATGGAGGAGGCCGAGAAACGCCTCATCCGCGACACCCTCAAACTCACCGCCGGCAACCGCGAACAAGCCGCCACCATCCTCGGCATCGGCGAACGGACGCTGTATCGCAAGATCAAGGAGTATCAGTTGGAGGAGTGAACCACATCGCCACGTAGAGCAAACGCGCGTGTATTTCCGATTCTCGCACGACCTTCGCCTTCAAGCGTCACTGGCCACAGGCCCTGCCATTTTGCGTTGTAGATCGTTGTGACAGGCAAAACGTTCAGTCGCTCACACCGCCTTACAACGCAAAATGGCAGGGCCTGTGGCCAGTGACGCCTGAAGGCGAAGGTCGTGCGAAAAGAGGGATGTACATGTGATTGCGATGTAGGACGCGGTAAGTTACTGGCGTGAGTTGTTTCGCGGCGGTACAATCGCGGGCGACTTTCCTACGAAAGGATCGATCATGATTCTTCGCAATGCGATCGCATGTCTGGCGGCGATGTGGGCCGTTTCCGTCCTGGCCGATGACGCGCTGACGAAGGCGGTCGATCCGTACGACCAGGCCGACCAGAAGGTCAAATTCTTCAAAACCGCCGGCAACTCCGGCGAGTTGGATCAGAAAAAATTCCTTGCCGATCAGAAGGCCGGCGGGGGACTGATTCTGCCGTTCGAGAAATGGGAGACGGCCGCCGCGTTCGACAAAAACAAAAACGGCACGCTGGACTGGTTCGAGTTCGAAGCCTATCGCCAGGCGATGCGGGCCGCCGTGCTGGCGGGATTCGACAAAAACAAAGACGGCAAACTCACCGGCGACGAACGCGCCGCCGCCCTCAAGGCGCTGACGGACGGCAAGGTGGTCATCAAGCCAGGTGCCGAGGCCCCACGGGCGTTCCCGCCGACGGCGGCCAGCCAGCCTACAAGAATCTCGCTGGAGGCAAGTGGTTTGAGCGAAGAAACCATTCGCCACATCAAAGAAAAAATTCCCAACGCGGTGGCCGTGGACACGCGAGACACGAAAGACACGGACATTCGCATCGTCTACTGTGGCGACGGCCAGATGCGCATTCTGGACATGCGCAGCGAGGAAGAACAGGCCTGGCTGGCCGCGATTGTGCGACGTAATGAAGAGCGCAGGGAACGCATGCTCGCGTCGCCGTTGCGGGAGTTTCTCCTACGAAACTTCGATGCCGACGGTGACGGAAAACTCAGCGACAAAGATGGGGAAGGGGCAATGTGCGATGCGTTTCTGTTTGAGTTACAAACGACGATGATGAACTGGCAGTCGGTGATGTTCGACAAAGACACCACCAACGATGAGCGCCACGAGATCGAGCGAACGTTGAACGAGCGAATCGAATTGGCCGCGGGAAAACGAATCCACGGCGGCGGGCCGCCCTCGCCCGAAAAAGAGGACGCCTTTCAGAAACAGATCGAGATCGGCATGGCGCGGTACATCGAGCGCATCGAAAAACAGGTCATCCCAAACCACGGCGGTAAACCCAGCAAGGCTTCCCGCGCCGCCCTGCTCAAAGCCATCGAAGCCGATTTTCGCGAGCGGGCGAAAAAAAACGGCATGACCAACGGCAAACTCACCCTCGACGATGGTGAAAAACTTTTCCTGGAATTGATGGATGAATGGTTGAAGAACGAGTAACGGATGTGTTTAGAGCAAGTTGCCCGAGCGCGGCTATGGCTTGCCTCTTTGCGCTGTAGGACGCGGTGTGAAACAAAACGTTTTGTTTTGCGCCACGTCCTACAGCGCAAAGAGGCAAGCCATAGCCGCACACTCGCCCTGGTCGGAAATCATTCCAACTTGTCGCTCAGATCAAAGTAGGTTCTCGCATCACTCGTCGTCATTGGCGGCTGTTCTTGCGCCAGCATGTTTAAGATCTCGTCGCGCACCGCCTGGGGTTTTACGTTGAGTTTTTTGAGCACGTGTAGCGCCACGCCGTCGGTTTCGCGGAGCAGGGCCAGCAGCAGGTGTTCCGTGCCGATGGTGGGGCTTTTGAGGGCGCGGGCTTCGTCGATGGTGGCCCGCATGACGTTCCGGGCGTGTTCGGTCCGGTATACGCCTGCCGGCACCTTGACGCGAGGGCCTTCCTGCGAAATCTTGGCCAGCGCCTGCCGTGCGTGTTGTAAATTCACGCCCAGCGCCGCCAGCGCCCGATGCCCATGCCCCGCCGGCTCGGCGATCAACGCCAGCAGCAGATGCTCCGTGCCCAGATACTGGCTGTGCATCTGCTGGGCTTCGATCCCTTCCAGTTCCAGCACCGTCCGCGCGTGTTTGGTGAATCGTTCAAACATGGTGATATCTCCTCGCCAAGCACATTGGCAAGAAATGTACGACATTCCGCTGGCAAAATCAATCATAGACCCAAGGGCGAAGACCGAAGGGGTGTGTTTGAATTTTTCGGTACGGTGAAATGGTCTTGTTTTCTGTGAAAAACAACCGATTATCCTCCCCGGCCCCGCGCGGAAAGGCCTGTCCGCAGCCCCAACGGGGCGTCTGATGTAGCCCAGGGTGAGCGTACTCGCGAACCCTGGGTTTAAGTGTTTTCGAGTTCATTCACCGTGCCTGACGCCACTGGCCGCACGTCATACCGTCGCGTGAAGGCGGCGGCGAACGACTCGCACATTCCCGTGTACGCGTCGCTCGAAGCCGTGCCAACATGACGATGCGCCCTCGGCCAGTGGCGTCAGGCCGCGACGAGGATGAGAAAAAGGCCCTGTCCCCAGGGTTCGCGAGTACGCTCACCCTGGGCTATATCAGACGCCCCGTTGGGGCTGTGGGCCGGCCTTTCCGCGCGAGGCCGGGGAGGATAATCGGTTGTTTTTCACGGAAAACCAGACCATTTCACCGTACCGGAAAATTCAACCATACCCAGACCGAAGGCGTGTTTGGTTTTCCCACATTTCGCCCTGGTGGAGCGCCTACAGCCTTCGGTCTTCGCCCTGCTTTTTCTCCCGTCCCCGTGGCTTCGCCGTCAAAAAACTGTAGAATGTCGTGGACACATACGAGGTGAATCATGGGTGGTCAATTTTCGGGAACGGTGGAGCGCGTCGACGCGACGCGGTGGCGGATTCCTCGGTCCGGCGGGATGCGCGTGGACGGGATGATCTACGCCAGCGACGAGTTGATTCACGGCGCGATCGGCGACGGCGGGGCGCAGCAGGTGGCCAACGTGGCGCATCTGCCGGGGATCGTGGGCGCGTCCCTGGCCATGCCGGACATTCACTGGGGGTACGGATTCCCCATTGGCGGCGTGGCGGCGACGGACGTGGCCTCGGGGGGCGTGGTGTCGCCCGGCGGCGTGGGGTACGACATCAATTGCGGCGTTCGGCTGTTGCGGAGCGACCTGCCCGCGGCCGAGGCCCGTGACCGTCTCAAGCCGTTGGTGGACCAACTTTTCCGCGACGTGCCTGTGGGCGTCGGCGTGGGGGGCGAGTTCGAATTCGTCGGCAGCGAACTGCGGAGCCTGCTCGCCAAAGGGGCTGGCTATCTGCTGGAAAAAGGGCTGGCGACGCCCGACGACATCGACGCGACGGAGTCGGGCGGCGGACTCGCCGACGCCGATCCCGACGCCGTAAGCCGCGAAGCCTGCAAGCGAGGCCTGGATCAGTGCGGCACGCTCGGCAGCGGCAACCACTTCGCCGAGGTGCAGTACGTCGAGGCCATTTACGACGCCGAAGCCGCTGCCGCGCTGGGCCTGGTCCAGGGCACGATGGCGGTGATGATCCACTCCGGCAGCCGCGGGCTTGGGCACCAGGTCTGCACGGACTACATCAAGGAACTTCGCGGCGCGCCGGCGAAGTACGGCATCGAGTTGCCCGACCGGCAGTTGGTCTGCGCGCCGGTGGAGAGTCCCGAGGGGCGGCGATACCTGGCCGGCATGCGGGCGGCGGCGAATTTCGCCTGGGCGAACCGGCAATTGCTGGCGGTGCAGGTCCGCCGCACGTTGTCGCGGTTTTTCGGACAAAGCGAGGAGAGCCTCGGCCTGCGGCAGGTGTACGACGTCGCGCATAACATCGCGAAAATCGAGATGCACGTCGTTGAAGGCCAGCGTGTGAAGGTGTGCGTGCATCGTAAGGGCGCGACGCGGGCGTTCCCCGCCGGCCATGAGGAGTTGGCCGAGCGGTTCCGCGCGATCGGTCAGCCGGTGCTGATTCCCGGCGACATGGGCAGGGCGAGTTACGTGCTGGTCGGCGCGCCGGGCGCGATGGAGCAGACGTTTGGCTCGACCTGCCACGGCGCAGGCCGCGTGATGTCCCGCACCAAGGCCATCGAGCATGCCAGGGGCAGGCGGATCGATCAGGAACTGGCCGCCCACGGCATCATCGCCCGCTCCCGCGAACGCACGGGCCTGGCGGAAGAACAGCCCGACGCGTACAAAGACATCGACGCCGTCATCCGCTGCGTCACCGACGCCGGCCTGGCGAGAAAAGTCGCCCGGCTGCGGCCGATGGGCGTGATTAAGGGATGATATGTATGCCCTACTTGATCGACGGAAATAATCTCCTGCACGCGTTGAAGAAGGCCGGCTCAGAGTTGCCCCGGTCGGGATTGTGCGCGTTGTTGAGCGCGTTGTCGCAACGGCCTCCGCGGGTGGCGGCGCGTCGGGAGACGGTTGCGCCGGCGGATCGGCGGCGGTCGGACGGCACGCGGACGGCGCACGCGGTGACGGTCGTGTTCGACGGCCCCGCGCCGCAGGGGGCGCTGGCTAAGCAGATCCAGACGCCGGGCGTGCGGGTGCTCTACGCGGCGCCGGAGAAGGCCGACGAGGTCATCGTTCGATTGATCGCCGCCGACACCGCGCCGCGGCGGCTGATCGTCGTGAGCACGGACCGCGAGATCCGCAAGGCCGCCCGCCGTCGACGCTGCACCAGCCGACTGAGCGAAGAATTTATCGACGACCTGCTCCGCGCGACGCGCCCGGGCGGCTTCACCTCACCCGCCGAACCGCCACAAAAATATCAAGGCCTCTCCGCCGACCAGACCCGCCAATGGCTGACCGAGTTCGGCTATCCACCCGAAGACGACGAGGGCGACGACGAAGAGGAGGACGATGACGAAGACGACGGCGAATGGGACGATGACGATCAGGCCGACACCGAATGGGGGCCGAGACGGTAGGATATCTTTCATTTCACCACAGAGACACAGAGATCACGGAGAGTGGTGTTGTTCGAGAAATCGTTTTCACTGGCTCGCCTTTTTGCGCTGTAGGGTGTTGTGGACTGCACAACGTTCTGTAGTCCACACCGTTCTACAGCGCAAAAAGGCGAGCCAGTGAAAACGGTTTGTGGTGCCCAGCCTGTTGTCACCCCAGCACCTGCACGTCGTTGCCCGCCAGGTCGCGCATTTGACAGGGTTCGACGTGGATGGTCAGGCCCGGCGCGGCGGCGAAGTTGTACACGCCGCCGCGGGACGTGAGCGAATCGACGGCCTCGGCGACGACGCGCGGCGGCAGCGTCACCGTCACATCGTCCCCGCGGGCCTTCCAACGCAATTCGGGTCCCGACTCGAACGTCACCGCCCGCGACTGCCCCTGCACCGTCAAAGGCCTGCCGTACGAGAGCCTCGCCGACAGCAGCGTCACCAGATCGCCCACCACGTTGGCATCCAGGGAAATCGTCAGCGACTTGCGAAGCCACCCCGCCTCCTTGAATCGCACGCCCGTGGCGTACACGAACCGCGTGGCTGAGCCTTCCGCCCGCGAGCGAACCTCCAACTCCGCCGCGATGGGCGGATGCTTCAATATCGAGCGGCGGCGAAGGTCCGTCCGCAGCAGCGGATCGCGGCAAGAGGCGAACAGATCGAGAAATCCCGTGATGTTCCACGATTTCGCCGCGCGAAGCTCGTCCAGCGTCACGCCGACCACCTGCACGAACCCCACGCGGCCATTGGGGGTTTCGATCGCCGACAGTTTCGGATCGGTTGTGAACATCGCCGCGCGAAGCATCGTGTCGGCGCCCTCGGCGACGGGGCCGTTCAAATCCATGTGATCGCCCGGCTGAAACACGTTGCCCGTCCGCACGACGTACCGCGCGAGATTTTGCAGCAGCTTCAACGGCCAGACCGGCGGCTGATCATCCTCCGAAGACCGCGTCACCCGAATCGTAAACTCAAACCCCCATCCGCTACGCCGCTTGTTGTCGGATTCCTTGGCGTACAACTCGCTCATGCCGTACGAAACGTAATGCCAGTGAGGCCTGGCGCTATCCACACCGTACGCGCTGATGCCGTCGAGCGGATCGTCGCCGCCCTGGCGGAATTTTTTGACCGTACTCCAATGCCGAGGCACCTGCGCCTCATAAATCGGCGCCAACGCGCCGTCAATGGCGTCCCATCCCGTCATGTTCGGTTTGTCCACTACTGCATCCGACATGGCGTATCGTCCTCCCATCGTACAAAACATCCATGAAATGCCTATCTCCTCCTGTCGCTATAATGTACGGAAAATACCCGGTTTGTCAAGAGTTGAAAACTGCCAACACAAGGTAAAATACCCGAAAAGTGACGTGATGACGGTTGGCGGGCTAGTGGTCCGTCAATCGTGAACGGATGGATTGGCCACGGGCTTGGCCTCTTTGCGCTGTTGGGATTCCAACAGCGCAAAGAGGCCAAGCCCGTGGAAACGGTTCCACGAACCCATCAAAA